>Ga0228536_1000454_pt1 | contig 77073 bp, 65 predicted proteins | sample SJ1Smetagenome_FD_168611 | JGI IMG/M metagenome (GOLD analysis project Ga0228536, IMG submission 168611) | Enriched culture of PCE-dechlorinating microbial communities from Ithaca, New York, USA - SJ1.S | ecosystem: Engineered > Modeled > Simulated communities (microbial... > Unclassified...
AGACATAAGACTTGATGGACGCGCCGGTGTCGGTATCCGTTATGCAAACATTCTGACCGGCCCAGTCGACCTCCATTATCTCTCCCGGCTTGTGGTCCAGATGCATGGTTGCGTTGTTTTTAATGACATAGTCACGGTAATATTTGTTGAACTGTGTGGACTGATATGGAATTTCGCCTGATTCCCTGCACTGACAACAGTATTCAGCCCAGAGCAGGCTCAGGGTCACGCCGTTTTTTCCCATTTCCTTGTGTATTTCCCCGTAATCCGGCATTTTGTAGCAAGGTTTTTGCAGCCCCGACGGGAAAAGCCTGTCTGTTATCTCCTTGTCGCTTAAGTCTTTTGCGGATCCCCACTCAAGGCTGATTTCCGCGGCACGTTTGAGCACGTCTATGACAGTTGTCCGTGAACAGTGACATGCTGCGGAGACCTGTTTGTTGCTGATCCCAAGGTTGTGAAGCCTTAGGATCTCCCTGTAATTGGCCATCTCTAATGACCCCTCCTCAAATAATGTATTTGCATCACCTGGATGCTGAATGCATTATATTGATAGAAGTTCAGTGAGGTAATTGAAAGGTGGAGGGGTGTACAACTCGTCCGGTCGCAGTGTTCAGTTTGGAGCGGTGAGGATGTTCAACTCACGCGGTCAAAGTGTTCAATTTGACGCGGCGTATGCAGGAAGGAGTCACGGATGGTACAATGACTTGTCAAGTTACAGAAGATCATTTTGCGGTTATACCGCCCTTGATCCTTCTTTCAAGAGCAGAAAGCCATAGAAGGTCGCTCTTCTTTGGCTTTCTGCTTTGTATTATGATATCATAAAAAACCATTTCAGTAAGAGGTAAAACACTATATACAATGGAATCTTATTCACAATACGCTACATATTGTGTGATTAACTATGTGGATATCTTTGAGTTGAATTATATACTTTAGGTTTCATCTTGTTGAACTATTTTGTTTGCCAAGAATTTACCAACCTTAAATACAAATTATTGTTGGTACAGATTTTTTTGTTTAGCATTCTGTAGGAAGCACGAAGTGTTTTTATTCAGAAAACAAGCGAACGTCAAAACCTAAACACCTCAATGCTTTATTAACTCTATTGTTTCTTAAAAATGTCACCTCTGGTCGGCCCCAACCAATTAATTCTCCAACGATGCTTTTTCCTAAATGCTCTAAATGATATCTAGGATTATAGACACTCTCATATACTCTTTCTTCAATACTTTGTTGGTCTTGAAAAAGCAGGTACCTTAATACATCATTAATCTTAAGGTTGTCCTTAGTTTTCTGTTCCATTAACCATTTTACATATATTTTTATTCTTCCTTCTATAGTAGTTTTATAATCTTCTGGTAAATTAAATTGGCTATTTCTTATCTGTCTAGCATGATTCCTTGCCGCATGATTTTGAGTCATAATTACTAATATCTCATCTTCTGATAAATCTCGTTTTCTTATTTCGCTTAATATATTTCTATTCGATATGCTCCATTCATTTATGTGTACATCTTCATTGTTAGGTGCAGAATCAAGCCTTTCCCACCAACGTATCGCATTCCTTATTGCGCCTTCAGGATCCCGTTTATTGTTATGATATTCATTATTTACTATGTCAATACTCTTATGTTCGTCATGCCCTTTTATCAAATTTGTGTAGTAATATGCATGAAGCAACTGATCAGTGATTATAGATATCTCAGCCTTTAGATCTACCCAATTGGGTTGTTTGCACTTTTCTTTCATACAACGTTGGACTATTGCTATATTATTCTGAGTTTCTCTCCACTCTTGTAAAAACAAAAGCTTTCTCTTGTCTTTTTTCCCTTCATTAAAATCTCTAACTCCGGGCTTTAAAATAAATAAATGATTGAATTGTTCTTCAAAATAATCTTGTAAAGATGCATCTATTTTTTCTTTTTCTTCATTTTCTATTTTAGTCATATTAATATATTCATCAATTTTATCTAAATCTTCAAATGTTGCCTGGACGCTATTATCTCTAAGGTAATTAAAAAAATTATCGATCTCATGCTTTTGATCATCAGAAAAATCTTTCTCATAAATAAACACTCCAGCTTCAACGTTATCATACATTGCACTGTTAGTAATATTATGTGAGCCTATATATATTCCATATCCGTGAAATACTATCACTTTAGGATGGAAATATTCAGCGAAAGGATAAAATTTAACAACGGATGAAGCAATGGCTTTTCTTACAATTTCCATTTTTGAAGAGATCTCATGGTTAAAAAGGCCCCACCACTCAAGAGCTATATTGTTATTTATGCATAGATCAACAAGTTTAGGGTCTTGCGTATAAGCAACAGCCGCCGATATTTTTGTCACAGATTTTGGTATATCTCCTAACAATGATGCAAAATTTCGTTTTGTTTTTATGTCAAAATATAATTCGATCATACTTAGTATCTCCTTTTACCCTACGTCACTGTTATAAAAAACGCATGGAACTTGAGTAAATATGAATATGAGGTACAAAAGTGATTAGACTTACTCAATAAAATAGTCAGAGTCGATCTTTTTGACTTCGTATGATGCCATTGTGCTTACGCCGAGGTTGTGGTCGATCATTAGGTTCGCAAGTTCGTCTGCATCTATCAGTACGATTTTGTTCTCTATTTTCTTAACATAGTCCCAAGCATCAGGGGTGAAAGAAGATGTTGTGATCATTACACCTTTCTTTGCCCGTTGACCCTGAAGAGCTCCGGCAAACTTCTGGACTTCTGGGCGTCCAACAGCACCGGCCCATCTTTTTGCCTGTATGTATATAATGTCAAGGCCAAGGCGATCTTCTTTGATGATGCCGTCTATGCCCTCGTCGCCGGATCTTCCGATTGCTTCGCCTGCATCTTTACGGCTGCCTCCGTACCCCATCTTCAACAATAGCTCAACAACAAGTTTTTCAAAAAGACTTGGAGAGACTTTCTTGATCTGTTCAATTATGTCATTGGCTAGGTTTTTTCTTATTGTGGAGTATGCAGTTTCAAGGGCTTCTTCAGGGTCCAGGTGTCCATTTAATTCCGGGAGGAGAGAGGTTGTCTTTTCTTTTTTAGTTGTTATGAACTCAATAAATTCGGGATATCTTTCAAGAGATTTAGATGTTATTTTTTGAGGTTTTTCGGTTAATAAATCTTTCCCTCGTGGGGTAATTTGAAAAAATCCTCTGCGATTGGATTCCAACAAACCGGCTTTGCAAAGATATGTTCTTGCCCATCCAACCCTGTTAAAGAAAACTGTCTGATTGCCGCTTGGCAGTAATTGAGTTCTTTCTTCCAGCGTAAGTTGAAATTCATCAGCGATGACATCGGCCGACGCTCTTAATGAGTGTTCTTTTCGGTCTTGCGCTAGTTTGAGCAACGGCAGCAAAATAGATTGGTAATCAGGAATAGACATATTTATCCTTCCTTTCATAAATCATATCTTGGTAACATATCTTGGTAATATGAGTAATTTTGTTCATGTTATGTGCTTTGGTACAGGTGAAATAGAACGTGCTAGTGCTGACTTATGGTTTTCATAAATTCTTTCTGCACGCTCCAAAATTTTTGTTTTTATCCACATATACGCAGTAGTATTTTTAGAATAATCTGCTTCTGCATACATATCTATCCTTCCATCTTTCCTAAGTTGTTCAACTTGACTAAATGCTTTATCGTTTCCTTTCGGGTATATTGCAAACGTCGAACCTTTATTCTGTTTCACCACAGAAAACGCGGGAACATCGCTGGGACCATCTGCGATATAAATCATATTCTCAAAATGAACACGTTTCATTTCTTCTGGAACTTTTGTGTTAACCTCAATATCGTCCCGTTTATGTACTCCTTTGTTAATCTCAAATAAAGCTCTTGTTTTTGTTGTATTGTCAATTGTGTAAGCTATTTCACTAATAAATCTTTTCCCATCACTGTCACTGTCTTCTATAAATTCGCAGCCCCAAATTTCTTCAACATAGGGCATTACCGACGAACCACGTATTATTTGTGTTAATCCTGTGCTAACGATATAATGCTCTACTTTTATGTCACATTCACTATATTTTGTATTATTTTCTACCAATTTTTTAGTATCCTGGAATATCTTAGGTACGCCTTCATAGAAATTGAGATTTTCCCCAAATTCTAATAATGAGGCGTTATTTAGCCCTTTAAACTTTCCGCTTTTAACATAATGAATAAAATGATTTAAATATATAGTATCAGGATTTACGCGAACATTTTGTTCTTCTTTATATTTATTTGGAAGAGCATTAACTTCATTCCAGAACTGTCCAGCATCAACACCATATTTTTCAAATATTGGATCCTGCATATAACCATTAACTAAAGTTTTATCAAAATCCCATATAATCGCAATAATATTGGACATCGGCTCACCCCTCAGGATTTTTAAAGTTAATTAAAAATATTCTTATAATTTAAAAACCTCATTGGTAATCAGTAAAAGATATATTTATCCTTCTTTTCAAAATGACCTGTTATTGTTTTATCGAACTCCTTATAATCAGGGAAAAAACAACTACACAACCAATTTCATCAGCGTTTCATAGTTGTCTACGACTTCGTACTTAACTTTATCTGTACTTATTGCCTTGAAATGTTCTTTCGCACATTGGATTTTTGCTTCTTCAATTTTTCTTAATTCCATTGAAGACAACGATCCTTTAGTTTCAGCAACAAAATATATATGTTTAACTTTGCCATCATGGAATGCTATAGCCCAGTCAGGGTTGTATTTGCCAACAGGTGTTTGTATGTAAAAGCCACTTGGGAGCTTCACGTAAACTGAGACTTCATCACAAGTGTCCAGTTTTTCTGCAAAATTTCTTTCGTTGGTTGAGTCATATAAAATGTGATCATAAAGGTGCTTTTGGGCAGGCATGGCATTGTAGCCTAACTTTCCCTTTAGGTTTGGTTCGGTGAAAACAGACATGTCATAAGATGATTCAAGCTTGTTGTATGTGATGTGTTGAATAATTACGGTGGCTTTTTGTTCGTTTATTAGATCTGATGCTTTAATGATGAATTCTTCAGGATTGTTTTTGAACTGATCAAATACTGTAGTGTTTATTCCGGCAAGAATTTTAGCTACGGTTGCCCTAGTGAGGCCTGTTCCCTCAACAATCTTTCCAATCAGGTCGTAGGTTATTGTGCTGCTTGCTGTTATATGCAAGGTTTCTTTTCGGCCCTTTTGTCTTACAAAAGACGCCCCGGCTTCTAACTCCTCTTTAGATTTAATTTCTTCCATTGAACCGCTTTCTACATTAAAGTAAATCTGAGAGACTTTCAGGTGCTCATCTAGTGAAGCGATAGCTTTTTTAACAAGTTCTTCTGTTTCAAAATCAACTATATAAGCAGACTTAACGTTTATGCGTTTCCACAACTCATTAAACTCACGACATCCGAGTTTGTCTTTGTCAATTTTTAACTCAATATTTACGCTGCGCGCATTTTCGGCCTCACAAGCCTTTGCATCGTAAATAGTATCAATGATCGATACTATTGAATTCTCAAAACCTTTGACTTCTTCTGTAAAATCTAAAGTTCCAGATTTTTTATCGTCATAATATTTGTCAGTTAGTGTGCCCTTTCTAACATAGCCATTTACTATTAAGCCCTCATAAATGGTTTGAGCCAGGGCATAATCTACTGTTGTTTCAATCCCGTTAAAATCCCTGATAACTTTTCCATTAAACAAGTCAGAGTTGATAATTCTTGGGCGATCAGATACTACCTCGGCCAGTTCTGACTGAAGCGCTTTTGCAAAATTATCATAACTTTCACTTGCTACGACTGTAAGAACATTGATGTGATGAACATCTTCACCAATCAAGTTTGCATCCATTCGTTCTCCATCCTGATTGACACTAAGTCTAAGGCCCCGGCCAACTTCCTGGCGTTTGCGGACTTGTGCGTTACTTTGTTTTAGTGTACAGATTTGGAATACATTTGGATTGTCCCATCCCTCGCGAAGGGCAGAATGAGAGAAGATAAACCTCACAGGCTCTTTTCTATCCAGCAATCTCTCCTTGTTTTTCATAATGAGATCATAGGCATCGATATCGTCTGAGGTTGATTCCTTTCTGTCAGAGATTTTACTGTCTACAAGCCGATTGCTCCTTTTGTCTATTGAAAAATATCCTGCATGCGTTTCCTCTGGCCGAATGGAGTTTAGATACTTGATATATTCATCTTCTCCAAGTTTGACCTGCAAATTTTCCAAAATATTACGGTATTCTTCTTCGAATATATCAGCGTAAACACCGTTATAAGCTGTGTTATTTTTATCGTAGCACTTATATTTAGCAACCTCATCAATGAAGAACAAGGAGAGCACTTTTATCCCTTTGTAGAAAAGTTGGCGTTCTCTTTCAATGTGAGTCAAAATAGTCTCTCTTATCTGTATGCGCCGGAGGTGATCCTCTGAAACTTTACCAAGAACATCTCCTGCATAGATTTTTATGCCATTTTTAAACAACACAGAATTATCCCTGCCATCAATGTTTGTTACCGTGTATCCTTCTTTATATTCTTCCAATCCTCCGGACTGATCGAAAAGATTATATCCGGGTGTCACAATTCTTACTTTTGGGTTTATTCCATTCTTGTTTTTTATATCAAATTCAAGATTAGCACTGGGGCCTTTGTCCTTGTACAGGTTAATGCCTTCCAGGTATAGATATCCCTCATTTGCAGTATTGCCAGATATCGATATTCCTTTAACTGCGATTTTTTTGACAAGTTTTTTGTTATAGGCTTCAATAGCATCAAGACGGTAGATCATGTTGTAAACACTGTCTTTTCTATGGGTAGCAGAATAGCGAAGTGTAAAAAGTGGACTAAACTTTGTTAGACGGTCTTTCGTAGCCGGACCTTCAACAGATTGAGGTTCATCAATAATCAGTATGGGATTTGTCTTTGCAAGTATATCAATGGGCCTGCGACTTCTGAATTCGTCCAGCTTCATGTCAATGCGCCTGGCATCCTTACCCCTTGCATTAAAAGCCTGTGAGTTGATTATCATTACGTTAATTGCATTATCGCTGGCAAATCTGTCAATTTCTGTTAACTGAGCAGAGTTATAGATAAAGAAACGGATCTTTTTCCCATACTCTTCCGCAAAATGTTCCTGTGTTATCTGGAATGATTTGTACACGCCTTCGCGTATTGCAACGCTTGGCACAACCACAATATACTTGCTCCACCCATAATTTTTATTAAGTTCGTACATTGTCTTTATGTAGGTATATGTTTTGCCCACACCGGTTTCCATCTCGACTGTAAGGTTATATCTTCCTTCCAGTTTTGGAGATGGTTCGATCTGATATTTACGCTGAATTCTATTTATGTTTTCAAGGATGATTTCATCTGTAAGCTGTGGCGCAATCGGTTCATTCCGCCACCCTGTGAAGTCAAATCCAATGTCCGCCTGTTTTTGAGCGGAGTCATTTTTATCTTTAATAAGCCCCTTATCGATCATATAGCTTGGGACAGAATAAGGCTGTCCCGCAAAAACGTCGCATACAGCTTTTGCCGCTTCCGCCTGAAATTTTTGATGTTTGAACTGTAATTTCATAAACACACACCCTATTCTTCATAAAGATGAAGCTTTAAAAGTTCACGCACCTTATGGACTCTCTTTTCATTAATTTCAATTTGTGCTATATCGCAGTCACCTGTGCCATATGCAGTAAAAAACGAATTAGACAAACCTATAAGCAACTTAGAGGCTTCATAGACATCATCGTTACAAGGTATTCCGAAACGGAGCCATGATTTTTTTTCAATAAAAGAACGTAATTCTGAAGCTACAACTCGCATCTCTATTGCCGCATTTCTATAAGGTTGTGTTTGTTCTTGAGTTGATCCCTTTAAGTCAATTGGATTACTATAATAGCTTGCTAACATTGTCAACGTGTATGAAACCTTTTGTTTAAGTACTTTGTATTCCTGTCTTGGAATTATGAACATCCCTTTAATAATATCGTAAATCACATAGATTAAAACACCGCTTATCACTGAATAAACAAAACTCTTTTCAGCGTTCATAAGATGATACCAATCCTATATCACTTTCACTGTTGTCTTGGGGGATATCAGTTTGAAAATTTCTTCTACGTTAATTTTTTCTGGGCTTGTTCCAAATGAACTGTCTCGAAAGACAACTCTAAGCGGTTGGCGTTTTGCAATCTCACGAATGACTGATTCGCTTACATCGTCAGCAAAGCAAGCCATAAGATCTCCGTCATTGATTGTGTGTACATCAAAACCATCAATTTTTTCAGTTTTATGAGCTAAAGAGAGGGGCAGCCCCCACTCAAGAAGGCAGGCAAATAGTAAATCCATATCCGTTCTGTCTTCTTTTATGTTAGAGATAAAATCTTTAAGTTGACCCTGAGAGTAATCTTTTGCTGCGAAATAAACATCTTTCATGTTTGTACTGTCCAACTTTAAAACACGGAAACCAATATCAAGATCTTGTCCCAATATCCCGGCATCAGCTTTAATTTTTTCTCCAGCCCTACGTATTCTTTCTTTCCCTATCTCACATATATTTTTATAGCCGTCCTTGTATGCTTCACTATCTTTTGAACATTCTTCCTGTAGTTGTACCATTATAAATTTTCTATTTCCACCATCTTCTGCATTAAGCTGCATAACAGCATGTGCAGTCGTTGATGAGCCGCTAAAAAAATCCAAAATCAAATCTTCAGTATTTAAGCCAGCCACAGTCAACACTTTAGATAAAAGCCTTACAGGTTTAGGCCCGTCGAAATATCCTTTACCGTCAAATATTTTTTTTAATTCTTGACGCCCTTCTTGATTATGCCCCACTTCTTTGTTATACCAAATTGTTATAGGAACCATACCATCTTGGACCTCTGCCAAAAAACGCTTTAGGCGAGGCACATTATTCCTATCTTCACCAAACCAAATCCTATTATCATCAATCAATTCTTGCATTCTTTTTTTATTTGTAACCCAGCATCTTCCATTAGTTGGTCGAATCTTTTTACCGCTAGGGGTTATTATTTCATAATCATAATCAACACTATATGTCTTAACAGTCAGGTTATCCGATGCCCAAGGTCCACGAGGATCAGCATCAGGGTTTTTATATCTTGCATCAGCCTCTAGTGTGCGTGGCAATTTACCTATAATAAAATTATCGATATTTTTAGCATAAACCACAATATAATCATGGCTCGCAGAAAAATATTTTGCATCATTTTTGGGTGCAAAAGCACGTTCCCAAATTACAGTTCCAACATAATTACTCTCGCCAAAAACTTCATCAGATATTTTCCTAAGATTTGTAATCTCATTATCATCAATACTAATGAAGATAGCACCATCGTCTATTAACAAATTCCTAGCTAATTGCAACCTTGGCAACATCATAGAACACCAATCAGAATGATATCTACCATTGCTTTCAGTGTTTCGGAAAAGACGGTCACCGTGCTCATTATATACACCGGTTTCGGCATCGTACTCGTCTTTGTCTCGAGTGAAATTGTCTCTATAAACAAAATCGTTGCCTGTGTTATATGGAGGGTCAATATAAATCATTTTGATTTTTCCAAGATAGCTCTCTTGCAAAAGCTTTAAAACATCAAGGTTATCTCCCTCGATGTAAAGATTGCCAGTCGAGTCCCAATTTTTGCTTTCCTCTTTACATGGACGGAGAGTCTCCCGGATAGGTTCGTTGGCCTTAATGATTGAAGTTTTCTTTCCAACCCAAGTAAAATCGTATGCCTCATCACCTGCCAACACATCAGCAGATAATAACTGCATAAGCAAATCAAAGTTGATTGCCTTCTTGAGTTTGCCGTCCTTACCCCTAGATTCTGTGATGACATTGGGGAACAATCTACCGATCTTTTCTATGTTTTGCTCTGTCATATCAGTAGATTCCATTCTTAATTTATCCATTAGTAATTTCCTCCCCAGTTTCTTGTGGCTCTTGTTGTGATGTAACAATCTCTTTGATTTTATCAATCAATGGCTTAAATTTTTGAAAAACTGATGGTTCATAATTCTCCTCGATATCTTCTAAAAAAGCTTTTTTGTCAAACTCCTCATATTCAGTTATTGCACCATATCCGTTGGTTTTTTTCTTTTTTGGATAAAATTTATCTGTAAAGAGTTCCATTGGATATAAATTCTCTATCCCCACCGTAGCCTTAGTGTTTTCAGCATTTTTAGTTATAATGAACTTGTAAAAGTGTTCGTTCTCTGGCAAGTTAGTATTTGTAAAATCACAATCCCAAACGAAAAGATATTTTGCCATAGGATTAGAATTGAACATCGCTTCATATGCCTGTTTTAGCTGTTCTTTTCCAGTTTTATCGCTGTAAGGGAAATCTAATTTTCCCAATAGCGAACTATCCAATATGCTAATCGCCTTTTTTATATGTCTGCAATTATGCCCCTCTGAAACAATTTGAAATTTTGCTGATCCTACTTGTTTTTGTAAGGAATCGAACATGGCTTTGTATTGCGCGTTTTTCTCAATCATCGCGTTATACCCTTCGGCGAATACATCCGTTGTTTCTAAGTCCGCAACAACGCCGTTCTTATCTAAATCGATTACACGAGTTCTATGATTTGTGACCTGGTTTTGTGCCAAGCCCATTGCAATAAAAGGCGAATGAGAGCTAACAATGAACTGTACATTTGGGAAAAGTTGCATCAGATTAGGAAGCACATCTTTTTGCAAACGAATGTGCAGATGCTTATCAATCTCATCAATAAGCACAATTCCAGTTGCTTGATGTATAAGCTGGTTTGGGTGTATCTTATCAAATTGCTTTACAATTTCGCAGAACAGGCATATTAAGGCACTCTCACCAGCGGACATATTGAATATTGAAGGATATATTGTTTTAGACCAATTCCCTGATGCATCTCGTTCTACTACTTGAATGCGCGTTGCTCCGGCATTTCTTTGACCTATGCCGATAGATAGTTCCTTTTCTGACTTGATGGATAAAGCATTTGAAAATATTAAGTTAATGTTATTAAATAAAGTTTGAATGTTTGAATTATTGCTATACAGTCGCATGTCTAATACTACATCCATTAACCAATTGGCCAATCCTGGCAGATCACTTATAATTTCTATTGAATTTACCAAATGACCTGAAAAATTAGGTTCTAATCCATAGTTAATTGATATTTTATATGGATCATTAAGATAGCCTGGCTGTTCATGTCTATAGGATGGCAAATAAGTAATTATATTATCTTTAAATAATTGTTCTATGGATTTTTTATCAGATTCAGAACAATATTTAATATTGTTTGACTTATCTAATTCACTTTGTAGAGAATCAAACTTTATTGTGCAATCATCAGGAACGATACTCTCGAAATCCTTTTTGTTGGTTTTTCCACGCAAGCTGACATAGTCGATGGTCTTATTATCCGCAAAAAATCGGATAAAAACTAATTGGGGTTTGTTACTCTCGATACTGTACGTTGGTGAAGAAATACGATAATATTTGTTTTCTTTACCTTCAAATTCGTTAGGACACGACTCACGAGCCATTTCATACCAAGCATCAGCGATATGAGATAGTATAGTTGTCTTACCGCCACCATTAACTGCACTTAAGACTGAAATCCCTTTTTCAAAAAAGTCTAGCTCGATATGCTCAAAAGGGGCATGATTATGTAAAATCATATTTTTGATGACTAAACTCATTTTATATTACCTCCAATTGTTTTTTCAGTCGTTTAAGTTCTCTACTTAACTCAAATTGTCGGTTGAACTGCTTCTCGCGCTGGATCTTATTTTCGAGGATTGCTATTTGTTTCTTGATTTTTTCTATTTGATTGTTCTGTTCAATGACTTCATCAAGCTCTTCTTCTATTTTTATTTCAAATTCTCCGACCTGAGAGACAAGATATTTCCATAGATCGTCAAGATTTAACCCCTGAAATTCCGGTTGGATAGTTTTATTGCTGCTCCAACCCGTTTTGAAGAGTTTGTTATGGAATATTACAACCTGCCATTCTCCCTCGTAATTCAGAGAGAAGATTATCTTAAAGGGCATTTGTTTTGCAATTTTCTCGAGGACTCTTAAGTCGGCTTCTTGCTTTTTCAGTTCAATATTTATGATGTTGATTTCTTTAACTTCTTCGCCTGCGCTAAGATTACAGGTTAGCGGTGAAATGCTTTTAGCAAGAGTTATTTTCTTGATATCAGTGACAAATTTGTTTTTTATTTCGGGTGTAATGTCTAAATTTCGAAAGAACGCTTCTTTCGGTATGTTTTTGTTTAATGTTTTCCCAAGCTGTATCTGTATCATGTTATTTCACCACTAGGAAGCAGATCAGTTCGAAATCATCCAATCCATTGATTTCATTGGATAGGAATGATTGTGCCCCATTTTTGAAAAAGCTGTCGATGTCTTTTTCTTCCTTGACTTCTACAATTGAATTTATTGCCTTACTAAGCAATTCTGAAAAACGGCGCATATCCTTGCCGTCTTTTGTTTCTTTGTTGAAGGCAATGCAGAGATCCTTTTCGGGTTCTTGCTTGTTCTTACAGAGCAATCTCATTATATCCAGCATTTTCTTTGGTTCTGTATGATCACAGACAACCCTTCCGTCATTTGTGATATAGGTCATATAGAAAGGGTGGAGTCGGTTTTGGCTGTCAATATTCACTTCGCTGTTAATATTTTTCAGCACATAAATTACACCCGGCGGAGTATCTTCAGTGGCACCGACAAGTGCGTGCATTCCAAAAGGAGCTCGTTCAATTTCTGGGTTATTCTTTATGTATTCAAGAAGATCCATACGAAATTCATTTAGTCCAAGATCCATTATCGAGATCCCACCGGACATATCTTCGATGTCAACAACTTCTTCTTGCAACCGTTTAAGTTGCTGTTTGCGATATTCCAAATCGCCTTTTTCTTCGGCACTTAAAAGGTTATCGTCACCGGTTGAAGTGAGAACAGATATTTTCATCCTTGTTTCAACTCTTGCCTTGAGGTTTATATACTCATCCAAGGATAGATCCGGCCAGAAGTTAACAAGCTGGATTGAATCATTTCGGCTGCCAATTCGGTCAATTCGTCCAAATCTTTGTATTATACGAACAGGGTTCCAATGGATGTCATAGTTAATTAGATAATCGCAATCCTGCAGATTTTGTCCCTCAGATATACAGTCTGTCGCTATTAAAACGTCAAATTCAGCTTTGCTATTGGGCATCAATAGATTCTTCTCTTTTGATATCGGAGAAAAGCATGTCAGCACAGTATTGAAATCTGCTTTTAATTTAGGAATAGTACTCCTGCTTTCAATTGAACCCGTTACCATTGCAGAATCTAAACCAAAATTGTTTTTGACGAATGCACTTACATGCTCAAATAAATATATCGCCGTGTCCGCGAAAGCTGTAAATATTAAAATTTTCCTGTTGTTGTCATTGATAGGATTGTTTAACTTGTCCATTATTGTACTGAAAAGAGTCTGTAGTTTTTCATCGTGTTCCGGAGTTATTTCTTTAATCATCAAAATAAGCAGAGACAATGTATCTCTGTCTTTGATAAGGTCACAACGCCAAGATAAATAATCCATGTCAACTAAATCAATCTTAATTTTCTTGCCTATTGTAAAAATGTCTGTGTTTTGTTCTTCATAATCCAGTTCTTCCATATTGCTAATATCAATCAAGTCCAGATTTGCATGACCTGTTTCTTCGAATTCATTGATTGTATCTATTGTTTGACTGATAAAGCCTAGAACCCTTGTCAAAGTTAACTGGAATGAATGTACTGAGCTTTCAAGGCGTTTTAAAAGATTGATACTCATTAACCGTCTTATACCCTGTTCGCGGCCCGTCTGTGTCAGGTTGGAATCCTCAATGTCAGTGGCGCTCAGATATTTGTGTTTCTTGCTCTCGTGGATAAAGTTTGAAGGAGTATATATTGAGAGATTCAGCAGCATTAGCTGGCCATATATTTGGTTGTAGTTTATTGCGTCATTAAGGTGGGTCAAGCTCGGCCTTAAAGAAATAGGCCTCAGCCTTTCTGGAAATTCTCCCACTTCCGCCATGTTGTAGTATTTTTCAATGTGCTTTCTCGATCTTGCGATTGTTACACTATCCAGTAGCTCAAAAAAATCAAAGTCCAATTTTTTAAGCAACGTATCAGTTGTTCTATCTAAGGGTGAAAGTTTGCTCCACTCGTTAAAAGCCTTCTGTGACGTTCGGAATATCTCGTCTATCGACTTTGTCGTATTCAGCTTTGTATTAATTATCTCTGCGTTGCCTTCGTATGCCAGGGCAAGCTGATTTTTTAAGTCAATAAAGCGATTGTTTACAGGAGTTGCAGAGAGCATAAGCACCTTAGTTTTAACTCCTGCCCGAATTACTTTATTAAGCAGTCGCAGATAACGATTTTCTTTCTCTCCTGCTTCCCCTGATAACTCTCCGCCATTTCGGAAATTATGCGATTCATCAATTACCAGGAGGTCATAGTTTCCCCAATTTAGCCTGTCTAAATCAAGTCCGTTAGATTTTCCGCAGTTTCTTGAAAGATCTGTGTGATAAAGGACATCATAACGAAGCCTGTCTTTGGCAATAGGGTTGTTGACATAATTAGCTTTGAAGGTGTTCCAATTGTCTGTTAGTTTTTTGGGACATAATACAAGAACAGATTTATTCCTGTTTTCATAGTATTTAATTACCGCAAGGGCTGTGAAAGTTTTTCCAAGTCCAACACTGTCAGCAAGGATACAGCCATTGTATTTTTCGAGTTTGTTTATAATGGCTAAAGCAGCATCTTTTTGGAAATCATAGAGCATATCCCAAATCTTGCTTTCCTTGAATCCCGTCGCTTCGTTAGGTAAAACATCTTCGGATATATCTTCAAGAAATTCGTTGAAAATATTGTAGAGTGTCACAAAATATATAAATTCGGGAGGATTTTCGTTGTAAGCTGTTGTGATGTTGTTGATTACTTCTTCGGTTACTCCCTGCAACTTTGTCTTGTCATTCCAAATGCTGTCAAAGAGTGTAATAAATTCTTTACTATGAGGGGACTCTAGCTTTGTGACCATGTTGTAAGTGTTATTGCCTCTTTCACACCCAATATCAACTGTCGTAAAGCCGTTCATTGGCATGTAGGTCGTTGCATTTTCTTGATGCTCAATATTCATAAACCCGCCCATGTTTTCGTTTGTAATGTTTGATTTGAAGGTAACTTTTTTCCGAACCCACTCAGCGCATTCTTTTGCAACTGCTTTCTGGGTGAGCTCATTGCGTAGTTTTACCTCAAACTGAGTTCCATGGAGGCTTTTTTCACGCTCCAAGCGAGGGATGTAAAATTCCCTTTTTTCTTTTGGAGCCTTTTCTGTAACAAATGTTGGAGAAGTGAAAATGAAGCGAAGCTCTTGGATATCTTGAAGTTGTTCTTTAAGTTCTTGAAAGGCATAAATTGAAAAGAAAGCAGCTGCAATAGATACGCGGCTATTAGGAGAAATTGTGGCTTGGAGGTCATCTTTTACAGTCTTAGTGATATTGTTGAATATCTCCATATGACTACCTCACTCAAATTGATCTTTTATTAACTCAGTTCATATCGTTATTCAAACAATCATATAACAGACAGAAAATCACTTCAGGAAACAACTCGTTTGGGTAGAATATTTTGTAATTTTACCTTGCATTTAATTTTACCTCAAATTTCAAATTTTGATTTACATTTCATATTGAAAAAACAAGATATCCCACTTTATGAATCCTTCTCCTTGCAATTCCTTATTTAATAGTCTAAGCCAAAGTTCTTAAACTGAAGCAATAACTTAAAAACAAAAACATTTCTATGGATTTTAACATTATTTTGAAATTTTCTCCCTTTTCGTTTGTATTTTTTGCCCCTCCTGCGCACTTTATAGAGTATCAGGGATGAAAGGAGGGGACAGAATGGCAAGCATTAATCCTATTTCGACTTCCATCAGGATGACGCTGAACCTGGGCGTTGTTGACGGAAAACAGGTCGAGAAGAGCGTCAGCATCAACAATCTGGATAACGAAGTTACACCGGAGACAGTTAACACTGTGGTTGCGGCACTTGAATCACTTCTCGAATATCCTGTGACAGAGACGAAGCAGTATGAGACCGGCCTTCTTGTAGAGTAGGGCCGACGGGACGAAATTATTAGAGGAAGGAGGGTGGTATTTTGAAGACTATCAAACTTAAGTTCCTTACGGATGCAGGAAAGGCTTTCAGCGTGAGCATGAATTACGCGGACCCGGCTCTTGCCGAAGAGGGGGGAGCGGCACTGGTGCAGGCCGCTATGGACGCTCTTATGCTTCAGCAGCCTTTTGGCGTGACTTTGGCGGCAACTGACGGCGCTGAGCTGATCGACCGCACAGTTGTGGATATCGTATAAGCATCATGGAGGCGCGCTGAAATGCGCGCCTTTTGGTTGTATTGGCAATATTGGCAAGAGACTTGCTAGTTAGACTATTTACATTCAGCAAAAAAAGGAGGGTTTACGAAAAAATGGAAGAGTTCATGGCAAACGTGCTCCAGAGCGGTTTTTCGGTCGCTGTCGCATCTTATCTGCTGATCAGGATGGACCACAGGCTGGAGGAGCTGACTCGGGCAGTAGTCAGGCTTGGAAGCGTAATAGAAGGAAAGGAGAATAATTAACGGTGAAAGATTCGCTTTTATTTAAGATAAGGGATATCCTTTTGCTTATATTAATGCATTTAAAGTTTATTGAAGAAAAAAGGAATAAAAAATGAGGTTGAACGATTTCCGCCTTACGGAGAACTTCAACCTGAAAGAGTTCGAGTGTCCCTGCTGTCACACTGTCCTGCTGCACCCTCTGCTTGTTTTGAAGCTGCAGAAATTAAGGGATGAATGGGGGCTGCCGTTGATCATAAACAGCGGTTACAGATGTGAAGTCCACAACAGGGAAGTGGGGGGTGTTATACGGAGCCTGCATAAAGTCGGGCAGGCGGCGGATGTGAGAGTTCCCGCATCGGAACAGGAAAGGTTTCGTGATTTGGCTTTGAGCTGCGGTTTCAGCCGTGCGATAAGTTACGGGAACAGGCATTTCATTCATATAGAAATAGGAGGATAAGTAAATACGTTGAATACTAATACCGAAATGATGAAAGAAGAGTTGATCGCAAAGTATGAACCATTGGTAAAAGCAACCGCAAAACGCTATGCCGGCAGAGGCGCGGAATATGAAGATCTTGTCCAGGAAGGTTATCTTGCCCTGTTGATCCTCAATGAAAAATGTACAGACAAAGAATGGCTCACAGCCTTTATAGCAAGACGACTTCCCGGATATGTGAGGACAGCCGCCCAGAGACTCAGGGGACTGAGAAGAGTAACAAATTTCGCAGATTTTGATACCGCAGCCGATCGTGTTATAGATCCTTCAGAAATAGAGAGAAGGCTGCTTTTTGAAATTTTGGAGATACTCAGAAGGAAACTCAGGCCCGGTGAATTCATTTTAGCGCGAGATGCAATGGATGGCTGGACACAGAACGACCTTGCGTCTAAGTACGACATCTCGCAGCAGGCTGTCAGTGCAAGGATGAAAAAGATCCGGGCCAAACTGGAACCGGTTTTTTTGAATAAAAATTAACAAAAACGCGGCGTAAAGCCGCGTTTGCGAGAGGCAATGAATGCAGGCGAGGTAGTAAGGGCAGCCGGGGAGAGCGCCGGCGGCATGCAATAGGCAAGCAATGGGCAAGCGGTGGGAAATGCGGTCAAACTATCGTCAAACAATGGTCAAACAGTCGTCAAACACTCGGTAAAACCTTTGACAATGATCAAAACCTTTTAGAAAAACCCCTTCCTTTATTCCTTCTTATTTAATTCGGTCAAACGGTCGTAATAGCTTGAGATACTAGCTTTTCATCGTCATCCCGGTATGCCTTCGAGCCGGGATCCATTGTTTTTTGTCTTTTTATCGTCTCCCTCGAGGGCTCTCCCGACAACCCCATACCGGAATGACGATCGTGAATGAGTCGGGGGACGACGGTGAGGGAAAAGGTCAAAATCAGGACCTGGATCCCGGCTCACGGACATACCGGGATGACGATGAGGTCGGGCATACGGGGATGACGGGGATTTTGAACCTTCGCGGCCTTTGGCCGCAATTCTCCGCGATGGGAAGCGGGCAAATTCTCCAGCGACGATCCTCGCGAATTCTCCGCAGTGTGATCCTTGCTGCGATCCCTCTTCAGACCAAGACGCACTTCCTCCATAGGTTTATAATGTATCGGTATGGGGGTGACGAGGATTTTTGAGGAATTAAGAAAGGGTATTGAAGCTGGCAAGAAGCTTGATGTTCTGGAGAAGCTCCAGAACCTTATTCTGTTGGGACTTTCTGTTCAGACAGATTTTTTCAGGCATGCCGCAATGTTCGGAGGGACAGCGCTTCGGATATTCCATAATTTGCCAAGGTTTTCCGAAGACCTTGATTTTACTGTGATCTCACACGGTGCTGATTTTTCCCTTGCTTCCTATAAAGAACCGATGTCCCATTTTTTTGGGGATATGGGCCTTGATGAAGTAAAGATAAACATAAAGGAAGAGGGAGAAGACGTTTTAAGAGGAAGCTTTGTTCTTTCAATTAAGAGGTCCGTGAGCCTGAGAGTAAAAATAGACGTCGAAAAACCGTCGACCGATGTCATGCCACAAACGGAGACCCTTTACGGTTCTTATCCATATAATTACTCCGCACGTTTATGTACCCTGCCTTCATCCTTTGCCGGAAAAATGGACGCGATAATTCATCGCAAATGGGGCAGCAAGCGAGTCAAGGGGCGCGACTGGTACGATTTTCTCTGGTACATGAGGAAGGATACGGAACTCGACATATATTGGCTCGAGGCACGCTTGAAGGAGAAGGGGACCCTTGACCCTGACAAGAAACTTACGCCCGAACTTCTGGGAGAGATGTATGAAAAGAGGGCTGCATCAGTTGATGTGGGTGAAATACTGCGAGACGTACAGGGCTTTATGACTGAAGAGATTGAAAAAATGAGCTCTGCTTCGTGGACCCCGGAATTATTCCTTCTCCAAAAAGATAAGCTTGTCGATTCTGCAAAAAGATACCTCCTTGCGCACAGATCCTAATTTTTGATTCCTGTAATTCATCACGCTTGAATATATTTTTTATGTATAGTAAACTCTAATAATTAGATGTTATTGTACATAAAATAGAATTTATTTGAGCGAGGTGATGTCGCATGACCGATATCGAGCTGCTTAAGGGGCTGGATACGGAGATTCCCGGATGGGTGCTGCAGAGCAGGCTGGCCGAGAGGGGCTATACAAATATATGGCAGAAGATAGAGGGACTTATGTCGGATGGCTTGATCGAAAGGGTAATGCGCGGCTGGTACTGTCTCGGCCCCCTTCTTCGAACGAGGCAGCCCTCCCTTAGGTATCTTGCGTGCAATGTCTACGGCCCCGCCGCAGTTTCGGGAAACCTTGTCCTCTTTGAAGCGGGACTGATCCCCGATGCCGTTGCTTCAGTCACAGCTGTCACGCCAAAGAGAAGCCGAAGCCTAAAGACACCCTACGGAAATATCCATTGGCTCACAGTTCCCCGGTCGTCTGTATTTATTGGCACATACGCTGTAAAAGACCCCCCGGGATATATCAGGGCAACGACCGAAAAGGCACTGCTGGACCAGCTCTACATAATCAGGTACACCCCGCAGAGCTACAGTCTCTGGCAAGCTTTCATCCTTGAAGACCTCCGGATCGACAAAGATGCTTTAGAAAGTCTGGACCTTACAAGCATGTATGAGCTCGGCAGGACATATAAGTCCCCAAAGATCATAAAGCACATAAAGTGGTTTCAGAAGTATCTGGGGATACCTAATAAATAGCCCTTTCTAGGTGGACCTGTGGCTTTACAATGCTTCGCGAGCTGCTTGAGCAATTGTGATTTAGAGCGGCGCTGACTTAGCAAAGCTTGCGGAGCCTTCCTTCGACGTATTGATATACGCCTTCGAAAGACTCCACTGCGCATTGCGTCGTTATCATTCGCTCTAAATCCCAATTGCGATATGGCAGTGGCTATCAAGGGTCTATGGGAAATGCAGCCTCTGGGCTGCGGAGAATTCGCGAGGATCGTCTCTGGAGAATTTGCTCGCTTGGGTCGTCAACACTTGCCCACGCTTGCCTATTGCTCGCCGCGGATGCTATCTCCGCCAGCTTTCAATGTTAAAAAACTTTGCTCCCAGTATAAAAAATAGTTTAACTTTACCTAAATATAGAGTAATATGTTTATCATTATAAAGCAGTAAAGCTCAGCCTTTTTTTAATTCTTTTGCAATGAAGGGGAGGCCTTGTATGAAGACCAGGATACTTGTAGTTGACGACTCTGCGGTCGACAGGATGATCATCAGCAATATGCTGCTTGATTTTGATGTATTGGAAGCCTCCAACGGTATCGAAGCCCTTAGCCTGATAGATGAAGACCCCGATATTGACCTTGTGATCCTTGATCTGTTCATGCCCGAAATGAATGGTTTTGAACTGCTTGTGCGGTTAAATTCTGATGACAAATACAGCAGGGTACGCGTTATCGTCCTGACTAACGCCGATGAGATCGAAAACGAGATCAAGGGGCTCAAAATGGGTGCTGTTGATTACATCAGAAAACCGGTGAATATGGAATCCCTGAGGGCAAGGATAGACATCCATGCCAAACTGAAGGAAGCACAAAAAGTGGTAGAGAAGCACAATCATCATCTGGATCAGCTGGTCGCGGAGAGGACAAAAGAGGCTGAAGCTGCTACGGACATAACTATCCGCGCCCTGGTCGGCCTGCTTGAGACCAGGGACATTGAATCCTTCCGGCATACAACAAGGACACAGATGATCATGAATACCCTCTGCGAGAGCTTAAGGTCAAACGACAAATACAAGGATATCCTCACAGACGGCTATATATTTGAACTAATCAGAACGACCCCCCTTCACGACATAGGCAAGGTGGGTATCCCGGACAATATTTTGTTGAAGCCGGGCAAACTGACGCCGGAAGAATTTGAGATCATGAAGAAGCATGTCAATTTTGGAACTGAAGCGTTGAAGAAAGAACAACACTGCAAGGAAGAAGATCTTCCCTATTTTGTTAAGATCGCACTTGAGATAATCGGTGCACACCATGAAAAATACGATGGCAGCGGCTACCCCCTCGGCATCTCGGGAGAGGATATTCCTCTGCCCGGCAGACTGATGGCGATAATAGATGTTTACGACGCTCTCATGACTAAGCGGGTATATAAAGAGGCATGGCCCTTCCCAAAGGTCGTGGAGTGCATCAGGGAGGAGAGAGGCAGGCATTTTGATCCCGATATCGTTGACGCTTTCATGGAAAGGCTGGAAGAGATACACGGAATATCAGTCAAATATGACGCGTAAAGAGGGTCAGTAAATGAAAAAGATTTTTTGGCTCTTAGTCCTTATTTTCATTGCGTGTTTTTCTTGTGGAGCCGCTGCGGCCCCTGCAATAACGTTTACCCCCGAAGAAAAGGCTTTTATAAAGATCCATCCGGAGATACGATTGGGCGTGGATCCAAAGTTCGTCCCCTTTGAATTTATTGACACAGACGGGGAATACAAAGGCATAACTGCCGATTATCTAGACCTGCTCTCAAGAGTCACCGGGATCAAAATGACCGTGGTTAAGGGACTTTCCTGGACAGAGGCCTACAATAAGGCACTCCAGAGGGATATTGACGTACTGCCCGCTATTGGAAAGACTCCGGAACGCGAGGTTTCTTTTCTCTTTTCTGAGCCCTATTATCATTTCAAAAGGGTCATCGTAATAAGAAATTCAGAGACTGAGATAAAGGGCATCGAGGATCTGTCCGGAAAGACAGTTGCTGTCCAGAAATTCAGCTCCCACCACAGCTATCTGCAGCTCTACCCGAATATCAACCTCAGCCTCTATGACTCTGTCGAAGCAGCGCTGACTTCTGTTGCAAACGGAACTGAAATGGCTTTCCTTGGAAATCTTGCTACGACCCATTACCTGATAAATTCTACCGGACTTACCAATTTAAAATTTATCGCCTTTGAATCGGAAAAGAGCCAGCCGCTTTTTATGGCCGTAAGGAAAGACTGGCCTGAGCTGGTCTCTATAATAAACAAGGGGCTTGAGACCATAACTCAGGAACAGAGGATAGCGATCAACGACAAATGGATAAGTGTTGAAAGCGGTGTCGATTACGGACCCATATTAAGAAAGCTCTTCTGGGCGTCATTATTTGTTATTGCAATATGGGCGGTCTCACTCTACTGGATACTCAGGCTGAAAAAAGAGATCGAAAAACGCAAAAAGATCCAGACAGACCTTGAGCTTGCAAAGCAGGAAGCGGAGTCAGCGAACAACGTGAAGTCAAGCTTCATGGCCAGGATGTCGCATGAGATAAGGACCCCGCTGAACGCCATCACCGGCATCGCATATCTGATGAAGAAATCCGAGACTTCCCTTACAAAAAAGATGTATATAGAAAAGATAATTCAGGCCTCCAACAATATGCTGAGCATAATCAACGACATACTGGACTATTCGGAAGCTGCGGTACATAAAAAAGGTCAGTGGGAACGGAATCTCCCCACCGACCTTTTTTATGTTTTACAGTTATTGCTATTCGGCTATTTTGAAGGGTACTATCGACTCGGGGGCGATGACCCTGAAGGTGAAGGTCTCGGTGATGAAGAAGGTGACATCGGTGTTGGTGTGAGACTGGTAGCCGATGGAGAAGTCCTGTCCGATGATCAGTTCACTGTTTCCTTCCTTCATTGATACGAGCATGCATGTCTCGTACTGGGGGGAGAGGATAATGCGTCCGTCGTCGCCGAGTGCGTCCTTGACCCTCTTGAGAAGGGGGTAGCCCTTCGCCGAGGTCTTGATCTTCGTCCAGAGCGGAAGCGAGCAGACCAGCGCATAGGGGCCTTCCATCGAACGGCTGCCGAGGGTCGTTATCGCCTGAACTATTGAAGCAACTATGCATTCGTCCTCAAGCCTGAGTTCAACGGGTTCATTGTCCGCTTCAAGTTCCAGGCCGAGGATGCCTGCCTCTTCCAGTCCCTGGAATACTGCTGTGTCTTCAAAAAGAGCTGCCTTGCGGGCCGCTTCGATGACAGGGGTGAAATCTACAGTCTTTGAATTCCTGCTGATGTCGTCAAGGTCCCACATGGACATTGTGAAGGGGACTCTGATCTCGACCATCGGGAGGGATTCGCGGATGCCGTAGCTTACGTCTTCGACCGGTGTTTCCTCTACCAGAGAGAGTGTGCCCTCTGATACCGCATCGATGTTCCAGCCGAGCGGGCCCTTTACGTCTACCGCTTTCCTTCCGGCAAGGACTCCCTTAAGGGCAAGTGCCGCCTGTTCGTCTATCTCTTCCCATGCAGCGGGTACAATTGGAGCCAGTGATCTTTTAAGAATGTCCATATATTGATCCTCCTTTATGTATTGATCGATGTATTAAAGTTTGCCTATGCCGAGATCGGAGAGACCGCCTGACGCCGCACCGGCTTCGCCGCCGTCCTCGTGTGCTCCGAGCGGGGCCGAGGTGAAGAGGTAGTCATTCAGTTCCTTGTCCCATTCATCCATGTTGCGGCGGATCCACTCTATAAGCATGGCCGCGTGTTCTTTCTCTTCGTCCCTGTTGTGGGCCATTATGCGTTTGAGTTCTTCGTTTGAAGCCGTTGCGACTCTCTGATTGTACCAGTCCACCGCTTCCAGCTCTTCGCGAAGGCTGGTTATAGCTTTTGAGATATCGAGTGTCTTGCTGTCCATCTTTTCGTAAGGTTCTGAATAAGCCATTCATATTACCCCTTTCACTTTTGAAATGTGTTCAATTATCTGTTGACTCATGCCAAACCAGATTATAACCTTAATGAACGAATGGCCGCAAGGCGGGATGGCGTATTGTTTTGCAGAATGTTAGAATTGACCGGGTAAAGTTTTTATTTGTCCAAAGACAGCGACACTTATTTTTGCGGAGGAAGCCATATGCCTGATCATTCCTGTCATGCCAATAAGATAGATGATTTTAAATGTACCGTTGCATCATCCGAAGCGCTCTCGGAGAGGATCGGCTGGCTCACGGTCAGATGCCGCGAACTGGCGGAAAGGGTATTACCGGGAACGGGCGTGATGGTCTTTCCTTCGGAGAGCAATGATCCCCTCCTCGGAAGGCCTTTCGCTGTGGCGGATGTTGATGTCGTCAAGGGCGAACTCTCAGTCTGCTACATGGTCACAGGCCGTGGGACAGAGATGATGCTCAGGATGGATCCCGGCAGGGAAGTCAGGCTGAGAGGCCTGTTCGGCATCCCGCTCCCGACGGCGGGCGGTAAGGTGAATATCGCAGCGGGAGGCGTAGGGATAGCTACATTTATCCATTATGCAAAAAAACATCCTAAGATGGTCGCAGGGATCTATCTTGGGATACCGGGAAGAGGATATGAAAAATATGCGGCAAAGGTGTCTGAGCTATTGCCTGATGTCCGGATATTTACAGACGACGGTTCCTTCGGTGAGGGGGAGAGCATGTTCAGGGTCCTGCCGAGGAGGCTTGGGGAGGACGAAAGGGTATGGTCATGCGGACCTCCCGGATTCCTCAGGGCCCTGCGGAGTTATTACGCAGACGAACCGGATAAGCTCTTCTTTTCCCTGGACAAGAGAATGGCATGCGGCTACGGCGGATGTATGGGCTGTGTGGTGGAGACGGTGAACGGACTCAAGAGGCTTTGCGCAGACCAGTCACTCTTCAGGGCGGACGAGGTGACAGACGATGAGTGTTGACCTGCGGATGGATATAGGAAAGATGGTGCTTGATCACCCAGTTATCCCGGCATCGGGAGTCTGGCCGTATGAAGAGGATTTCTGGAGGGCGGAAAGGCTTGCAGGGATAGGCGCGGTCTGTACAAAGGCGATAAGCCTGAGACCCAGAAGCGGGAACAGGGGAATAAGGCTTTGGGAAACTCCGGCAGGAGTCCTCAACAGCATCGGGCTCCAGAACGTCGGCGCGAAGGGCTTTGTCGAGAAATATTCGGGACTGGCAGTGGACTGTCCCGTGCCTGTGATCGCCAATGTGGTGATGGAAAGTGCGGAAGAGACGGCTGAAACGTTAAGCATCCTTCAGGATACCGGTCTGATCGCGGCGGCTGAGCTGAACATCTCATGCCCCAATGTCGACGGAGACGGCATGGCATGGGGGATAGACCCCTCAAGCGCGGCGATCGCCGTCCGTGCGGCAAGGAAGGCCTGGAAAGGGGAGCTGTGGGTGAAAATGACTCCGCAGACACCCTGCCCTGAAGATGTCGCCCGTGCGATAGAGCGAGAGGGAGCGGATGCGATAGTTGCTGCCAACACCTGGCTTGGAATGGGAATGGACATGCAGAGCGGAAAGCCCGCCTTTGACCGTGTGGTCGCGGGACTTTCGGGACCGGCGGTCTTCCCTCTGGCGCTTCGCCTTGTCTGGCAGGTCTGCGGAGCGGTAAGCATACCGGTGATAGGCTGCGGGGGAGTGACGACCGCGTCAGACGCCGCAGCGATGATCCTGGCGGGCGCTTCCGCCCTAGAGGTCGGAACGGCCTTCTTCAGGGACCTCGATGCCGGGAAGGATATAAGCGGAGGACTTGAAAAGTATGTCAGCCGGTACTCATGTTCGAGGCTCGTGGATATAAAAGGGCTGGCAAGAAAACAAAAAGCGTAGCGGCAGGTTTATTGACTCACCATACATCCCTTTCCAGCACGTTTTTGAGTGCATGGATGACGTTGCTCTTTATCTCCGGCATCTCTTTTTCCATTTCCTTGAGAATATTTTTTGCTGACAGCCTTTTCGAGTCTTCACTGTAAGGACAGCAGGCGCTTGTCACGGGAAGTCCAAGCCTTGCCGCTTCGAGCGCTATCCTTCTCTCTTCGGTATAGGCAAGGGGCCTTATCACCCTGATCTCTGTCCTGCTCATGAACATGCTGGGCTGCCAGCACTTGAAGCGCCCTCCGTAGAAGAGGTTGAGCAGCACAGTCTCGACTGCGTCGTCTTTGTGGTGTCCTAGCGCGAGCACGTTCGCGCCGGCTTCCTTCGCCTGCCCGGCAAGTATTCCCCTTCGCAGGTTCGCGCAGAGGCTGCAGGGTGACCTTTCGTCCCTCTCTTCCATAATGCTGAAGGTGGGGTGGCTGAATATGGTCAGCGGGATCTCAAGCTCCCCCATGAACTCTTCCACCTTAGCAGTTTCCATCGTCCCCCCTGTCTGGTCGATCAGACTTGCGCTGAGGCCGAATTTTACCGGGCTCCTTCGCCGGAGGACCGCGAGTGCGAGGGAGAGGATCAGGCTGTCTTTTCCTCCGGACAGTCCGATCATTATTCTGTCTCCCGGGCCTATCATGCTATAATCACGAATGGCTTCACCGACAAAGCGCATGATTTTTTGCGATATGGGATATTTTTCTGTAAAATCTTCTTTCAGCGGAGATACCTCCCCGGATATATTGTAGGTGTGCAGTTTATCCTAACACAGACGGAGCAGATTTTTTATGAAAAAAATCAAATTGGTCCTTGCTGACGGCAACAGGCTTTTCGTGGAATCGCTGCAGCAGATCCTCGAAAAAGAGATGGACACAGCCGTTATTTCCGGTGCGAACAGCGGTGTCGATGCACTGCGGAGCTGTATTGAGATCCAGCCGGACATTGCTGTTGTAGGAGAGCTCCTCCCCGACCTTTCGATGGTCGAAGCCGCGAAGGAAATAAGGCGCAACGTAAGGAATATTAGATTCGTCTTTATGATGAGGGACGGAAGCGCGGATATGCTCTCTCTTCTGTCCAGCATGGATTCTGTCGGCGCTGTCAGCCAGAACTGCGACATTGCTGAGTTTCTGACGGCACTCCGAAGCGTCGCAAGGGGAGAACGTTATATAAGCGCCGGAGTCATTGAACATCTCAAATCCGCTTCTTCTGATGATGATTATAATGACGATGACCCGCTGAACGACATTACGCACAGGGAAAGAGAAGTGCTTTACTGGGTCTCGCACGGACTGAACAACAAAGAGATCTCGGAAAGGATGTACCTCTCGGAGAAGACCATCAAAAACCATGTCAGCAACATCCTGAGAAAACTTGATCTGGATGACCGTACCAAAGCGGCGGCCTTTGCGTGGGAGGAAGGACTGCCTCTTCTTCCTGAAGATTTTTTCACACAGCTTAAGATGAATTGAACGTTTCATCGTGCAGGACAAAGGAGTTCACTTGTGGTAGTATCCTTTAAACATTTTTGTTCTGCATTTCCCATCCCTCATCCGTTGTTCTTAAAGGAGGATGGACAGTGACAGTAAGGAAAAGTTTCTCGATCTTTATCTCTATAGTAGTTGTTTCGATAGTCGGCGTCCTGTTTTTCAGTATCGATTCAGCCACATTTGATGTGCTTGAAAATACAAATCCGCTCCTGCTCGCACTTGCAGTGGTTTTGGTAGTGTTGGGCTGGTGCCTTGATGCCTGCAAATTTATTTTTCTTGCCAGGGCGGCAGGAGAGTATCTGTCTTTCAGACAGACGATCCCTGTCGTATGGATCAATTATTTCGGAAGTGCGATAACGCCAATGCAGAGCGGCGGGGGTCCTTTCCAGATATATCTCCTTTACAAGAACGGCGTCTCCGTGGGTAAGTCAGTTGCGATCACACTTGTCAGGACGCTTCAGGTAATTTTCCTCCTTTGTCTGATAATCCCGTTTTCTATATTCTCAGAGGCGGATTTCATTGAGAAGCACGCAATGCTCAAATGGTTCGTCGGTTATGTGCTGGTATTTATTGTGGTCTCATCTTTCCTTCTAGGGGCAAGCATATTCAGGCCGCATTGGATCAAAAGATGGAGCAACGGCTTCCTTGTAAGGATGAAGCGCCTGGGGATCCTCAAACCCAAGCTCCTTCTGGGAGCCGCCCGCTGGACCAGCAGAGAGATAGACAACTACAGCATCAACATGAGGCTCTTCCAGTCGACCGGCAAATACTGGTTTATGCTTTCGGTGCTGACGGCAGCCGCCCATTTGTGGATCTATCTTTCGATAATGCCCTGTCTGATCATGGCGGCCGGTTTCCATGTTGAGTACATGCAGTGCATGCTTGCCGAATCGCTTCTCCTTTTCCTTCTGTACTTTGTCCCGACACTTGGGGGCAGCGGAGCTGCGGAGGGCGGCGCAGCTGCCGTCTTCGGACTTTTCGTGCCGTGGAACCTTGCGGGAGTAATGGCTGTGGCATGGAGGCTCATCTCGGAGTATACAGGCATAGCTCTCGGTACCGCCGTGGCGATCAGGTCGCTTGGCTGGGGCGGAGCCGATAAGGTCATGAAGGAAGAGGCAGAGAGATTAGAAGATGCCGGTAAATAAGAAATTGAGCAATATTGCCTTCAAATGCAGAGGACTCTTCTGGGCCCTCTTTGCCGCTGCCGCGCTTTTTTTCCCCGGAAGCTTCGGACCGGCCCGCTATGCAGGAGGAATGCTGATAGTCGTCTCGGGACAGCTCCTAAGATACTGGGCGGCCGGCTATATCCCCAAATACAGGACGGAAAAGATAGGTGCGCCCATCCTCGTTACCTGGGGGCCTTACAGATGGGTAAGGAATCCGCTGTACGCCGGCAATTTCATAATGGGGCTTGGCTGGGCCCTTATGCTTGGCTGGATGTGGGTCGCGGCTTTTACTGCGGCCTTTCTGCTGCTTTACTGCCTTATCGTCATACCGGCCGAAGAGGAGTTCCTTGCTTCCAAATTTGGGTCGCAGTACCTTGCATACAGGGAAAGGGTGCCATCTCTCTTTCCTTATCCCAGAAAGGGTTTGCCTGACAGCTCGCCGCATTCCCAGCCTTTTGACCGTGAAAGGGCGTGGTCGGAGGAGATATATTCCATCCGCATGAACCTCCTGGTGACGGTCCTGATATCAGGCAGGCTCTACATCACTCTTCTATAGGCATAAAAGTATCGCACGATACTGCCACTGCCGCTTCAGCATAAGCCTTCAGCGTGTCCAGGTCTATCACCATTCCGTCACGTCCGGCTATTACCCTGGTCTCCTCTGTTGATATCATTTTCGCATACTTCTCGGGACCTGCTTCGATCATGATCACCCCCATGTGAGTTATGAGGGCCACTTCCGGATGGAGCTTCTGCAGCAGTTCGCCCGCGTCTTCGGCAGACATGTGGTCGAGCCTGGGTTTTTTGTTCGGGAATGTGACATTCAGGGTCACCAGGGAACACTCGGAGTATCTTTCCGCGAGATGGTCGAGCGGTCTCGTATCGCTGATGACGCCCCATGTCCTTAGCCCTTTTTTGCGGAATATATAGCCGAAGCAGTCGACCCCGTGGTGTATATGGATAACAGGTTCGGCCGAGACTCCCATCCCGAGGCCGATCCTTTTCCCGTCTTCAGCTATTACGACGCCGCCTACCTTCTGCACGATGTATTTGAGGAGAACGGGGTTAGGTCCCCCTGCAGAATCATCGGGAAGTATCACCAGTCCCTGCTTTTCAAAGCCCCCTCCCGTCATCGCTTCTGCGGCCACGTTCAAGTCAGTGCTGTGGTCCAGGTGCCTGTGGGTGAGCATTATCGCCCTGAGCTCATGCGGATCGAGCGGAGGCACCGCACTGCACATATGGTAGAGAGACCCCGGTCCCGGATCTATGACTCCGTTGAGCCCTCCGTATGTGAACCATATCCCTCCGGTCTTTCTGAGCTGTTTGAGCATGGTGAACCTTGCGCCCCCCGTTCCAAGCAGGCGCAGGAAATTATCAGGATAGCAAAAAGGTCCTTTCATTCAGCGATGCATCTCCCGGTCATGTTGTTTTTTCCTCTTACCACCATTTGTACAGATATTCCTGATCTCTAAGTTTTTTTCTTCTCTCTTTGCAGTCTGACATATGCACCGACAGTTCTTCCCAGAATGAGGCCGAATGGTCCATATGCCTCAGATGGCACAGTTCATGCGCAGTGACGTATTCAAGGAGATCGGAAGGAACAAGCGCCAGCCTTGTTGAGAAAGTCAGGTTCCCCTTTGCTGAACAGCTTCCCCAGACAGACCTGACAGTCTTTATGTTTACCACTGCAGGGTTGACCTTTATCCTTCTGGTCCATTCGGGAAGGATTTTGCGGATCTCGTCATAAAGAGCCCTTTTGTACCATGCTTCAAATGTTTTTCTCTCATTTCCCGACGTGCTTTCAGAGATGAAAAAGATACCTTCCCGAAAAGAGAGGGATGCCTCCTTTTCCGGGTGAACGCGTTTCAGAGGATATTCTACCCCTTTGTAGTAAAATTTTTCACCATCTTCATACTTATGAGGAAGAGCGGTCCGTTTTGCGGCGGAAATTAAGCTGCTCATCAGGCGGCCGAACTGCGGCATTATGGTACGGACGATGTCAGCCTGAGGGAGCTTTGCCGGGGCGGCAATAAAAAAAGTTCCTGCTTCAGCGTCGAATCCCATGGATATCCTCCTGCGCCTTATGCTGCGCCTGACTTCGAAGTCCGTTGAATTTATGCTGAGACCCTCCACCATATCGTTCATCTCCCGCAGTCCTAAGTGTATACTATAGCAGGAACGCGCCAAAAGGGGCACTATTACTGAGGCGGACAGTGCCAAAGAGGATCAGAATTGTCAGCGGGACCGCAAGCTGCAACGTGTGGAGAGATGAGATTGGAAAAAGATAAACCGAAAGTAAAAGAGGCCAGGGACAGTTTTTTGCCTGTGAACAGGGAGGACATGGAAAGACGGGGCTGGGACAGCCTTGATTTTCTTGTCGTATCGGGTGATGCATACGTTGACCACCCAAGCTTCGGCCACGCGATCATCTCAAGATGGCTCGAAAGGATGGGGTTCAGGGTAGGCATAGCTGCCCAGCCTGACTGGAGAAGCACCGAAGATTTCAGCAAAATGGGGCGTCCCCGACTGGGCGTCATGGTCACCGCGGGCAATCTTGATTCGATGCTGAACCATTACACAGCTTCGGGCAAGAAGAGAAAAACCGACCCTTACTCTCCCGGAGGAAGGTGCGGCATGCGTCCTGACAGGGCAACGATAGTTTACTGCAACAGGATAAGGGAACAATGGAAGGATATCCCCCTGGTGATCGGTGGGATCGAAGCCAGCCTTCGCAGGATGGCCCACTATGACTGCTGGGCCGACGACGTGAGGAGATCGATACTGACCGACAGCAGGGCAGACCTGCTGGTCTTCGGAATGGGAGAAATTCCCGTCACGGAGATAGCAAGACATCTTTCCGAGGGGCGCGACCCGGGCGAGATAAGAGATGTTCCCGGGACATGCTGGAAGACACACGATCCGTCAAATGCCGCTGATGCCCTGGTACTTCCCTCATATGAAGAAGTAAGGGCCGATAAGAAAGTTTTCGCGAAGGCTTTCAAGACGTTCTATATCGAGCAGAACCACGCAAGGGGAAGCAGGCTGATACAGGATCAGGGAGCATGGCATGTTGTCCAGAACAGGCCTGCGAGGCCTATGGCCGAGAAAGAGATGGATAAGGTCTACAGCCTTCCCTATGCAAGAGCTGCCCATCCCTCCTATGATGAAGCAGGCGGTGTGCCGGCGCTTGAGGAAGTCCGTTTCAGCATCACAAGCCACAGGGGGTGCTTCGGAGAATGCTCTTTCTGTGCGATAGCGATGCACCAGGGGAGGATCATACAGACCAGGAGCGATAATTCGGTGATCGAAGAGGCCCGGTCATTTAAAAAGATGAAGGATTTCAAAGGTTATATCCATGATGTCGGCGGACCTACAGCCAACTTTGTCATCCCCTCATGCCCCGATCAGGAAAAGAAGGGTACATGTGCGGGCAAGTCATGTCTTTATCCCGGACCGTGCAAAAGACTCAGGGCGGACCATTCCCGTTATATTGGCCTTCTGAGGAAGATGAGGGAGATCCCAGGAATAAAAAAGGTCTTCATCCGCTCAGGCCTCAGGTACGACTATATCCTCGAGGACAGCACCACGGATTTTCTTGATGAGCTTTGCAGATACCACATCAGCGGACAGCTCAAGATAGCGCCGGAGCATGTGAGCCCATCTGTGCTGAGGGCTATGAAGAAAGTCCCCCGCAATGTGACGGTAAAGTTCATTGACGCATACAGGCAGAAAAACAGGGAACTTGGCATGAAGCAGTTTCTGGTACCTTACTTCATGTCTTCCCATCCCGGATCCGGGCTGAATGAAGCTGTGGAGCTGGCGGAGTATATCCGTGACAGCGGAATGCGGCCCGAGCAGGTCCAGGATTTCACACCCACCCCGGGCTCGGTTTCGACATGCATGTACTGGACGGGTACAGATCCCCTGACCGGTGAAGATGTCTATGTTCCGAAAGATCATGAGGAACGGAAGATGCAGAGGGCTCTGCTGCAGTACTGGGTGGCTGAAAATGCGGAGACCGTCAGAAAGGCCCTGCTGAAAGCGGGACGTCCGGATCTTATCGGAAGCGGCCAAAAATGTCTTGTCAGGGAACGTGCTGCCGTCCGGAGAATGGTAAAATAAGCTATGGACAATACCTGCATCAGGATATAAAATTCTCCCTGTGTTCAGACAGGAAATTACAGGAGGTTTCACCGAATGAAAAAATTGACAGTGCTATTGGTTGCAGTCCTTGCCATATTCTCCGTATACACCGCCGCTTCAGCAGCAGAGGAGAAGGTGGGGTTCGTTGATGAGATGGCAGTCCTTCAGCAGTTCCCTAAATTCAAGCAGGCTCAGCAGCAGATCGACGCAATAGGAAAGAAAAAGTCTGAAGCGGCGAAGGCTGCATTCGACAAGGAAACGGACGAAAAGAAAAAGGCCAACATCGTACAGTCTCTCCAGCTCGAAATGAGGGAAGAAGAAGCCAAGCTGATGAACCCGATCCTCAAGGAGATCAACGAGACCATAGCGAAGGTCGCAAAGACAAAGGGGATCACAATAGTGCTCAACAAGGGCCTTGTTTACTACGGCGGCATCGATATCACAAACGATGTGGTGACTGCCCTCAAGAGATAGCTCTCTGAAAATGTCGGGCGCCGTTCCGTTTATTCGGGATGGCGCTTTTTTAGTCTTTTTGAACAGGCTTTGACGGGAGGTGATCGGATGTCGGTATTCTGGCTTATTTTCGGATATCTTGCAGGTTCGTGCCCTACGGGCTACCTTGCGGTAAAAATGCTTAAGGGGCAGGACATCCGCGACCTGGGGTCAGGAAACATCGGGGCTACCAACACAGGCAGGGTGCTGGGGAAGAAGTGGGCCATAGCTGTTGCGGTCTTTGACATGCTCAAGGGCGGCTTGGCTGTATTGCTGGCTTCGTTCTTTACAGATAATGATACCATACTCGCGCTGACTGGCGTCTGCTCCGTGCTTGGCCATAACTATCCGGTATGGCTTGGCTGGAGAGGCGGCAAAGGCGTAGCAACAACATTCGGCGTTTTGGCTTTTTATGATTTCTTTGATCCTCTGCCTGCCCTGATCGGAGGAGCTGTATGGTATGCCGTGATGAAGACGACAAGATATGTCTGCGTAGCCTCCATTGCTGCTCTCTTCACTTCCGCCCTTCTCATGCCTCTGTTCGGGATGCCGCGTCCATTTTATTTGGCGGGACTCTTTCTTGCTGCCCTTTCAGCCTGGCGGCACAAGAGCAATATACAGAGACTGATCGAAGGCAAGGAAGACAGGGTCGGAGAAAGCATAAAATAGAGTTTCACTGTCCAAACACCGGAGCAGGTTTCCTTTGATCCCCTTCAGCCCGCCTCAGTCGGGCTTTTTTTTATGATCCCCCTACATCATCGCCCCTGCGCAAAATGCCTCTTTTGTTCCATTATTCTTGACTTATACTGACCAAAATTATATAATCACTGCAGTTCAAAGAAATGGAGTGACTCGAATGTCCCTGCCGTCATCAAGCCTTACAAAGATCATCGAGGAATACATCGCTCAGCTTCTGGATGAAAACGAAGAAGGCGAGGTATCTCTCAGGAGAAAGGATCTGGCCGAAAGGTTCGGGTGTGTTCCCAGTCAGATCAATTATGTGCTGAGAAGCCGGTTCGCCCCTGAGAACGGGTTTCTTGTGGAAAGCCAGAGAGGCGGACATGGTTATATTAAAGTTATCCAGCTGACATTCAACAACTGTGATGAAGAGGTGGTGCATCTCGCTGACCTTGTCGGGAATGTGATCACAGAACAGGAATCAAGAAAGCTCCTGGTAAATCTGCAGAACAGAGACGTCATATCCCCAAGGGAACGCCTTATCATCGAGGTAGCGCTGAGAAGTCAGGAGGAAAACGGAAGGTCGCTCTTCGATGTCTCGCCTTACAGACGGGATCTCATGAGAGCCGAGCTGCTGAAAAAAATACTTACGAGCCTTGCGCTCGGATGAGGTGATCCAAATGCTGTGCGAACGCTGCGGTGTAAATAAAGCCGAGATACATCTTATGAGGATCGTAAACGGAAGACGTGTGGTGGACTGTCTTTGCAGAGAGTGCGCCAAAGAGGTCATACCGTTTGACGAGGCCACAAAGATGATGAAAATGATATTCTCGCTTGAAGGGATCCTGGATCTTCAGGAAGCTTTGAAAGATCTGATATTCCCTGCGATCGCCGGAGGCAGCTCCGACGATGAGACGGAACTTGCCTGCCCTCACTGCGGGGGACCCATTTCAATGTCAATGTTTGCCCGCAAAGATAATAAATGTGCAGAAAAGGTCCCGCGTGCCGAAAACGCTTCGGCCGTTGCCCCTGCTGTGCAAAGAGACAGGCTGTCCGTTCTGAAGGATGAGATGTGCGCTGCGGTCAGGGTCGAGAACTACGAACTCGCCGCACAGATCAGAGATCAGATAAAAGATATGGAAGACAAGACAGAAAAAGAAAAGGATGCGTGACCCGGATGTGGCAGAATTTTACTGAAAGGGGCAAGAGAGTATTCCAGCTTGCCCATAGTGAGGCTTTGCGCCTTGGACACGAGGTGGTCGGAACAGAGCATATACTTCTGGGACTTCTTGATGATGCTGACGGTATAGTGACACAGATCCTTTCAAACTACGGCCTGCATCCCGAAGTGCTGAAAGCTGAAATAGAGAGCCTGATAGGGACCGGCAGGCCGAGAAGTCAGCCTGTTGACCTTCCGTCAAGCCCGAGAGCGAAGCTTGTGATCGATCTTTCCATGAGGGAAGCCAGGAAGATGAGCGTCAATTACATAGGGACCGAACATATCCTTCTGGGCATCCTTGCGGAAGGAGAGGGGATGGCTGCACAGCTTCTGGCATCCCACGGCATGGATCTGCCCAGGACCCGGATGATGATCAGGAACATATTAAGCGGAAACCAGTCAGACCCCGACCTTGACCCTCTGAAGACCGACGATGCGCCTCAAAGGGCTGAAGGCCGGACGCAGAGCAGGACTCCCACCCTTGACCAGATAGGGATAGACCTCACCGGGATGGCCAGGAACAGGGAACTTGACCCGGTCATAGGAAGGGACAAAGAGATACAGAGAGTTGTCCAGATACTTTCGCGCCGGACAAAGAACAACCCTGTGCTGATAGGCGAGCCCGGAGTGGGAAAGACCGCCATAGCGGAGGGGCTTGCCCAGAGGATAGTCTCGGGGGAGATCCCGGAGATATTGAAAGACAAACGGGTAATGCAGCTCAACGTAGCAAATCTTGTTGCCGGTACAAAGTACAGGGGCGAATTTGAAGAGCGCATGCGCAAGATCGTAAAAGAGGTAAGGGAAGCCAAAAAGGTCATTCTCTTCATTGACGAGATACATACCCTTGTCGGAGCCGGAGGGGCCGAAGGAGCTGTTGACGCGGCGAACATAATCAAGCCGAGCCTTTCAAGGGGAGAATTCCAGGTGATAGGCGCGACTACGATAACCGAGTACAGAAAGTACATAGAAAAGGACGCAGCCCTTGAAAGACGTTTTCAGCCCGTTCAGGTGGAAGAACCGTCGGAAGAGGACACGGTAAGGATATTGAAAGGGCTGAGGGACAACTACGAGGCACATCACAGAGTCAAGATAACGGATGATGCGCTCGAAGCCGCCGCAAAGCTTTCTCAGAGGTATATAACAGACAGATTCCTGCCTGACAAGGCTATAGACCTCATCGACGAAGCATCCGCAAGGGCGAGGATACTGACGCTCGAAGTCCCCGATGACCTCAAGGCGCTGGAGAGGAGCGTAGGGGATATCCGCAGGGAAAAAGAGGCGGCTGTCGGTTCTCAGGAGTTTGAAAAGGCGGCTGATCTCAGGGACCAGGAAAAGGAACTGATCGCACGCATAGCGGAATGGCGGAAGAGCTGGACCGAGTCCCGGAACCAGTTCACCCCTGACGTTAAGGCTGAGGACATCGCGAAGATCGTCTCTGAATGGACCGGCATCCCTGTAACCCAGCTCACCGAAGAGGAGAGCCGCAGGCTTCTCAGGATGGAAGATGAGATAAAGCAGAGGCTGGTAGGTCAGGACGAGGCGATCCACGCGGTAGCCCGTGCTATCAGAAGGTCACGGAGCGGCATGAAAGACCCCAAACGGCCCGTGGGGAGCTTTATGTTCCTTGGTCCGACAGGAGTAGGAAAGACTGAGATGGCCAGGTCTCTCGCCGAGTTCATGTTCGGAAGCGAGGATGCGATGATAAGGCTTGACATGAGTGAATTTATGGAGAGGCACGAAGCTGCCAAGCTTATCGGAGCGCCCCCCGGATACATAGGTTACGAGGAAGGCGGCAAACTTACTGAGGCGATAAGACGCCGTCCCTACTCCGTCGTCCTTTTCGACGAGATCGAAAAGGCTCACCCCGATGTATTCAACATGCTTCTCCAGCTCCTTGAAGACGGAAGGCTGACCGACGGACAGGGACACCTGACTGATTTCAGGAACGCTGTGATCATCATGACGAGCAATATCGGAATAAGCGAGGCAATGAAGGGGAGAAGCGTGGGATTCGCAGAGACCGAAGGCTCTGCCGGGGGCATGGATACAGCCAGGATGAAATCAACAGTTCTGGAAGCTGCGAAGAGTGCCTTCAGGCCCGAGTTCATGAACAGGGTGGATGAGATCATAGTGTTTGATCTGCTGGGCAGGGAAGAGCTCCTGAAAATAGTGGACATAATGCTCGACGAGGTGAAATCAAGGACCTCTGAGTGCGGCATAACTCTGGAAGCGGACGAAGACGCCAAAAAACTGCTGCTGGAGAAGGGGTATGACCCGCAGTACGGAGCCAGGCCGCTTCGCAGGGCTATCCAGAAAATGGTGGAGGACTCACTTTCCAACCTGATGCTGGAAGGGACTGTAAGAGCAGGAGAAAAAGTTTCTGTCTCTGTCACTGACGGTGAGCTGAAATTTGAGACGGAAAAAAAGTGACCTGAGAAGATAAAAAAGCCCGGGAGGATGATATGTAATTTTATCCTCTCGGGTTTTTGTTTTTTGTGATAGCATTTGTTCTGTTTTTAAAATATCAGGGAAGATCGCAGGAGGGGTTTTTGTTATGTCTTTCAAGAAAGTCACAAAGTTGATCGCACTCTTTTCATTTGTTGTCTTAGTTGCCGCTTCGGCTGCCATGGCTGCCGACAAACCGGTACTTACAGTCGGAACGTCGACTCTCGACGAAAAAGAAGTACTGAATCTCATGGCCACGACGACAGGAGGCAACCAGATGATGGTGGGCCTCATGCTTGCGCAGTCGACACTTCCGGAGAGAGTGGACCTGGTCAACCAGATGGCTCACGCACTCCTCTTCGCGGAGGCGGCCAGGAGTAAGGGACTTGAAGCACGCCCCGACATCGCATTCCAGATCAAATGGCAGACGATGCAGATACTGATGCAGGGATACTTTGAACAGAACGCATCAAAATGGGACATGAGCGAAAAGGCCGTCAGGAATTACTATGACACACATAAAGAGGAGTTCTATCAGAAACCGGGTGCGCATACAAGGCACATCCTGTCACAGACAGAGGGAGACGCCCTGAATGCGGCACTGGAAGTCTACAAGACCAAGGATTTTGCAAAAGTGGCCTCGGAATACAGCCGTGACCCCAACAGCGCAAAGAACGGCGGAGACCTCGGCTGGGTAGAAAAGGGCATGATGGTCGCACCTGTGGAAGCCGCGATCGAAGGAGCATCGGTCGGTTCACTCGTCGGACCTGTCAAGAGCGACTACGGATGGCACATCATTGAGGTAACGGAACGCCGCCCGGGAAAACAGCTATCCTTTGAGGAATCGGCCGAAAGAGCTGTCCAGGGACTTCAGAAGCAGTATCTTGAAAATGAGCTTAAGGAACTTCAGGCAAAGTTCAGTGTCAACATAGACGAAGAGGCACTAAAAAACCTCGGAGGAGTACCGGCTCCCGCAGCCGCCAAGTAGATCCATGCCCAAAACCTTACAGGGCGTTCCGGGAACAAAGCTTCCTCTGTGGATGAAGCTGGTCTCTACAGGGGCAGGTATCCTTTTTACAGGGATGGGAATGAGCAGCTTCATCTCCGGAGGTTCGATGAAGACCGTATTCATCCCCATCTTTGTAGGCGCCGTGATGATATATGTATCAGGCTACGAACGCAGGATGTACATAGACGAGAACGGTGTCACGAAAGAAACTTCATTCTGGGGGCAGAGGAAGCTTCAGAGGGCCTCATGGGATGAAATAAGCGATGCGCGCATCATCCTTAATAAGGGAAAAAAGATCTACGCCATTTTCCACGGTGATCAGCCGCTCTGGCCCTTCACCTTCCTGCCCGAGCAGGAAGAGGAACTGATCGAAACGGTATCCGAATACCTGGATAAGGAGTACATCTCAATAGAGAGACAGGCAACAGAGTAAAAGTAAAAGCCGGGATTTTTCCCCGGCTTTTACTTTTATATTTGGCAGTCCCTAGGGGATTCGAACCCCTGTTAACGGGCTGAGAACCCGCCGTCCTAGGCCCCTAGACGAAGGGACCACATCACTTATGATATGGCTGGGGTACCAGGATTTGAACCTAGATTACCTGATCCAGAGTCAGGCGTGCTGCCGTTGCACCATACCCCAAAATGGCCCGGTCTGTCAATCTCTGTCATTGACATGACAAGTGAAAATTATATCGGATATTTGCCCATTGTCAACCCGAAGATGCGCACCTGTAGATGCGCACCTGAAGATGCGCACCTGTATGATGCGCACCGTGAAGATGCGTACCGCTGCGAAGTATTATGTCGATGGTCTTCTCCTTCCGATCTGAAGTGTTTAGAATATTTAAAGCCCTATAGCCCGAAGTCCTATTAAGTGGTACGATTGTAAGCTGAGGGGGAGTTGTTTTTATATGCCCATTGATAAAAAAAGAACCAAAAGACCAAATAAGAATGTCAGCGGAAGAGGTGAGCTTAGCGTTATCCCGCTCGGAGGACTCGGGGAGATCGGTAAGAACCTTACAGTTTTCAGATACAATGACGACATCATAGTAGTGGACTGCGGCCTCAAATTTCCTGAGGAGGACATGCTAGGTATAGATTTCGTTATCCCGGATGTGCAGTATCTTACAGAGAACAAAGAGAAAATTATGGGTATCTTCATAACCCACGGGCACGAAGACCACATCGGAGCACTTCCGTTCATCCTGCCGAGGCTTGATGCGCCGCTTTACTGTTCCAGGCTTACAGCCGGCCTTATAGAGAATAAGATGCAGGACGCGAGGACAAACTACAGGCCTAAGTACAGGGAGATATGCCCGGGCGACATAATAGAGGCCGGCGCTTTTTCAGTTGAGTTCATACCCGTATGCCACTCGATACCCGATTCACTTGCTCTCTCCATCCACACACCGATGGGGATGATAGTCCACACCGGAGATTTCAAGCTTGACCCTACGCCCATAGACGGCATCGGAACAGATTACAGCTCTTTCGCCTCTCTCGGCAAAGAAGGGGTCCTTCTGATGCTCTCCGACTCTACCAACATCGAAAAAGAGGGGATCACCCCGTCTGAGAAGACAGTGGGACAGACATTTGAGCGTCTTTTCCGCCTCTATAAGGACAGGCGGATAGTGATAGCAACATTCGCCAGCAACCTTCACCGCGCCCAGCAGGTATTCAGCGCCGCCGGAAGGTTCAACCGCAAGGTGGTCCTTGTAGGCAGGAGCATGATCAATAACGTCGAACTTGCAATGGACCTTGGCTATATCGATGTTCCGGAAGGACTTATCATCTCCTCGCAGGAGGCAGACCACATGCCTGAAAACAGGTTGGTGGTGCTCACAACAGGAAGTCAGGGAGAGCCTTTCTCGGGACTTGTCCTGATGAGCAGGGGGATCCACAGGATGGTCAGGCTGGGCCCCAAAGACCTTGTCATAATATCCGCTACACCCATCCCGGGAAATGAAAAACTGGTCAGCCACACGGTCAACAGACTCTTTGCATGCGGATGCGAGGTAATATATGAACGCGCGGATAAGATCCATGTGTCGGGGCACGCTGCGCGTGATGAGCTCACGATAATGCTGAGCATGCTTAAGCCGAGGTTTTTCGTCCCCGTGCACGGAGAGTACAGGCATCTTGCGCGCCATGCGCAGCTGGCACGTGACATGGGAGTGGCGCCTAAGAATATATTTGTTATGCAAAACGGCGACGTGCTCAGGTTCAAGAACAGAACAAGCGCTTCTGTTGACGGCAGGGTACAGTCAGGCGCTGTGCTGGTCGACGGCATAGCGCTCGGAGAATTTGAGGGCAGCATTCTCAGGGAGAGAAGGGAACTCTCTGAAAATGGGATCGTGGCGGTTTCGGTAACGCTTGACTCTAAATTCCGTACGACGGCTCCCATACAGATACAGACGAGGGGAAGCGTCTTCTCCACAGAGGACGGGAGCACCTTCAGAGAACTTGAGAATGCCGTAAAGCTTGGACTGGAACAGTTTGCAAGAACACCGGGAGCGAAGCCCGAGATGCTGCCGGCAGAAATACGGAAGAGGATCAGGGATGTGTTTGGAAAGGTATCCCGCAACTATCCGGTAATAGTACCGCTTATAACATATGTTGAATAACAGAGTCAGACGGGTTTGACCTGCCGCTGAAATCCGAGGAGAGATATGATGTCATTTACTTCAATACTGCAGATATTCGCAGGAGTCGGAATTCTGATCTACGGAATAATTATTATGGGAGAATCACTCCAGATAATTGCAGGAGACAGGCTGAGAAAACTGATCGGATCCCTCACCGGAACCCCATTAAAAGGTTTGCTTCTCGGTACGGCGGTAACAAGCATTCTTCAAAGCAGCAGCGCAACAACAGTCATGGTAGTAAGCTTCGTAGACGTGGGTTTTATGAGTCTTACTCAGGCTATAGGTGTAATTCTCGGAGCAAATATAGGTACAACAGTTACGGCCCAGTTGATAGCGTTTAAAGTAACAGATCTGGCTTATGTTTGTGCGATGGTCGGGGCCGCTCTCTGTATTTTATGTCAAAAGAAGAGGCACAGGCAGATAGGTGTCGGGCTGATAGGCTTCGGTCTGCTTTTTATTGGGATGGAGATGATGCAGGAACCTCTCTCCTTTCTCAAACAGCGGCCCGAGATCGTTACTGTATTCGGAGATCATCTCTTCCTTGCTTTTCTTTCAGGTCTTGCTATCACGCTGCTGGTCCAGTCCAGCTCCGCAACTGTAGGTCTTACGATGGCAATAGCTTCTCAGGGAATAGTTCCGCTCCAGACCGCGATAGCGATCATTCTTGGTGACAATATCGGTACGACTATCACCGCAGTCCTTGCATCGCTTGGGGCAAACAGATCAGCAAAGCAGGCAGCTGCGGCTCACGTAATGATCAAAGTGCTTGGAACGGTAGTAATAATGATGATCCTGCCTTTCTACACCTCTCTTATAGAGATCACTGCAACTGACATATCCAGACAGGTGGCAAACGCCCACACGATCTTCAACGTGATAATCGCATTAATGTTCCTGCCCTTTGTGACCCAGTACTCAAAGTTCATCAGAAAACTTCTCCCGGATGACAAGAATGAGAAGGTGCTTGGGGCCTTGTTCCTTAACAGGACTCTCATCACTGCATCCCGGGCCGCTGCTGTTGACGCAGTGCGCAAGGAGATGATACGCCTGGGGATATCCGCACTAAGGATGATTGAGGCATGCCGGACCATGTTCCTCTCTGACAATGAAAAGCTTGTTGCAGAGATAGACAGGATGGAACGAAACGTGAACGAAATAACGCACGATATCGTAAGATATGGTACAGAAGTTGGCCAGGCCGGTCTCTCTTCGGACCTTTCAATGATCCTAAATTCATGCATAAGCGGTGTGGGGGATATCGAAAGGATAGGGGACCACGCGACCAACCTGGTAGAGATGTATCAATTCCTGCAGGATCATAAGCTGAAATTCTCCCCAAAGGCGCTTGAAGAGTGCAAGGAGATGTTCGATCTCGTTATCTCGGCTGTCGCAAAAAGCGTACAGGCTTTGGAGGATGAAAATCCTAAGATCGCCCAGGAAGTGCTTGATCTCGAAGACAGGATAGATTACATGGAGAAGACGCTCCGGGCAAGGCACATCGCCAGGCTCAATGCCGGGGGCTGCAGTCCTGATGCCGGTGTGATCTTTATTGATATCCTAAGCAACCTTGAACGTGTGGGCGATCACGCGCACAACATAGCCATGGTCGTCTTCGACATTGAAAGCATGCACAGCCGCGGGGCATGATCATATAAGTCCCGGCAGGTATGAGAGTGTAGTTGTATGCCCTTATTTACGGTTTTAATGAATTTTTGAAGTTATCTAATCAAAGAGGTGTATCTCCGTATGGACTACAGATTGGTATTTTTGGGCCTGGTCCAGGGCCTCACGGAATTTCTCCCGGTAAGTAGCTCCGGACATCTTGCTCTTGCCCAGATATTCCTGGGGCTTGAGATGCCTCCGCTCTCTTACGACCTGGTCCTCCATGGCGCGACAATGGCGGCGACCATACTCTTCTTTTTTAATGATATCATTAAACTGCTTGGTGAATGGGTCTCGGGGCTCTTTTACAAAGATAAGAGGGGCCGGACCGGGTGGCATGTCGGCTGGGCCGTCTTTATCGGCACCATTGTAACGGGCGCAATAGGCATGGCCATAAAGGATTTTGCTGAGGAAGCGATGATGAACTCTCTGATGGTTGGCCTCGGGCTGGTGTTTACCGGTCTGGTCCTGATCTCAAGCCGTTTCATAAGAAAAGGGTTTGGCAGGGTGTCGCCCTTTGACGGATTGATGGTGGGTTTGGCCCAGGGCATTGCTGTAATGCCTGGAGTCTCACGTTCGGGAATGACCATGATGGCAGGCACCGCTGCAGGCATCAGCAGGGAAGAAGTTTTCAGATTCTCGTTCCTGCTTTCGATACCTGCGATACTTGGCGCGACTCTTCTGCAGGCAAAAGAGGTCGGGGGGCTCGATGCCTTTCATGCGTCCCTTCCGCAGGGATGGTACATAGGGGCGGCGGCTGCGTTTGCAAGCGGTCTGGTGTCGCTGTTTGTCCTGAAAAAACTTGTCATAGCCTCAAAATGGTGGTTTTTCGGCATATATTGCCTTGCTCTTGGATCATTGTCCGTAATTATTTCTTTTTTGGGGGTGTGGTGATGGCTCTTGTAAGATCGGGCGGCCTTAGATGGGGAATAATGCTTCTGTTTCTCATACTGGGTACCTGGCTGGGGATCTTTCTTCAGCGTTTTAACGCTTCTGCTGCGCTGTTTGCGAACGTCATCGATTTTTCAGTCGATGTCAGACAGGTAGACCTGATAATGCTGCGCTTCGGTTTCCACTTCGCCCTCAAAATGAACCTGGGCACACTTATAGGAGCTATTGCAGGCATCATCGCCTCAAGGTGACTATGGATATAATACTGGCTTCCGGAAGCCCCAGGAGGCAAATGCTCCTCAGGGAGCTCGGCTGGAACATAAAGGTAATGGTGCCTGATACGGAAGAATCGCAAATGCCGAAAGAAAGTCCCGAAGAAATGGTCTGCCGGCTCGCTTATGAAAAGGCGCTTTCTGTTCATGGCGGTTGCCCGGACAGCTGGGTCATAGGCGCTGACACAGTCGTTACGTCGGCGGGTGAGATATTGGGCAAACCGTCGGGACGCGATGATGCCCTGTGCATGATCCAAAAACTGCAGGGAAAGATACATGCCGTGGTCACGGGTGTCGCGCTCTTCGCACCGGACGGACGCAGACTTGTGGAAGCGGAAAAGACCTATGTGCGCTTCAGGGCGCTGGACGATAAGGAGATCTCTTCATACGTCGAAAGCGGAGAGAGTTTTGACAAAGCAGGAGCATACGCTATACAGGGCAAGGGTATGCTGCTCGTTGAAAGTATCGAGGGCTGTTATTTTAATGTTGTAGGCCTTCCTGTCCAAAGGCTGAGCAGAATGTTCGGGGACCTGGGATGGCCTCTCGCCGAGCAATGGAGGATAAGTCAATGTTCGATCTGAAGGCACGGAATATAGTCATCGCAGCAATGGCTGCGTCAATGCTCCTGGCCACTCTGGGGATGATCCCCAGAGTTAGGGAGGAGCAGTCGAACAAGACAGTTGCTTTTGTGATGGAGTTCAGAGACCTGATGACGCTTGCGGTACAGTCTGACAGGTCTGCTGACACGATATGGAAAGAAATAAACGGGCTTGGTGTGATCGGGCTGTCTGTCCCTGAATTCACCGGTGAAGAGATATTGCTGATGAGCCCGCTTCCTCTCAAGTACGGGACTGCGGAGCAGTTCGGGCTCAGTTCAGGAAAAATTCTTCCTGACAGGGCAGTGATCCTGACGGAAAGATCTTCAAAATACTTAGAGCCTCTCTACCGTTACATCAAACTGAAGATGCCCGCTGCTGAAATTACATACAGAGCTGAGGAAGCGGCGATCATACTTCCGGGCAGCACATCCGACTTCAAAGTTTCATCTTTTTTACCCGATTTTTACGGGCTTGATTTTTGCCGTGAAAACAACATCCCCGTGCTCTTCAGGCCGGGTCCCTGTCCGGTCTCTGACGGCTCAGCCACTGCAGCAGCCTTTGATCATCTCACCTCGATGTATACTGACATAAAAAATGTTACGGCATCCGGCATGATAATGGCCGGCTATCCTGACTACAAGCCGCTGGCTGATGTAATGAAGCGCAAGGGCATCACCTTTTCACAGACGGAGTTTGTCAAGCAGGTCGGATCTGCAGGGTTTGCAAAGATGATGTACCCTATGGTGATCCCGCTTCACAGCCTCACACGGGATGAAGTCATATCCAGGAGCATATCAAGGCTCCAGATCGCCGAGCGTTTTGTCAGGGCCATCCACGAGCGTTCGGTGAGGCTTATCATGGTCAGGCCTTATGATCTGAACATGGGAAACAGAATGGAAATTTTCAGGGAAGACCTGGAGTTCACCGGAGAGTCAATAAAGGCCCGTGGTTACGATTTCGGCTGGCCCTCAAACCTGAACGTATGGGCAGAGAGCATGCCGGGAGCACTGGCATGCGGCATAGTCCTGGTCTTCTGCAGCTGGTTCTACATGGTGCGCCTGAATACGGGGGGGGAGGGAAATGTAAGCATCAGGACCCTTTCTTTTTTGATCTTTGCCTCTTTGCTCGTATCTGCGGGTATCTTTAAATTCCCTGTCATGGCCCGTATATGCGGAGGTCTCTGCGGTGCCGCTGCCGCTGCTGAGGCGGCTCTTTCTGCACTTGAGAGCCACAAAAGACCCCTGCTCGGAGCTGTAAAAGGACTTTTCATAGTAACAGCCGGAGGTTTGGCTATCGCGGCTTTCTACGGAACGACAATGGCGGCGCTGAGGCTTACACCGTTTTCCGGCGTGAAGCTGACACTTCTTCTGCCTCCTCTGCTCGTCCTTGTCCATGACCTGAGGCGTAAGGTGCACCCCGAATCCCTGCCTGAGATAATAGGCAGGCCCGCGATATGGGGAGAACTCTTCATGATTGGCATAATGATGCTTGCGATGCTGATAATGGCACTGAGGAGCGATAATGTCTCCAATGTACCGGCATGGGAGGTGGCCTTCAGGGAGTTCATGGAAAGGGCACTCCTTGTCAGGCCGCGTACCAAGGAGTTCCTGATAGGCTATCCGGCACTTGCGCTCTACTGGTATGTAGTGAGAAAAGGTTACATGCCTGGCTACCGTGAAGCCGTCAGGATCGTTTCGGTGCTCGCTTTCAGTTCGGCCGTAAACACTTTCTGCCACTTCCACACACTGCTTTCGCTGAGCATCATCAGGACCCTCAACGGATGGTGGCTGGGTATCCTGCTGGGGGGAACCGCAGTGGCAATATTAAATTATGTGATGATACCGCTGCATAAAAAACTGTCCGGAGATATACCGAATTGACCCGCAAATACGATGTCCTGCTGGCCGGATACTACGGCTTCGGGAACCTCGGTGACGAACTCCTTGTGGATGCCTGTGTAAAGCTCCTTGAAAAAAACGGGATCCCAAGGGAGAGGATCGCTGTGCTCTCCGCGGATCCCGACGGGACCCAAAAAACACTTGGGACAGCTTCTTATGACAGATGGAAGCTGAACGAGATCCGCAGTGCGATGAAGGATTCCAACACCATGCTTTTGGGCGGCGGAGGCCTGTTCCAGGACCAGACGAGCCTCAGATCCTGCTTTTATTACTGGTCTCTGGTCCAGATAGCCCGGATCTGTTCTGTAAAGAGCTGGGCCGTCGGACACTCATTGGGACCGTTTAACACGGCGATGGGTCCCTATTTTGCAAAAAAAGCATTTGGAAAGTGCCTCTACAGAAACGTAAGGAACAGAAGTTCCCTGGGGATGCTGAACAACTGGGGATTTTTCGGCACACAGTCTCCGGACCTTGTTATGTCACTCAAGGTGAAGAGGGATTTTGAAAGAGGCGACAGACTTCTGCTCAACCTCCGCACGGGATATGAGAAAGTGTCCAGGTCAGCCGTAAGCTCAGCTGTAAAGGCTGCAGAGCAAAAAGGCCTGAGCATATCCGCAGTTGCTTTTGCAGATGAAGATATTAAAGAGTTCGAAAAATATGCATGCAACGGCACTTTAAAATTGGATCAAATTACTGTTGTGAGATCACTGTCACAATTCGAAGATATCCTCAGCAGAAGTTGCTGTGCGATCGGCATGAGGCTGCATTTCCTGGTCCTGGCGCTTCTCGCCGGGCTCCCACTGCACGGTGCGCCCTATGATCCCAAAGTGGTTTCGTTCTGCAAAGAATGGGAGATACCTGTGACCGGTTCCGCCGGCGCAGAGTTTTCGTCGCCGCCTGAAGCATGTATACTGGAAGAGACAGCAGACAAAGTGGCAACATCATTCAGAGAGGGACTTGCTGCCGTTTTGGGAGAGAGCTATGGAGAAAACAAGGATAAATGAACTTGAAAAGATAGCCGCCGAAGTAAGGAAAGACATAGTGAGGATGGCAGGACTGGCCAGATCCGGTCCGATAGAACTGCCGCTTCTGATATCCGATATCCTTGTCTATCTTTACTGGGAAGAGATGCTCCTGCTTGCCGGGAGTCCTGCAAGGGGCGACAGGGACAGGTTCGTCCTGGGCATGGAAGATGGAGTTCCGGCACTTTATGCGGTCCTTGCAAGACGGGGATATTACGAGCGCGAACAGCTATGGCACTACATGAGGCTTGGCTCCATGCTGCAGGCGCTGCCTGATTTCAGAAGGACCCCGGGTGTAGATGCTCCGCTTGTAACGTCCGGCACAGAATTGTCGATCGCTTCCGGACTCGCGTACTCGCTCCGCAAAGAGGGGCTGAGATCCAGGGTCTTCTGTTTTTTGGAAGAAAAGGAGTGTCTGGGGCCTGATTTCATACTTGAAGCTGAGATGTGTGCGAAATGCGGCCTTGACAATATAACGGTCATCGCTGTCTGCAAAGATAAAAGGGGATCAGGCTGTTCCGGATCACCCCGGGAGAGCAGGGATCCACTCAAAAAATGCGGATGGGATATTTTCGACGCAGACGGCAATGACTTCGCATCGATGGAAAAAGTCTTTGCAGAGGCAGGCTGCGAGAGGGGAAAACCAGCGGCTGTCTATGCGAAAGTCAGTAACGGCAGAGGACTGTCCTTTGCAGGCGAAGATGCCGCAAAAACAAAAATTATAATGAGCATGGAAGCGATGGACAGAGCTTTGGAAGAACTGGAGGGCAAGACAAATGGATGACAGAACAAGATCCTGTACGTGGGATGTTTTTTGTGAACATCTGGCATCTTATGCCGGGGATGAAGATTTTGCCCTTGTCGTCCAGGATATGGGTATCGACCTGGGTCTGCTGAACGATCTTCCCGAGGACAAAATATTCGTATCATCGCCGTCGGACCCAAACATGATACTCAATGCCGCCGGCATAGCCCTCAGCGGAAAGAGGCCCTGGATCGCGGGCCGTTCCTCAAAAATGATCAGCAGGAGTTATTCCCAGATCAGGGAGTCTTTGGCCATACCATTTCTGCCTGTGAGGATAGCAGTGGCTGACGGCGGTCTTTCATGCGGCGAGGAGGGCGCTTCGAGGACCATGACAGAGGACCTCTCTCTTATGAGAGGGATGCCCAACATGAGTGTGGTAGTGCCCTCTGACAGCAATTCTGTTAAAGGTATAACAGATGCGGCCCGCAAAGCAGAGGGTCCCGTATATATAAGACTCGGCCAGACCCCGCTCTCTCAGCTGGATCATGACCGGGACGGAGACTTCAGTCTGGGAGGGGCAAGGCTTTTGCGTGAGGGAACATCAGTCACAGTATGCACATGCGGGATAATGGGCCATCAGGCCCTTAAAGCCGCTGACATACTGGACCAGCAGGGGATAGATATTGAAATAGTCGACTGTTACAGTCTGAAACCGTTCCCTGAACAGACGCTTCTTGCATCGGTGAGGAGAACAGGCTGCTGTGTTGTTGCTGAAGAGCACAGCTACATAGGAGGGCTCTGCAGCGCGACTGCGGAGTGCCTTTCGGGCACATACCCCGTACCGGTCAAGTTCGTCGCGATAGAGGACCGGTTTGTCCACAGCGGTGCTCCCGAAGAACTGAGGGAATATTTCGGGCTGACGTGGAAAGAAATCGTAAACGCGGCTGCGCAGGCGTGGGCGCTCCGCAGGAGGTAGTCAATTTATGGAAATAAAATTTTCCGGGGTAACAAAGATCTTCGAACCGGACATAATAGCTTTGGAAGACATATATCTGCAGGTGGAAAAGGGAGAGTTTGTATATCTTGTAGGGGAGACAGGGTCAGGTAAAACGACCCTCATGCGTTGTATTACGCGCGAAGTAGTCCCCACCAGAGGACAGATAAGCGTAGGGGGCAACCTGCTTAGGAAGATCAACCGGTTTGACCTGGCACTTTTCAGGAGGGATATCGGTGTCGTCTTCCAGAGCTTCCTTCTCCTTCCCAATCTTACGGCATTCGAAAACGTCGCCTTCGTTCTCGAAGTGATGGGACTCCCGCCGAGAGAGATCAACGAGAGGGTCTCCGAGGTGCTGAAACTTGTTGGTATATGGCGAAGAAGGAATCTTTACCCTCCCCAGCTTTCGGGAGGAGAGCAGCAGCGTCTTGCAATAGCGAGGGCGATCGTCAACGGGCCGTCTCTCCTGATAGCTGACGAACCTACAGGGAATCTTGACACTCATACGGCTGATGAGATCATGCAGCTGATACTCGGGATCAATGCGGCAGGTACGACAGTTATGATGGCGACGCACAACCAATATCTCGTCGACACGTACCGCCACAGGGTGATCGAAATACACAGGGGCAGGATAGTCAGGGACGAAGAGCAGGGGAGGTACGAACTTCATGGCGGCTGTTAGATATGCGTGCAGGGACGGATGGAGGCTTATTGTCCGTCATTGGGGCATGAGCCTGCTGACAGTATTCACGGCTATGTCCGTATTTTTCATAATCGGAGCCAGTACCCTTTTTGTGCTGAATGTCAGAAATATCGTCAGCTCGCTTGAAAACCAGCTGACGATCCAGGCCTATCTGAAGCCAAAAGCGGATATAAATGCAGTGGAAAAAACTGTGAAGGCTCTTCCTCATGTCAAAGAGACCAGGGTGGTCACAAAGGACATGGCGCTTGAGCGCCTCCGCTCCAGAATAGGAGAACAGGCAAAGGCAGTTATGCTGCTGGGTGAGAACCCATTGCCCGAAAGCATTGAGATAAAGGTAAGGAAAGCATCGGAAGTAGCAGAGACGGCACGCATTCTGGTCGCTGTGCCCGAAGTGGAAGATATCGTTTATGCCGGCCGTGTTGCGGAAAAGCTTACGAGGGTATCAGGTTTCGTCGAAAAATTTTCGATCGTAATGCTGTTGGTCGCCATCGCTGCAAGCGGAGTGGTCCTTTTTAACACAATAAGGATATCGGTCTATTCGAGAGAGGAAGAAATAGGTGTAATGATGATGGTAGGCGCCACCTCCACATATGTTACCCTGCCGTTTGTGATACAGGGTTTTATCCTTGGCCTTACCGGAGCGTTTTTTGCCTCCCTGCTGCTCGGCGGGACATACTATGCAGCCGTGACCAGACTTAAGGAGATGCTTCCGTTCATACCTTTCATAGAATCTACAAGGCTTACGGGAAAACTGGCATTTATGCTTGTATGCTGCGGAGCAACTGTCAGCCTTATATCGAGCCTTATGGCCGTGGAAAAATTCATAAGAAAAGCGTCCAGGCCCCTTTAACCTGCTGCGGGGAGGCAAAAATGAATTCGTACTGTAAAAGTATCGCCAACGCATTGATCATCTTTATAATGACTGTCTCTCTCCTCCTCTTTTTTACAGGCGGACTGATTTACGCAGCCGAAAAAAAGGCAGATGATCTTGACAGGCAGATAAAGAAACAGGAAGAAGAGTACCAGAGGATCCAAAGACAGATCTCTTCCACCAAGCAAAAACTGACAGAAACTACCAAAAAGGAAAAGACGGTCACCCAGCAGATAGAGGTGCTGAGCCAGAAGATAACCATAACCCAGCAGAAGGTAAACGTTGTCTCCCTTAAAATAAGAAAAGTACATCAGAATATCGTGAATCTTTCGAACGAAATATCGGTCAAAAACAAGAAGATCTCAGAGGTGGAAGATCTCCTGAAACATCGCCTAGTCTCAATATACAAGTATGGGGGCATAACTGATTTCAACCTCCTGCTGTCGTCCCAGGGCGCGGAAGATGCGCTTGCAAACTCTTATCTCCTCGGAAAGATAGCCGAGCAGGATCAGCAGCTGATAAATGAACTTAAGTTCCAAAAACAGAAATTAAATGAAACACAGGAACAGTTAAAGATCCAAAAGATAAGCCTGGAATCTCACGGCAAGGAGCTTAAGACGCAGACAAAGGAACTCAAAGGCGCGGCAAACGAGAGAAATGCCATCCTTGTTAAGGTGCGTAAGGACAAAGACCTCTACATGGCTCAGCAGAATGAACTTCTGAGAGCCTCAAAGGAGCTTCAGGCGACAATAAAGCGTCTGCTCACTGAGAAGAGAAAACTTGCAGCGGAGAAGCATCCAGGAAAACCCCAGACAGTATACTACCGCGGGGGAAGATTGGCCTGGCCGGTCCAGGGTACTATATCCAGCACATTCGGCACAAGGATCCACCCTATATTCAAAACCAAAATTACCCACACAGGTCTTGATATCACTGCGCCGAACGGGACCCCGGTCAAGGCCGCGGATACAGGAGAAGTGCTCTTTACCGGATGGCTGTCCGGATACGGGAATGTAGTGATCCTGGACCACGGTGGGAACCTCACTACCGTATACGCCCACTTATCAAGGATAGAATGTGCAGAGGGAGCAAAGGTCAACAGGGGCAGCATGATAGGCAGGGTCGGGGCTACAGGAGTGGCAACAGGCAACCACCTGCATTTCGAGACCAGAGTCAACGGAGACGCGGTCAATCCGATGAGGTATCTCCAGTAACGGATAAAGAAAAGCAAAAAGAAAGGTTTGTGGTCTTATGTTTAAAAAATACAGGGACATTGCCCTAGGCATCATATTGGGACTTCTTGTGGCCTCAGGAATATATATGACTCCGCAGGCAATAAGTGCCGACTGGCCCAAAGGTCTTCCGTTCTCGCCACAGCAGCTTGCGATAATCAAGCAGACCAAGCTGGCCCTTGAAACATACCAGGTCGACGGGGATAAAAAAGGTACCATAGATGACACGAAAATGTATTACGGAGCTATGAAAGGGATCGTAAGTTCAGTCGGCGACCCGTTCACCCGTTTTGTCGAGCCCAAGGAACTGGAGGAAGAGAACCTTGAGATGGAGGGCGAATACGGCGGGCTGGGAATATATATTACTTCGCGTGACGGCAGGACGATCGTCATAGCGCCGATCGAGAATACCCCAGCAGACAGGGTCGGCCTTAAGCCTCTTGATGAGATAGTAAAGGTCGACGAAAAGAACGTCATAGGAATGACAAGTGATGAGGTCGTCAAACTTCTGCGAGGCCCTGCGGGCGAACCTGTCAAAATCGGTGTAAGGCGAAAAAATCAAGACAAGATGCTGGAGTTCAAAATAATAAGGGAGATAATAAAAATAAAGACCGTCAGGCTCGAGATGCTCGGCGGCAGGATCGCATACATAAAGATAAACCAGTTCAATCTGAAAACCGACATTGAGCTTGAAGCAATGATAAAGTATGCAAAAAGAAAAAAAGCAGCTGGAATTTTGCTTGATCTCAGAAACAATCCCGGAGGCCTTCTCAACGTATGTGTGGACGTCACGTCCCAGTTTATTAACGGAGGAGTGGTGGTCGGGATGAAGGGACGTTTCGACAAGGCGAACGATACCCTCTATGCAGCCGAAGGCAGGGCAACAAAGCTGCCGGTCGTGGCACTGGTCAACGAAGGAAGTGCAAGCGCTGCAGAGATACTCGCGGGAGCGCTCAAGGACCACAAAAGGGCGGCAATAGTCGGGACAAAGACATTCGGCAAGGGATCGGTGCAGTCTCTCTTCAATCTGCCTGACAATTCGGGCATATACATAACTATAGCGCGCTACACCACTCCTTCAGGATTAGTTATCGACCACAAGGGCCTGGAACCCAACGTCAGGGTCGAAGGGGAGATAACGAAGGAAAAGCAAAATGACAGGCAGCTCCAGAAAGGGCTGGCATTACTCCGTAAGGAAGTTGCATCACATAAAAAAAGCACCAGATAGAAAAGGTGGATCGAATGGGTCGCCACTACAGAAGCAAAGACAGCTTAATGAGAGGCCTGCTCAAACTGGCATTGCTGGCAGTCCTCTCTTTTGCGCTTCTCTTTGCGGCATGTCTGCTTTATCCTGATAAATTTTCGCCCTCTGTCGTCAGCAGGGCAGAAAGGGTCACAGTTGCTGCCGAAAAACTGAGATCGAGAGTCGCCGAGATGTTTTCACTGGACCGGGAAGTTTCTAAGGAAATACCGGGGACAGTCATCAGGGAAGAAAAGAAAGAAGTCCCCCGGGCCATAAGCGAAGATGTGGCTGTCCGTGAAGAGAAAGCTAAACCTGAAAAGCCCGAAAAGCGGGGCATACTCGCAATAGTGGTCGATGACGGAGGAAACGACCTTGTCATGGCGAAAAAGATCGCATCTTTTGACATGCCCATGACATGGGCCATACTTCCCTACTCAAGGTATGCGACCGAAACCGCTTCCGTGGCAAAAGACTCGGATATACCCTACCTCCTCCACCTGCCTATGCAGGCGGAGATAGACAAGGACCCGAAAGAATATCTGGTCGGAAAGAATATGGATCGACAGATGATAAGGGAAGTTACGTCCAAAGCACTTGACTCGCTCCCCTTCCCGATAGGCATAAACAACCACAGAGGTTCACTTGCCACTTCTGATTGGGACACAATGGTCCCTGTGATAGACATCCTCAGAGAGAGGGATCTATGTTTCCTGGACAGCAGGACTTCGGGAAAGAGCGTTGCCTATGAGGCTGCCAAAGCAGCAGGGATCACCGCTTTCAGAAACAGGGGATTCCTCGACGGGACTCCGGACAAGGACTCGATCAGGGCGAGGTTTGACCAGATCGTAAAAACTGCGGTCAAGAGAGGGGACATGATCGTGATCTGTCATTTCAGGCCGGCTACCCTCCTCTTTCTTGAAGGGCTGGACCGGGAATACCGTGATCTTCCCGTCCGTCTGGTCACGCTGCCGGAAATGGCAGAAATACTTTCAAAGGCTCAAAAGGACGAAGAAGAATGATGACAGGTTCTGAGACCAACATGATCATAGGAACGCAGTGGGGCAATGAGGGCAAGGGCAGGATAGCTGACTTCATCGCCAACAGGTCTGACGTGGTCGTCCGTTTTCAGGGCTCATCAAACGGCGGACGGACGATACTGGCCTGCGGCGAAAAGTACAGGATCGGCTATCTCCCCACCGGCATACACCACGACGGCAAAAACTGTCTTATATGCGGTGGAGTAACGCTTGACCTTGAAAAGGTCTCGGACGAAATAGCGATGCTCAAGGAAGCGGGTGTGCTTAAGGCCAGACTGACCATCAGCAAATCATGTCACCTCATCCTGGACTACCATAAGAAGCTTGACGTACTCGACGGCCGCATCTTCGGGCATGACAGGAACATGACCATGACGGAACAGGGATTCGGACACTGCTGTTCCGACAAGTACAGGAGGATGGGAATAAGGGCTGTCGACCTTCTCCGTCCGGATATCCTCCATGACAAGATCAAAGAGGTCCTCGCCGTCAAGAACGAATACTTCACTAAAATTTACGGAGAAAAACCCATTGATCCGGATGAGCTGTACAAAAAATGCCTCAGGCTCGGAGAGTGGCTGATACCATACATCGGGGATCCTGAAGAGATAGTCGCGAGCTCAGTCTCAAAGAACCTTGGCATCCTCTTCGAGGCATGCGACGGAGCGCTAAATGATGTTGAAAGAGGATCCTATCCATACGTAATGCCCATATCTTCCCTGTCGGCGGCAGCACTGGCCGGTACCGGCCTCAGGTGGAACTCGCCGATGAGGATAATAGGAGTTGCCAAGGCATATTCTACAAGAAACGACAGCGGCCCCTTTGTAACGGAAGAATCAAGTGCTGTCGCAGCCTTCATGAGGAACAGGGGAAAGGAGTTCTCCGGAGTTTCGATGGAACCGAGGCGGGTGGGCTGGCTTGACATACCTGCCTTAAAATATGCGATAAAGGAAAACGGAGTTCACGCCCTTGCCCTGACTAAGCTCGATGTCCTGACGGGTATAGATGAACTTAAGGTCTGTACCGCATATAATGTCGGCGGTGAAAAAAAGGATGTCCCTGACATGGCAGGCAGGGATATGTGGAACGCACGTCCCGTATACAGAACATTTGAGGGATGGAGGGAAGACCTCTCGGGATGCAGTGACCTCAGGAACCTTCCGATCCAGGTGAAGGAGTTTATAAAATTCATAGAGGAAGAGGCCGGGATACCCGTTATTTGGGTCGGTTTAGGAGCCGACTGGGGAAAAGCACTCTTCATCAGAAGGTGACCGGAAAGCGAAAATGATTCCCAAACCTGTTGACATGTCAGGCGAAATCGGTATAATAGCTAACGTTGTTGCAGATGCGGTACGACTACGCGGTGCGGGCGGATAGCTCAGCGGGAGAGCACCTGCCTTACACGCAGGGGGTCGTAGGTTCGAAACCTATTCCGCCCACCATACAACCTAAAAAGTGGAGCTGTAGCTCAATTGGTCAGAGCGCCGGCCTGTCACGCCGGAGGTCGCGGGTTCAAGTCCCGTCAGCTCCGCCACTTTTTCAACGCCACTGAGATGGCGGGATAGCTCAGTAGGTAGAGCAACGGACTGAAAATCCGTGTGTCCCCAGTTCAATTCTGGGTCCCGCCACCAGTAACTTACAAAACCATATTGCGGAAGTAGCTCAGTGGTAGAGCACAACCTTGCCAAGGTTGGGGTCGCGGGTCCGAATCCCGTCTTCCGCTCCAGAGATATCAACGGTTCGTAAGATTTCACTTACGGGCCGTTTTTTATTTTACTCGTATTTTACTCACCTCATATTCATACCGACACTCCAAAAATCATAACTTCACAAAAACAGCCTCAGCAAAAATACGTATTTTGTATGAAAAGCTTGCTTTTCTATAGTTATTTTATTGTTTAGCGATATTCGTTTTCGTATACTAGATGTTGAAAAGAACTGAATAGCTCTTGGAGACGATTGGGGGAATAACTATGAACCGAAAAAAAGACGAAAACGGAAATAAAGTAATATGGCTTGATGAAAAAAACGCAGCAGAGCATTTGTCGTTGAGCGTGTGGACATTAAGGGGTTGGAGACGCGCAGGGAAGATCGTAACAAAAAGAGGTACAGAAACTTTGCCGCCCTACCGTCGCAGAGGCGGAAAGGTCTTCTACAGGGTAGATGAGCTGGATGAATGGCTCATGGAAGGTGCTCAGTTATAATATTTATATACTTACTTAGAGGGTGGGGGGTATGCACCACCCTCGCTTTTTTTATTATATGCTACCGTTAAACAACTGTGGCGATCGCAACGGTTACGTTGTCCTGATATTCTCTATCTTTTTGAATGGTCTTGAGTATCAGGCTCTCTGCCCACTTTTGTGGATCGGAGCCATAAGCATCGATGATCTCATCCTCACTCAGCGTCTTATAAAGGCCATCAGTGCAGAGGATAAGGGAAGTTCCGGGCAACAGTCTGGTTTTCCCGGTAGAAATCTCCTTAAGCTCCCAGATTCCAATGAAGCTGGTTATAGAATCTCTCCTAGGATGATTCTCGGCAACTGTTTTCTCAATATCCCCTCGTTCCACGGCCGCATCGAGGGTTTTGGCGTAGATGTGATCTTCATTTAACTGTTTCAGCCCTGTATCAGAAAAGAGGTAAATGTGACTGTCTCCAATCGATATCCAGTAGAGCATGTCGTTTTTTATAAGTGCAACAATAAGGGTAGTTCCGCCGACAGTTCTTACACCTTTTCTAATCATAAAAGAAACTACTTCGTTGTTTGCATAACGGGCAGCCTGAAGCAAGGCTTCCGGGACATCAAAGATTTCTTCCTCCGTCATAAGAAAGCCCTTAAAAGTTTCACAGGCTAACTGCGCAGCTTCCTTACCAAAACTGGCACCGCCTATGCCGTCGCAAACAACAAGAAGACTCCAGTCAGTTTGCTCTGTGCGACCAAACCCGGGAGCTGAAATAAAGAACGAGTCCTGTTGTTCTTTTCGTTTTCCAATGTCCTGTGTGCCGCCCAGTAGTATCTTCATGGCTTTCTCCTTCAAGCAAAATAATAACGTGTCGGATGACATTATACAGCTTGGGCCATAATTAAATCAGGCAAAAAGCGCGTGCAGTAAAGCATTTAGTCTTTATTACAGATACTCTTTTATCCGGATTTGGCATGGCCAACGTCCTTTGTAAACAGATTTCCACCCCTGATCACCTTGTCTTTCAAACTAATATCCGAAGTCAGTATATAGTACAAACGTGGTATCATTTAGAAGCGGTAGTAAAATAATGGTGGCTGAACGATAATACATTAAGGACGATTCCTTAGTTGATATTCTAGCCTTTATTTTGATGGTTGTTATACCCATCTATAGTTCAATATTGAATATATCAATGAAGAGATAGTTAAACAAAAAGGTATGCCAGTAAGAAGAAATTCAATTGGAAATTTCTAGACACCATAAAGCGCTTATCCACAGAGGGTATGTTGCGGTACACGGCCACTAAATAGTCATAAGAAACTTGCTTGACCAAATCAGTTACAAAATCCTATGGGAACTGTTAATCGATAAAGACATGAAGAAACATAAATTACGTGCGATCGACTAGATTAGTTTGTATTTGCTTGCAAAATTATCCAAGTTCAAGAACGTAAACACAAACAACTCCGTGAAGATTTCCAAAACCATAGACTCCGATGTGTCTGACATCAGGGGAATCATTCCATACGAGCATGAACAAGTCGGAGAAAGCTGATTTTTTATGGAAAAGTGAGGATTGAGAGTATGGCTCGACTTGAAGAGATAACTGTTGGGGCAAGTGTCATTGGTATTGCAGGCAATGCTCCGGTAAGCATAGTTGCTGTCAAATGGTATGGAAACGCAGTCTTGGAGATAACATTCAAAGACGCTCGCGGTCAACTTGCGAGCCAGCTTTTGTACAGGGAAGACGAAGAGAGGATCTCTGTTGCTGACGGCGGCTTGCCATGGAGTTTCGATGCAGACGCTGATTTATTGAGGCTAGCATCCGAAGCTTACCGTATTGACCTTGCACATTTATTCGACCCTTACCTCGCGCTTCACTCTTCAACCATTGAGGCACTGCCACATCAGATATCGGCGGTTTACAAAGAAATGCTGCCTCGTCTTCCACTTCGATACATCCTTGCAGATGACCCAGGAGCGGGAAAAACGATAATGACAGGTCTTTTTCTGAAGGAATTGCTGATACGCGGTGATCTAAAACGCTGCATGATAGTTTCGCCGGGCAACTTGGCAGAACAATGGCAAGATGAATTATACAGAAAATTTAACCTGCGCTTTGAGATACTTACTAATGATCGTATAGAATCTGCAGTGACAGGAAATATATTTTCGGAAATGAATCTTTGTATTGTCCGTCTGGATAAACTGTCCAGGAACGAAGAAATACAAGACAAACTTAAAGTTACAGATTGGGATCTGATCGTCTGTGACGAAGCGCATAAAATGTCTGCAACTGTCTGGGGCGGCGAAGTGAAATACACAAAGCGTTTCCAGCTTGGAAGGCTGTTGTCGTCCATATCCAGACATTTCCTTTTGTTGACTGCTACGCCGCACAACGGGAAAGAGGAAGATTTCCAGCTATTCATGTCACTTATTGATCAGGATCGATTTGAAGGAGTGACCAGAAGCGGGAATCAGGCGGTCGATGTATCTGATGTCATGCGCCGGCTTGTTAAGGAAGAACTCCTTAAATTCGATGGTACGCCATTGTTCCCCGAACGTATTGCATATACTGTTAATTATGATTTGTCGCCGGCCGAAGCAAAACTATACGAATCAGTAACGAATTATGTACAGGAAGAATTTAACCGCGCAGACCAACTGAATAATGAACGTAAAAATACAGTAGGTTTTGCTTTGACGATACTGCAAAGGAGGCTTGCTTCTTCGCCAGAGGCCATTTTCCAATCATTAAAGCGTCGTCGCGAGCGTCTTGAAAACCGGCTTGCTGAGGAACGGTTAGGAAAACGAGCTGCTGAATATGCCGTTCCCGAGTTCGACGATTATGACGAAGATGATTTGCCGTCTTCAGAACTGGAAGATACAGAAGAAAAAGTTGTAGATCAGGCTACTGCCGCTCAGACTATTGCTGAGTTGGAGGCAGAAATCGGTGCATTGAAAAAGCTTGAAAGAATGGCAAACGATGTCCGCGTGAGTGGGGAAGACAGAAAATGGGAAGAACTGTCTAAGCTGCTTCAGGATAGCAATGCGATGTTTAGTACGGATGGTGCGAGAGAAAAACTAATTATTTTTACAGAACACAGAGATACGCTCCGTTACTTAACAGACAAAATACGATCACTTGTAGGTAGCCAAGAAGCTGTTGTGAACATACACGGAGGCATGCTCCGCGACGAACGTCGTAAAGCAGAGGAACTTTTCAAACAGGACAAAGAGGTTAGGATACTCATAGCTACGGATGCGGCGGGTGAAGGCATAAACCTTCAGAGAGCACATCTTATGGTCAACTATGACTTGCCATGGAACCCCAATCGTCTTGAGCAGCGTTTTGGACGCATTCACCGTATCGGACAAACGGAGGTATGTCACCTTTGGAATCTTGTCTCAAGGGAGACACGCGAAGGAATGGTGTTCCAACGTCTCTTTGAAAAATTGGAACAGGAACGGGAAGCTCTCCAGGGTAAAGTGTTTGACATACTGGGAAAGATCACATTTGACAATCGACCTTTGCGCGATCTCCTCATAGAGGCTGTCCGTTACGGCAACGATCCGGATGTAAAATCCCGCTTGTATGAAGTTGTTGACCACTCCCTTGACAGAGAGGCACTTCAAAGACTTCTTGAAGAACATGCTTTGACAGAAGATGCAATGGATGTACATCAGGTAACGGCCATCCGTGAGGAAATGGAGCGCATGGAAGCCCACAAGCTGCAGCCTCACTTTATTGAATCGTTCTTTATTGAGGCGTTCCGCAACCTCGGAGGTAAAATCAGACCGCGAGAAAATGGACGTTATGAAATAACCACTGTGCCATTTGCAGTACGAAATAGGGATATGCAAATAGGGTTTGGTGAGCCTGTCTTACAAAGGTATGAAAGGATTTGTTTTGATAAGTCATACTGCAACTCTCAGGGACAAGTGCCGGCAGCGCTGATAGCCCCGGGCCACCCTCTTTTGGAAGCAACCATAGACCTTGTTCGTGAACGAAATGTTGATGTGTTGAAACGAGGTACTGTTTTTATCGATGAAAATGATTCCGGGATGGAACCCCGACTGCTGTTTTACATTGAAGATTCGGTACAGGATGGATTCATTCTGCCTAACGGTAGCAAGCGAGTAATATCTAAACATATTCATTTCGTGGAGATAAAAGAGGACGGGACCGCCGTAAATGCAGGTTACGCGCCCTATCTTGATTACCGTGGGACTACAGAAGAAGAGAAAGCCGCTGTCCGTGCTTTTATCGAAAATCAGAAGTGGCTGCAAACCGATGTGGAGGAAATAGCTGTCGGTTATGCAATATCAAACGTTATCCCTTCCCATGTTTCAGAAGTGCGTGAACGAAAAGCTAAACTTGTCGATAAAACAGTGAAGGCAGTTAAAGACAGGCTGACTGCGGAGATACGATATTGGGATTTCCGTGCAGCAGATTTGAAAACGAAAGAATCAGCGGGTAAGGTAAATACAAAGTTAAACTCCCAAATGGCTTCACGCCGCGCGGAAGAACTTGAAGCGCGAATGGAGAAGAGGCTTGCCGAACTGGAAAAGGAAAAGCAGATATCAGCAATGCCGCCTGTAATAGTAGGAGGTTCTATAGTGATCCCGCGTGGTTTGTTGAACAGCATTATGGGCAGAGACGAATTATTTCCTGCGGATGCAGATTCAAGGCGTCAGATAGAATTAGTTGCAATGAAGGCGGTAATGGACATAGAAATATCCCTAGGGTTCATCCCCATTGATGTAAGTGGCGCGAAAGTCGGTTACGATGTGGAATCACAGACCCCTCGATCCATGAATGGCACCGACGGCAGTACGCTGCGTTTTATTGAAGTCAAGGGCCGGGTAAAAGGTGCCGACACAGTGACAGTAACTAAAAATGAGATTCTGACTGCTTTCAACAAACCAGATCAATATATACTGGCGATTGTTGAGGTGGAGGGAAATGATACGCGGACAGTCTATTTAAAAAAGCCTTTCCGAGAACGCCCGGATTTTGCAGCTACAAGCGTGAATTACAACATTGGTGAACTAGTTGGCGTATCGGAAATTATCTTAAGGGGATAGAACATGGAATACAGAAAAAAATTAATTGAAGTTGCTTTGCCGCTTGATGCGATCAATGAAGCATCGGCACGGGAAAAATCTATACGTCACGGACATCCGTCCACACTGCACTTGTGGTGGGCAAGACGCCCCCTTGCAGCGGCAAGGGCAGTTATCTGGTCGTCACTGGTTGATGACCCTTCGAGCTACCCCGAAGAATTCCCGACAGAGGAAGCACAGACAAAAGAACGTGAGCGTTTATTTGCAATTCTTGAAAAAATGGTGAAATGGGAAAATACTAATGACCCGGCAGTACTTGCAGAAGCAAAAGCTGAGATAATGAAGTCCACGGGTGGTAATCCGCCAGAACTTTTTGATCCCTTCGCCGGTGGAGGTTCAATACCGCTTGAGGCTCAAAGATTAGGACTGAAAGCTCACGCAAGCGACCTAAATCCCGTAGCAGTAATGATAAACAAGGCCATGATCGAAATTCCGCCAAAATTCGCAAATCAACCGCCTGTAAACCCTGAATCTCGACAAATAGACCCTGACGGAGTCGGTTACCCAGGGACTAGCGGACTTGCCGAGGATGTGCGCTATTATGGAGAGTGGATGAAAAAGAGAGCCTTTGAGAAAATCGGGCATCTGTACCCGAAAGTGAAAGACGAACACGGACAAGAGCATACCGTCATCGCTTGGATTTGGGCGCGGACGGTCAAATGCCCTAACCCAGCATGTGGCTGTGAGATGCCGCTGGCGAGCAATTTTGTACTGTCAAAAAAGAAGGGCAAAGAAGCTTATATTAAACCTGTCATCGAAGGTAAGTCTATCCGTTATGAAGTGAAGTACGGCAAAAATGCACCAGAAGGCACAATAATCCGTCGCAAAGGTGCAAAATGCATTTGTTGCGGTACTCCGATAGATTTTGCCTATGTCCGTGATGAAGCAACTGCGGGAAGAATGTCGGCGGTGCTACTTGCTATTGTTGGTGAGGCACAAGGCGGTAGAGTGTTTTTGTCGCCTAACGAAGCACAGATTAAAGCCGCAACTACACATATTCCTGATGATGTTCCAGAAAGCGAAACACCGTATAAGGCACTTGGAATAAATGTAAAAGCATACGGCTTTAATCAGCATAAAGATCTGTTCTCTCCTCGACAACTGACTGCGCTCACAACACTGAGTGGACTTGTAGCAGAAGTAAAAGAACAGGTAGAGTCAAATGGTGGCAATAAGGATTATGCAAATGCCGTTAGCACATATCTGTCTTTTGTGGTAGATAAAATTGCCGACATCAATTCCACAATGACTGGCTGGAATATTAACCGCGAGGGACTTCGTAATACATTTTCTATGCAAGCCATTCAGATGTCGTGGGATTATGCTGAGACGAACCCGTTCAGCAATTCGACTGGTTGTTTGGATAATGCTTTAGACTGGATATACAGATGTCTTTGGGTTTTGCCTGCTAAACTTGCTGGGTTTGCTCACCAAGCAGATGCACAGAGCAATGGCCTATTGCAGAATGTTATGGTTTCTACTGACCCGCCGTATTACGACAACATTGGGTATGCTGACCTGAGCGACTTCTTCTATATTTGGATGCGTCAATCGCTTAAGGGTATCTACCCAGATTTATTTCGCACGATGCTTGTGCCTAAAACTGAGGAATTAGTGGCTAATCCGTTCAAGTTCGAAGGTAATAATGATAAGGCGCGGTTGTTTTTTGAGGAAGGTATGCTTGAAACTTTCCGGAACATAAATCGCTACGCCAATGACGATGTGCCAGTTACAGTTTATTATGCTTTCAAGCAAACTGATACCGATGAATCAAATAGCACAGCATCTACAGGGTGGGAAACTATGCTTTCAGCAATTGTACAGGCTGGTTTCTCAATAACTGGCACTTGGCCTTTGCGTACAGAACGAGCAACAAGGAGTCGTGGCGTTGACTCCAATGCCCTCGCATCCTCCATCGTCCTTGTCTGCCGCAAGCGTCTCGCCGATGCGCCAATTTGCACTCGTCGCGACTTCATCAACGCATTGAAGCGTGAACTCAAGCCTGCTCTGAAAAAGCTACAACAGTCTAACATCGCCCCGGTGGACTTGGCGCAGAGCGCAATCGGACCCGGCATGGGCGTGTATTCGCGTTTCTCCAAGGTGTTGGAAGCAGACGGAACCCCGATGAGCGTACGCTCGGCTCTGCAAATCATTAATCAGGAGCTTGACCTTTATTTTTCCGAGCAGGATGGCGAACTTGACCGCGAGAGCCGCTTCTGTGTTGACCTTTACACGCAGTACGCATTCAATGATGTTGCGTTTGGAGAAGCAGATGTACTTGCAAGGGCTAAGAATACGTCAGTCGAAAAGATGGTATCTTCCGGCCTTCTCTATGCTCAAAAAGGGGTCGTACGTCTGCGGACAAGGGAAGACATATCCAAAACTACAGATGGTGAAACCATCTGGCTATTGACACAGCAGCTCACGCGCGCAATTGAAAAGGACGGAGTACTTGGCGCTGCTGGTATAGTATGCGATATTTTAACCTCAGAACCTGAACAAGCAAAAGCCTTGGCCTATAGACTGTATACGATCGCAGAGCGCAAGGGTTGGGCTGGAGAAGCCTATGCTTATAACTCGCTCGTTGTTGCATGGCCTGAAGTACAGTCTAAAGCTGCTGAATTACGGTCAAAGCAAGAGAATGGAAAGCAAATGAAACTATTTGAAACCGATAATAATTAACAGGAGGTTGCGGTAATGGGGAACAATCATGTACAGGTCTCACAGGGTTTTCGTATCTTGCTGGGAGCATTTGCTCCCTACGTAACCCGTGAACTGGAAAACGAATTTGGAAGCAATTGGTGGTCAGACGGCGTATTTGATTTGCTTTACGATGATCAGAAGAGGGACCTGCCCAATTCTGGCGATAACGCCAAGCTTGTTGGCTCTCTCGACATTCAAATTTGTCTCATACTCTTTGCTGATGTTCATTGGCAGAGTGTATTCCGAAAGAAGCTCTCCATCGACCACCGTACCTGGGCAATAGAACTCAAGGGAGTACGCAACAGATTAGCGCACCTTGGCGGAGAGGACTTCTCTGACGACGATACTTGGCGTGCATTGGATACTATGTCTCGCCTCGTTGATCAAATCGATCCAGAAAGTGCCGAGGAAATTCGCAGTTTGCTTCGAACCTCACGTTATGGTTCAGCAAACGGATCTACCGCGAACAAAGAAATATCTGCTCAACCTCTTTCTGCACAAAAAAAGAAAATTGGCATTTTAAATACTGTTCCCATCAGCGGACTTCCGAGTTGGCGCGATGTTATTGAACCTCACCCTGATGTTGCTCAGGGACGCTACAAAAATGCCGAGTTTGCGGCCGATCTTGCTCAGGTCGCGCGCGGGGAAGGTGCTTATGAGTACCGTGACCCCGTGGAATTTTTTGCTAGGACCTATGTTACTGAAGGCATGACCGGACTTTTGGAACAGTCGCTTCGCCGAGTCTGCGGCAAGGATGGCGAACCTGTGATCCAACTTAAAACGGCCTTTGGCGGCGGCAAGACTCATAGCATGCTCGCCCTTTACCATATTATGCGTGGAAGGGTCTCTGTTGATAAGATCCCCAACGTGAAACATGTTTTGGAACGAGCGGGTATCGCTGCTTTACCCAAAGCGAATGTCGCAGTGCTTGTGGGAACAGCGGTTGATCCTACCCGTCCCAAACGGCCTAACAATATGCCTGGTATCACTATCAATACTCTTTGGGGAGAGATGGCTGCGCAGCTTGCGGAGTCGGCAGGCAACCCGAAACTCTACGAATATGTTAAAGAAGCCGACAAAAAGGGCGTTTCACCCGGTTCGGAGGCGTTAAAGAACCTGTTTGATGAAGCCGCGCCATGTCTTATTCTGATGGATGAACTTGTTGCTTACGCCAAAAAGTTATATGGAGCAAGTTCACTCCCGGCAGGAACATTTGATAATTTTATTATTTTTATTCAGGAATTGACCGAGGCGGCAAGGTCTAGCAAGAACAGCCTTGTGGTCGCTTCAATTCCCGAATCAGATATTGAGATCGGCGGTGAAGCGGGAAAAACGGCACTTTTAGCAATTGAACATCACTTTGCCCGAATGGAGTCAATATGGAAACCGGTCGCGGCAAACGAGGGATTTGAAGTAGTGCGCCGCCGACTTTTCCTGGACTGTAAGGATCCAAATGGGCGCGATGCTGTTTGTTCCAAGTTCAGTCAGATGTATAACCAAAACCAGAGCGACTTTCCTCTTGAAGCCCGGGAAGTAGAGTACAGGGAACGTATGGTCTCATCCTATCCCATCCATCCTGAAGTTTTTGACCGTCTATATGAAGATTGGGCAACACTCGAACGTTTCCAAAGGACTCGCGGAGTGCTTCGCCTTATGGCTGCTGTGATCCACGAGCTGTGGATGGGCAATGATACGAGCTTAATGATCATGCCAGGTTCTATTACGCTTGATTTGCCTAATGTTCGCGATGAACTAACCAGACATTTGCCCGAAGGCTGGAATGCACTTGTTGACCGTGAAGTGGACGGCAAAAATTCCATCCCATATCAGAAAGATCAAAACAACCCACGCTATGGAGGCAATCTGGCGGCACGACGCGTTGCAAGAGCCGTTATGCTTGGCTCTGCACCGACAAGCCGTGATCAGAACGTGAGGGGAATTGAGGCATCACGAATCAGGCTTGGTGTTGTGCAGCCCGGGGAAAATATTGCAAACTTCAACGATGCGCTCAGTACGCTTACCACGTCACTAGCATATCTTTATACCAACCCGTCCGGCGAACGATTCTGGTATGATACCCGTCCGACGTTGAGAAAGACCGTCGAAGACCGAGCAACGCAGGTTTCTGCCTCTGATGTGGAGTATGAAATTGAGACAAGGCTTCGCGGAATTCGTAAAGAACAGCCATTCGCAGGCATACATACCTGCCCCGGATCTTCGCTTGATGTTACGGATGAGCAATCTGCCCGTCTTGTAATAATGTGCCCTGCAGATGAATACAAGGCTGATAACCGAGACAACAGCGCATTATCTGCCGCAACTGAAATTCTGAACAACCGGGGGAGCGCGCCGCGCATTTATCGGAACATGCTTGCCTTTGTTGCCCCTGATCAAAACTTGATGATTTCATTGAAAGAGGCTGTCCGGCTCTTCCTTGCGTGGAAATCTATAAAAGAAGATAGTGAAGATCTTAATCTTGATGCGGCACAGAACCGTGAAACGGAAAACAACCTACGTCGAGCCAATGAGACAGTGGATGCAAGAATAAAAGAAACATACTGTTGGCTTCTAGTTCCTTACATTGACAAGAATGAGGATATCAAAACCATTACATGGGATACCATCCGGATAAGCGGCGGCAGCGAAAGCATAATCCAAAAAGCCTCCAAAAAGATGCAGCAGAATGAGACGATCATCACAAAATGGGCTCCGGCATTACTTTTGATGGAACTGAACAATGTGCTATGGCGTGACTCTGAAAACATCTTAATTAAAAAACTTTGGGAGTATCTTTGCACTTATTGCTACCTTCCGCGTTTAGCAAATCTAAGTGTCTTGGAGGAAGCTATCCGGACAGGTGTGAATTCTGCAGAGTATTTCGCCTACGCATCCGCTTTTGACGGTACACGCTACATCGACTTGAAGTTTAACCAGTATGTAGGAATGATTGAGCCCTCAGGCTCTCTGGTGAAAGTACCTGCAGCACAGAAGCAGCTTGCAGAAGAAGAGAAACGAAGAGAAGAACAAACAGCACAATCTGGCGAAAGAGTAAAATTTCCTTCTAACAACAGTGATGGAGACCCGACAACAGGTGCCCAGACGAATGATTGGGGCAGCGGTTCTAATAATGTTGACGGAGAAGTTGCGCCGAAGCCAGCACTTAATAAAAATAAACGGTTCTTTATGTCAGCTGATCTTGATACAACAAGAATAAACCGCGATGTGCAGAAGTATGTCGAGGAAGTTATTCAACACCTTACCTCAGTTGATGGTACAAAGGTCAAAGTATCCCTCGAAGTTGAAGCTGAGTCCGCAGAAGGTTTCCCATCCCAGATCGTGAGAACAATTTCTGAAAACTGTCAGACACTGCGTGCAAGAGATTCTGGGTTTGAGGAATAGGAGTTCGAATCTATAATAGGGTATAACAAGGAAATTCCCATCTGTATTCGTGATAATGAGGTGTTCACACAATGAGCCAGGTAATGATAATAAAAAACAGCCGACCAGATATCGGTTTATATACACGATCAGCCACTTTGGGCGAAGAATACGAACTCGTAGAGCAGTTCATCGAATACTACTGCCACACATTCATCCGCAATAACAAAAAGACCCAGCTAGCGGTCTTTGTTGAGCCACGAATTGATTCGGGTTTCCCTGATATTGTGTTTGCATCTTACCTACAGTCAATTACTGACAACTGGTCGGATAAGCGTGAAGCTTTGGATGTTTACGATTTAAAACTGTTGTCATACCTATGTACTACCGAAAGTGCAATTGGCGCTAAGATAATCTCCACATTGGGATTCCCAGAGAAACAAACCTTAACGTCACTTGAAAAACTGATGTCTGCCAAATTGGTATCTTACCGAGATTACAGCTGGCGGGTTCGTGAGTTGCGTGAAATGTTTAGCATAACAAAGTTAATAGCTGTAGAGGCAAAGCTCAATGATATTAACAGGGTTGTTGAACAGACACACCTGAATACACGATTTGCGTCTCACTCTTACGCACTAACCAACTCTGTTCACCCACAGGGAGTAACGGTAAAAACATTCCAACGCCTAGGTTTAGGCTTGTATGGGAAAGATTTGCGGTTTATGCGCATAGTGGAAGCTAAGCGACATACTCTGCCATCCAGCTATCTGTCCTTCCAGTTCAATGAGTGGATAGGCAAATCTATAGTCCATCAAGGAGGAACACAATATGCGTGATTTTAAGGATTTCGAAGCATCGCTCTTGGACTTGACGCAAATAGCTCGTGGCGGTCAAAAAGTCGTTTACAGCGCGACACACCCAACCTTTGGAAATGTTGTAGTAAAACTGTTCTTCAAGGCGGATGCTCGATCCCAGCGCGAAATAGATATAAATTCAGAATCGGAATTTGATTGCGTTCCAAAAATCTATGAAACCGGACACGTTATTTATGATGGGTTGGACACTTTGTACGTTATAGAGCAACGAGTTGACGGCGAGGAATTACGGAAACGTCTTCAGCGCGGTGAACTCTTTACTTTGAAAGAAGCCGTAGACTTTTTGGAGCAAGGGTTAGTTTTCATCGCGCAACTAGAAAAAAAGAGCATCGTCCATCGTGACATCAAACCAGAGAACATCATAGTTACTGTTAATGGTAAAGTTTATTTTCTGGACTTCGGTATTGCCAGAATACTCGATGTTCCATCACTCACTAAAACGGAGGCACTTGTCGGGCCACATACGCCTGGTTATGCTGCACCAGAACAGTTCAATAACCTGAAAAGCGACATTGACTCAAGGGCTGACCTCTTCTCTATTGGTGTGGTGACTTATGAGAGCTTGTCGAGCAGAAATCCGTTTAGCGAAGGAGCGACAAGCCACCTTGATATACTCCAGCGAACGGAAACCATAACTCCGATCAGCTTTCAAGTTCCAGGAGACACACAACAGCAATTTATGGGACTCCTTAGTTCGCTGATGGGCAAGTTCCCATCGAGGCGTCCAAAGGACGCGACGCAGGCTCTGAATTGGCTCTCAGCAGCAAAGTCAACACTACAATACAAGGAGGTGAAACAATGAAATTCTACTTGCAAATGGGTCATGGTATGCAAGCAATGTGCAAAGAGCTAAGCGCAGCATGGGGGGGATCTACAGTAATTCTTAGTCCACAGAATATTTACCCAACTAACAAACTGTTGCCCTTTGCCGAATCAATGCGTAAGGTAAATGGAACCGTGCTTTTTGATCCACAGTTGTATGCCCCGCGTAATTATCAAAAAAATCTTCAGAAACATGACTATTGGCCTCAGTCAGATTTTACGAGCATTGAGTTGGGCGATTGCCACGATTTGCTATTGAAGCTCGCTGCCATTAACGCAACCATCCGTTCCGAGGCATTTATACTTCCTTCAAGCATTATAAACAGAATTGATTACCGGTGGGGAAAAGTTCAAGGCTCAATCGCCAACAATGCAAGAAAAGTGGCAAGTGGTCAGCTGTTGCTACTTACAGTTGCTCTTGGAAAAGAAGTTCTCTCAGATGATTCACAGGTCGAGAGCATAATTCAATATGCCAAAAACTGGGATGTTGAAGGTGTTTACATTGTAAGTGAACACCCAGAACGGCATTACCTCGTTAACAAGCCGATATGGATGACCAATTTACTGTCGCTCGTAGCCGGGATCAAGCGACTCGGCAAAGAAGTAATTGTCGGTTACGCTAATCATCAAATGCTTCCGCTTGCGTTGGCAAAATGTGATGCGATAGCTGCTGGCAACTTCCTGAATGTCCGTTGGTTCCAACCAGAGCATTTTGAAACAACAGATGGCGATGACCCCAGCCGACGAACAACGTGGTACTACTGCCCACAAGCTCTCTCCGAGTTCAAATTAACTTATCTTGATGTCGCATGGCGAGCAGGTATTCTTGAGAAGATAGCAATGCCTAAACAGATGAAGAATGAATATAGTAGAGTTCTATTCGGTGGAGCTATGCCGTCATCAACCAACTACAAAGAAGGCAATTCATTTAAACATTATTTACATTGTCTCCGTATTCAAAGCGAAGTGGTAAGCAAGTCTACCTATACCGACACAAGAAATTTCCAATTTGCACAACTGGAAACAGCCGCGCGTATACTTAACGGATTACATAATGAACGAATAAAAGGACAAGAACGCGACTTCGGTGAGATTTGTGATGTTAACGAAGCCGCAATACATATTTTTGATAAGGAATTCGGCTTCGCAATGGAACAGGAATGGTAAGGTCTTTGTGCTAAAGCAATAACCTCATAACGATTAGCGAACCTTTTAACAATTTACCCTATCTCGCTGCGAAGAGGTGTGCACAACCTTTCAGATCCACGTGTTGTACGATCGCAAGTAAGATCGTGCACTTCCAGTCACACAATAAATAAACAACAAAAAAGGCTTATGAAGTCGGTTAACGACTTCATAAGCCCTTTTTGTTTTATGGTTTTTAAATCTTTATATTTCTTAAAAGATCAGGACAGGAGTTTCTGGGGATATTTACAGTGCGGATTAAACTTGCCCACATAAGTCAACCTTAAAATGCTAATTTTGTTCTTTTTCTGGTGGCAATAAAGCAGCATAAAACAAAGTAAAAGCCTCAATGATAACAATTCATAACGGAATTTGAAAATCGCTATGTTTCTTGTTGTTTAGCAATATTTTTTTTAATACAATGATATTGGATAGATAAATAGACAAGTAAGAATAAATAAATAAAAAAATAACGCAGATGGTACTTGTTTAACAGTTTCCAAATTTTGCATAATATGATTATGATGCATTGAAAAGCTATTGAATGATATATATGTTTATTTAAAGTGATTGAAGAAAGTAATATTTTAGTTGATTTGTTAAAAGGACTTGTTTAGCAGTTTAAAAATTTTGTATAATAAAAGAAGAGATAATAAATACAAGAAATATAAATAAGATTATAATCAGTAGTTTTTATGCTATGTGAAGGAAATTAACTTAAATTGTGCTTTGATTTTAAAATAATAATTTAATGGTGGTATAACCCCTAAAAAAAACATGGAGGAATAAGTCATGACAAAGACAAACGCAAGTAAAGAACTGGTAGATAAGATTGTAAAGATTTATCAGGCGAAAGAGGTAAGAGAGAAAGATGTAAAAGAAATAAAAGATCTCATTGATCGTGGCGCAAACGTCAATACCTACATCAACGAATATGGAACCACTTTGCTTCATTGTGCAGTTTTTAAGGATATTTCTCCTTCAAGACTAATGGAGAAAGTAGTTAAGATGATCATTAAAGCAGGCTTTCAAGTAAACGCCACTAACTGTAAAGGTGAGCCATCATTATTCTATGCCGTGGATACTGGAAAAGGAGCTTTTGTGAAACAGATTCTTGATGCTGGTGCAGATGTTAATCTACAGAGTCAGACAGGCTGCACAGCGCTTTATGTTGCAGTAAAAATGCGAAACATAAAGATAGCTAAACAGTTAATAAAAAACGGTGCCGATTTAAATACACAAGATAGGATTGATCGTGATACCCCCTTACATCTTGCTGTAAAGAATAACGATGTCCGTATGGTAAAACTGTTGCTTAAATCTAAAGCCAAACCGGATATCACGGACTACTATTGTTATAACCCGTTGCTCACCGCAGTTCGTAACAATAATAAGGCGATAGTTAAACTGCTTATAAAGAACCGGGCGAAAATAGAGATTGCGTCAGGCTTTAATTGCACACCACTATTCATAGCCGTTGATTTAAACAAGAAAGCTATAACGAAAGTGCTTTTAGAGAACGGAGCGAAAGTGAACAAACTGGGTGGTTTGGAAGGAAACACGCCACTGCATACGGCTGTAAAACACAACAATCTTGCTATAGTAAAATTGCTTGTCGATGCGAAAGCAGATTTAAAAAAGAAAAATCGGGTTGGCATGACTCCGCTGCATATGGCGGCAGAAAACGGTCATTATAAAATAGCGAAACTGCTCATACAAAACGGCGCAGATCCTAGTATCAAAGATAAGCATGGTGAGCCCCCGCTACATTTTGCGATTCAAAACAACAAAGAAAAGCTGACTAGATATCTCATCGGAATCGGTGCAGATCAATATATTCCATATAAAAATAGGTATAAGCTGTTGTATTTGGCCGCTCATAAAGGTAACCAAAGAATCATTAAAGTATTATTGAGTAAGGGATATGATCTTACCAAGAGAGACTCCTATGGTAACACAGCCCTTGATATTTTGGTTTTTGAGGGTCATGCAGATATTTTGATCGACTTTTTTAAGAACGCAGAAATAATTAACAGACACATTGGTTATATCAACAGTTGCCTTAGAATTTTCAAAAGTTATCATGCCGAAGCCTATGACAAGCTCAACCAGCACATTGAGCGGTTGATGAGAGAAGAGACTATCAACAGTGCGGATAGGAGAAAGCCTGTCGCCACTAGCTACGAATACGATATTTAAGTACTTTAGAGGGGCAGAGAAGTAGCCCTTTGCCCCTCTAAAGCTTCCAGCGAAAATCAATTTTTATATACCATTTAAGCCTTACTTGACACCTCGACATTTTTTTGAGGGGTTTGAGGACAATTTTGAGGAGGATGAAAAATATGGCAGGATATTGCGGATACTCTATGAGTAATAACGCCGTTGAGGCATACAGGTCTGGGGAAAAACCGAAATCAAAGTGGACAAAAAGGGAAATCATTGAGGAAGTCAAACGACAGATAGAAGAGGACGAAACTGAGTTAGATGTTTCGCTGTCCGATATTGAGAAGATGCCTGTTGTAGCACTGAGGGATCTGGCGTTGCATGAAGCGTCATGGCACCACACGTCGGGCTATTATAACGAAACCTCTTTCTATGCTGTTGACGCAAGCGAGATCACGGAAACGGATATAGAAAACTGGAGACCACCAGAAAAAATAACACAAACAGAGCGCCGGGCCAAAGTTCGATACACAGAGTGGTGGGGGAGCAGGAATTATCCTCGTAGACAGGAAATTGAAGAATGTGGTGTCATAAAGGACAACTGGTTTTACCCTGACAAAGGATTGGGGAAAAATGATATACACGGCAAATGGTTTGAAATTATCGAATACGAGGAAAAAAATTATTCTTCATCTGTGTTCCTGAGATCGCGGCCAATACTGCCTGGGCTGCCAGTCGGATGTACATACCTATGGACAGGATGTGGGCCGGATGTACATACCTATGGCCAGGATGTGGAACGAGAAGCGCACAAGCATGGAGACGATCACTCCGGAGGACGTCGCTGAAATGCTCCCTATATCCTTCACGCAGAACGACAACGAATCCATGGGAATGTATTCTCAGGCGAGAGGAGAAGCAGATGCCGGTTATCTTGATAATGTCATTGAAAAGGCTAAACAGATAGACAAAAAAGATTATGGCGTTGATGTAAGGATGAACGGGTGGGCTTTGATCAGCGAGATTTATGATTCAATTTTGATGGAAGAAATTCAGGCAGAGCATGATTTGCTTTTGTCGGATGAATTAAAGCTCAGGGAATATATAGAATGGCTTGATGATATCGAAGAGCTGGCTGGAGATATGCCGGTAGACGAATGGATCAAAACAGATGATGCTCGCAGATATGTATGTGACCCGCGAATCAGCTTTGAAAGCCGTAAACAATGCGACCCCAATGAAGAAAGTATCATAGATGAAGCATGGAAAATAATGAATAATGCTGTCAATGAATATATTGCTGACAAGATGAAACTCTTTGAGGAGATAGCGGAATCACAGGGGTTTGCAGTCATTGACGAAGAGGAGAGCAGGTTATCTAACAGTCAGTACTTATCAATGACTCACACGCATAACATCGATGAGTATGGAGACCTAATTGACGAGGATAAGGTTTATAAGGTACGTTTTTCGGATCATGAAGATATGCATGGCGGCAATGACCTTAATCTATCTTTTGAAGACAGCGCAGAAGAAAATGCTATTGAGCTTTATGAATTTCTTAAGAGTAAAAAACGGAAGACAAATATTTTATCAGGCATTGCCGGCAAATATCCAGTCTCAAATACAAGCCGAGTTTGAAAAGAACGTAGACGCAGTTGTGAGCGGGGCATATAAAAGGCCTTGCTGGCAGTTGCCAATAACTACAATGGCCAATTTTCCAGGTCCTGCACAACTTCCTGGAATTCATGCCCGATCCATTTCGACGGTTCTTTCCCGATTTGTGTAATAATCGACGGAACCAAAGCAGAAGCTTTGTGGGTTTCCTTGCGTACACCCTTTAGGGGATGTCCGCTTACAGCTTTTTCCATATTAAAAACTTCAAGGGTATTTGCGAGCGTTTGTGTCTCATAAATTTGAAGTTCTGCGGCAAGGCAGAGCAAGGATCCTATCCACTTACTGTTCCCCTCATGAACCAGGACGTGAGAGCAAAGTTCTAAAATACCGCGTTTGCTGTCATAAACCGGCCCCGCCAAAGATGCATGGGGCATAAGAGTTCTGTTTATAAGATTCAAAATTCTTTCATCCAGCCTTGGTACTTTCACAAGCTCAGTACGGACAGATATGAAATACCCCTTCTTCCCATCAGGCCCATTTGCCTCACCAATAACATCTATTGTTTGTGCGTGATCAAAAGGCCACCAACGAAAACCATTCTCTGTCTTAACTGACCATTCTTCTTCAACGTGTAATAGTTCACTGTAAAGCTGGTCGATCAAGGTTTTTCCTGTGAACATACTTCTACCCCCTTTATAATAAAAATTTATGTATTTTAATAAAAAACTATTTTCTATGGAACAAGAGTAAAACAATAATATAATTAAATTAAAGAGTAGCATACACCAAGTTATTGACCTTCCCTTATTATTCAAACCCTCACAGGTTTGCAGGTTTTGGCACGTACGTTTTCTTGCAGGTTACCGATATTCCATCGGGGCAGTCCTTCAGAAACTCTTTATGAGTATGTACATATATTATTCCGTTCAGATGGCAAAAAAATCTGTCAGCCTGCTAGGGAACAGTTTTTATTTCCACTGCCTTACGAGACAGCGCCTGCTTCCCTCAGAATTTTTGCCACGCTGGTCATGTCGTATTTAAGAGCGATATTCAGCGGCGTATCACTGTTATTATTTTTAACATTTAAGTCAGCACTTGCATTTATAAGTGTGGTCACAACATCCGTATGCTTGTTCCTACAGGTCTCATGCAGCGGCGTATCGCCGTTATCGTTTTTTGCATTTACGTCAGCGCCGGCATTTATGAGTGCTGTTGCAAAATCAGTATGTCCTAGTTTGCAGGCAATAAGTAGCGGCGTATCACCGTCATTCGTTTTAGCATTTACGTCAGCACCGGCATTTATGAGTGCTGTCTTAACATCCGCATGTCCGTACCAAGAAGCAGTATGCAGTGGTGTCCAACTGTATGCATCTTTTTCATTTACGTCAGCGCCGGCATTTATAAGTGCTTTCGCAAAATCTGTATGCCCTTCCTTGGAAGCAATATGTAAAGGCTTATAACCGTCATTCGTTTTAGCATTTACGTCAGCACCCGCATTTATGAGTGCTATCGCGACATCCGTATGTCCATTCCAGGAAGCAAGAAGCAGAGGAGTATCACCATCAGTAGCTTTAGCATTTATGTCAGCGCCGATATTTATGAGTGCGGTCACAATATCCGTATGTCCGTTATAGGAAGCAAAATGCAGAAGAGTCGAGCCGTCATTAGTTTTAGCATTTAAGTCAGCGCCGGCACCCATGAGCGCAATAACAACGTCCAAATGTCCATTTCTGGAAGCACAAGATAGGGGAGTCCAACCGTATTTATCTTTTGCATTTACGTCAGCACCGGCATTTATCATGCGTCGTATAACTGTACCGTTTTTGTCCTTGAGAGCAGCAAGATGAAGCGGAGTTCTCCCGTCATTTTTTGCGGTGTTGCAGATTGCTCCGTTATCCAGAAGCAGGAAGATGATTTTTTCTGAAAAATACGTGCAGGCTAAGTGCAACGGGGTTGAACCGATGTTACCGTCAGGGTCCATTTCAATTTTTTTGTTGACATCAGCCCCATTTTTGATCAGTTCTGCCGTTATCTGCAGGTTGCCAGTTATTATTGTGGCATGAAGAGTTGAAAGGCTCAAATATGCTTCAGGGATGCCATTACCATTTGTTTTTACATACTCAAGTGTCGAATATAGTATTTTTGATCCTTCCAACTTTATAAGGGCCTCCATCACGGCAGCATCACCCCTGTCGATAATGTCGAAGATAGCGTCATGTGATCCTTTTTCTTTCCAGCCATGGTCCTTTATAGTACTTAACAGCCCCCGTTCGTTTAAACCTTTATCCGGCAAAGCCCTTCGGAGTTGCAGTCTCTCTGAATTTTTGTCTTTTTCTTCCATTTTCATTTCTTCCTTTTCTGTATTTCTGCAAGAATTGCAGAGCCATGCGAGTTCCTTTTCAATGACAGACTTGTTTGCGTTGTATTCCCTGTATCTCGGGCTACGTATGTTGAATGGCGGTCGGTCATCGGGCCGACGGATCTTATTGAGGAGTTTTGCCAGCATTGTATTGAACGGACCGATTAGATCCGGCCAGTCTTCTGAAATGCGCTTGCATATTTCTTCGGACCTTCCTTCAAGCATCCATCTTTCAAATCCCAGCTCAGAGAAATCATTACCATTGCTCCTATTGTCGAGCCAGGCGCATATGAACTTCTTCAGGCCGCAGCCGAAAGGAAGGCGCGGCAGGTCTTTGTACAGGTAGAATATCTCCTTCGGCTTACGGTCGTCATCGATGACGCTGAGAAAGGCCTTAG
>Ga0228536_1000456_pt1 | contig 76472 bp, 80 predicted proteins | sample SJ1Smetagenome_FD_168611 | JGI IMG/M metagenome (GOLD analysis project Ga0228536, IMG submission 168611) | Enriched culture of PCE-dechlorinating microbial communities from Ithaca, New York, USA - SJ1.S | ecosystem: Engineered > Modeled > Simulated communities (microbial... > Unclassified...
AACTGCATCCTTGCTTGCAATTCCATTAGGAAAAAGATCAGATCAAGTAGGAAGAAAACGGCTGTTAGTTTCGGGTTATATAGTTTTTGCCGCAGTTTATATGGGCTTTGCTTTTGCTTATAATAAAATATTCATGATTGCACTTTTTGTTCTTTATGGCGTTTATACTGCTATGACTACAGGTGTTGAAAGAGCATTTATAGCGGAAATTTCTCCCCAAGAATTAAAGGGCACTATGCTCGGTTTACACTCTACAATTGTAGGGATTGCGTTGCTGCCTGCAAGTGCTATTGCAGGTGTTTTATGGACTTCTTTTGGAGCAGAGATCCCGTTTGTATTTGGTGCTTGTTTGTCATTAATAGCGGCATTTGTACTGATTATTCTAATGAAAGATGGCAGACATGTGCGCGATTCGTATTGAATGGCCAGCAAGCGTATGTAAAAATATCCGTTTTCTTGTGGACTGACTACAAGTAACAAAGCTACCCGATTAATTTGGATAGCTGGCGATACTATTGAGTTTTTTGGGATATCCGCATTCTATAGAACCTGCTCTGCATTTCTAGCTTTTGAATTGGAGGCTCTAATGAAAAGATCAACATTATTTTTTATGATTACAGATTGTTTCATATTGCTCTTCGCGGATTTATAATCTGCCGATAGCGAATTTTTCATGGTCAAGCGTTCTTTGTATTCTAGTTGAAGATTTTTCATGGTAGGTATTTTCTTGGGTGAGAGCAAATTGAATGCTTGTTTTGCAAGTTGATGAAGTATAATGTCCTGAGAATTATCAGAATAAAACTTTGTAGAATATCCGGATTCTCGATATGCGGTATTTATCTCCTTAGTTTTTGCATAATTAACGATATGTTTCTTCAATTCAGTGATTTCCGCCATCCGTTTTTCGATTTCCTTTATCTGCTGTGACAGTTCGTGATATCGATCCGTCGCAGCTTTTGTTTTTTCAACCAGGGTTTCATAGTCCGTGATGTTATTCTCCGTCAAGAAATTAATGGTCTGAGCCATCTGTTTCAGATTGAACACCTTCGCCCAGCGCTCGTAACCAGGACCTTTTCCTGCCTGAAGCTTGGCCTGAATGTCCACCAGGAGATTGATCTTGTCTGGATTTTTTCGATTTGGAACTTTAGCTTTTGGTGTGTGGACAGTTTTTCCGAGTATCACAGATCTTAGCTCGTCTTCAGAATATCCTTCGCCCAGGGATCGCAATCTGGTGAATTTTTGTTGACCATTTGCTTTGAAAGCTAGATGCTGCCCCTGCTTTACTTCATAACCATTCTCCGCCATTAACTTCAGGATAGCATCAAAATCTGCTGGCTTTTGCGCCATTACAGCATCGATGGTTTGTCTCAGCTTCTCCTGCCAGGATAGCGGTTTTTTGTCGCCCAGCCACTTGCCGTAATGAGACGGTCCCTGCTTTGGAGCTTCAATGATTGAGAGTCCGTTCTCAAGGCAAAGCTTGTCACTGATTTTCCGGATTGCTTCGCTAGAGCCAAAGAAATTTCTGAATTTCTGTGTATGATCGATAGATGTGGAATTGAAAATGATGTGATTATGGATATGGGAATGATCGGTATGGGTGGCGACAACAAATTGATACTTGCCCTTGGTAAAGCTCATGGCCAGCTCATAGCCGATCTCCTGTGCCTTCTCTGGGGTGATCTCACCTGGCTTGAAGGACTGCCGGATCTGATAGAGCACGATGTCGCTCTTCTTCTCTTCACTGCGTCCAATGTAGGTCTCATATTCTTTCTTACAGAGTAGCATTTCTCCGGCGGCGGTTTCTGGTTCACAGCCATAGGCTTTGACGAGCTGTCCGCTATTTGTTTTTTCTGGATTGATGGCATAGGAAAGGCGCTCATGTACCGTGTGGGCCACGGTCTGACCTTTGATGACATGCATGGGGATTAATCTCGTGGTTGCCACAGCGGACACCTCCTTCCAAAAGAAAAAGGCGCAGCAGATTGCTCCACCGCGCCCGTCACAGGATCATTTTTCGCTTTCTCAGATCGCTTTCAGAGAATCATTGAATACACCAAGCAGCTCAACCAGAAATGCTGCGATCAGCGGCAGTCCGAAGGGACTGATCAACCAGGCTAAGCCCATCAATCTCAGACCTTCCGGAACATCCTGAAGCAGGACCATGGTTCCCAGTGCGATGGCAAAGCATACAAAAGCCACGATCCCCAGCACCATGGTGGATAGCTGACACAGCAAACGGCAGGCTGCAACAAGGATCGTTAAAGCCAGTGTGATTGGGAATAAGAACAGCTTGATGAGAAATCTCATGCTGCATACCTCCATTCATCAGAGAATTTTCTTCTACCCTGATCGTAGCAAGGAATCCAAATGTCGTCCATGTTGTCGATAAAAATTTTAGTCTATGGTGGAAAGGCGGGTCATGATCTGATCCGCCTTTTCCCATACACTCTTTAGGCTGCTCTGAATATCCTCAATATCGGCTTCATAGATGCGTCCGGTCTCATGCGCCCGCTTGGCATATTGATTCAGATTATTGCTGCTTCTTCGAAGGAGCAATACCAACTCAGAAATATCGGATAAGTCCAGCCGGACCACATAGCCGTCAATGGCCATTTTTCTGATGTAGGCCCCCATATTTTTTGTCCCTAGCTGGCGCATCTTTTCTTCAATCTGCGCCTTTTCACGCTCTTTGACCATGATTATAATGGGGATCTGACGCTTCCTGTTTGCCAAATCATCACCTCCTCAAGTGTCCACCACCTTTCTGCTGCAGATGCTTCTATTTTATTAGTCATCTTCCTTGTAGTCGGGAACCAGGATCAACTCTCCATATTCCTCATCACTCATGGCTGTCAGCTTCATCAAAGCACTTTGGATCATATCGGAGAGCTCGCTTCTTCAGGAGCAAGCTCCAGGGCAATTTTTTCAAGCCCTGCCATCAGTCCGGCCCGGGTACCGGTATCATAAATACACATGAGGTTAAGCTCTTCAATACTGAATCTATCCATCTTCATCTCTCCATTTCGGCAGTTTTGTGAGGCAGCGTTTTGCTGATCTCTGATTTCTCCGCAGACTTTTTCAGCTGCTGCTTTACGGATTCTTTCTGCGGTTTTTTCTCTTCACGACCTTCGGCAGCATCTATGGATTTATCCACGTCTTTGTTAGGAACGTTATTGATCAGTCCATCAAATTGATTGTCATTTTGCTCCACCGTATCCTCAATACTCCGCAAAGGGTTGATGGGTTTGATGAATTCCTGGACTTCCTTAAAGCCGATGGCATCCACATAATGGGCCGTATTCTCGCCATTTTGCTTCAGGACGATGACATCGCTCATGGATAGACTGTGCCCGGTGAAGTCTTTTGGCCGGTCCTCATTGAATTTTTCATAGATACCGTTCAGTGTCCCATTGGTGTCTGCAGCCGCCTCAAAATGTCCGGTATAGGTCAGATCATAATTCGTATAGTCCACAGTCAGACCCAGCTTTTGCAGGTGATACAGGCTCTCGAACTGATGGTTTCGCAGATTCTCGTCGTTTTTCAGTTGGTAGATGGCGTAGGTGTCATCCGGGCCGGTGAGGAATTCCATCTCTTGCTGGCGCGGAGAAGGATTCTCATGATTCCCAGTCTTTTCGTCCTGCTGCCCGATGTCTGCTGTTTTGATTCCGCGCTCCTGGGTGATTTCCTTAAAATGGCGGTCGATGTCATCAATGAGTTCAGCTGAAGTCTTGCTGATGGTTTCCAGGGATGCCTTTAGCTCGGGTAAATCCTTGTCCTTGCTCCAGGCAGCGATGTAACCAAAGCTGTTCTCGTCGGTTGCGATGCCATAATAGGCACATACTGCAAAGGAAACACTTTCTGCCTCCACTTCTTCGGTTCTCCGATCCTTGGGCTTATCCGGTGCTTTGTCATTTTCTCCGTGATCCTTTTCCTGGTCAGGCTTCAGATTATGAAGCTTTGCGTGGGCGATCTCATGGATGGCCGCAGATACTGTCTGGATCTCGCTCATGTCTTCCCGAATGGCGATCTTTTGTCTGCCCTGGCTGAAATAGCCGTCGGTACTGGCAGGCATAGCTTCGAAGGATATGGGAACCGGGGAGGATCGCTTCAGAGCCTCCATGAAGACATCATATTGCTTGACATCGCCGGTCAGTGTACTCGCCAGCTGGGGAAGGGGCTCCCCGTCTGTCTGGGAGACATCAAAGACAGAGACGACCCGAAACCTGGGGATCTTTATCTCCACTTCTTCCGTCAGTGTCTTGCCAGTAACATCCCGCAAGGGTTTCTGCGTAACAGGATCAAGCTTTTCAACTTCCTTTTTGGTTTTGACAGGGGCCGGGGCAATGATGCGGATGCCTTTTTCACCCTTCAGGACATTGCGCTGGAACTGATCCTGCCAGCGATTGTATCCCGCCACCAGTGTGGCATCCGGCTTTTGCATGGCGATCAGGATCGTGTTGTTCAGGGAATAATGATGAAACCTCGACATGGTGCGCAGGTAGTCCTGGTATTTATCGCCGCTGAAAAAATCACGGATGCCTTGTTCCAGCTTGTCCGTGATTTCCTTAAGGCCATCCTTGATGTTTTTTCCGGGTGCCGCCTGAGCTGAGGATTCCCTGACAGTATCCTTTTGGCCGTAAGCAGCTGGAGCTTCCAGCACACCGTGGGCCTGGAAGGAGTAGTGATCCTGCTGATTGATTCCATTGATGATCAGATGGTCCAGCACCTGGATGCCCAGAAGATTGCCGGTTTCCTTCAGCCTTTTCGTCACGGTGAGATCTTCGGAGCTTGGCGTCAGATCGCCGGATGGGTGATTGTGACAAAGGATCACCGCATTGGCCTTATTGACGATGGCATTTCGGAAGACCTCCCTGGGATGGACGATGGAGCTGTTGATGGTCCCCAGTGATACGACCTCATGATCGATAACGCGGTTCTTGGTATTGAGGAAGGCTACGACAAAGGCTTCCTTGTCATGGACCTGATCCATCACCGAGCGAAAGAAGGCCGCTGCCGCATCCGGTGAATTGATGACCGGGTTTTTCGTGTTGATACCGCTGCTCATCCGGTAAAGATCCAGAAAGGCCTGATGCTTTTCCCGCTGAGCTGGCGTGCTTAAAAGCTGTGTGGCGTTCTCCACCAAAGCGCCGATGCCTTTTCTCTGGGCGTATTCCAAAGCGTCATCCTCCTTAACGCCAATGATCCGGGCAAAGGCCTGGACATAGCGAAGTTCATCCGTGTTATTCATCGCTATCCACCTCCAGCTCGGCCATCATCTCAACTAAGAGAAACAGATCTCCCAGCTTGTCGGCATCTTCCGGTGTTGCAACATATTCTTCCGGATTTTCCCAGAGCTCCAGCAGATTATCCGTGCTCACCTCAATACCGAGGAGAGCCTTGATCCGATCTTTGACATTCATGATTTTTCCATCCTTTCTTTGGATTTTGTTGATATTCGTTCTTTTTTTCCGGCTTCACCAGGCATGAATTCCAGCCTGAAATTAACGTACTTGCCGCCAGTATCCTCCATGATGATCCTGGCATCGTAGGTCTTTTGCGTCTTGGGCGAATAAAGGTTTTTCATCTGAATACTGCCATCCTGAAGAAGGGCGGTAGCTACCTCGCGAGTCAGTGCTTTTTTCTTGTCCTTGAAGAAACGGTTGTCCTTCCACAGAGCGAATGCACAGGTCTTGTTCTGACAGAAAAAGCGACGTTCCCCTTCCAGCACCTGATCCTGGCAGCGAGGGCAGGGTCCAATGCTTTCCGGATTCAAGGCCAGCTCGCCGGGGGTTTCAGAGACCGCCCGATAGGTTCTGACCAGATCTTTCAGGTGCTGAGAGATCTCCGTCATGAAGATCTCAGGTGAGAGCTGTCCCTTTTCGATGCGCTTCAGCTTTTCCTCCCATTCCGCCGTCATCTGGGGTGATTTGATCTGCTCCGGCAGGATCGTGGCCAAAGCTACTCCCTTATGGGTGGGCTGCAGGGTCTTGAGCTTTTTGTCGCCTCGGCGCTCTACCAGCTCAGTCTTGATCAGTTTTTCCAGGATGCCTGCTCTTGTGGCCGGAGTTCCCAGACCTTTTCGTTCTGCATCCTCTGGCAGGTCCTCAAGGCCAGCATTTTCCATAGCAGAGAGCAGGGTATCCTCGGTGAACAGCTTAGGCGGTGTAGTTTTCCCCTCATCCAACCTTACGGTGACCGAATCAAAACGCTGGTCTTTTTCTAATCTGGGCAGCGGGGCTTCCATTTTCTTCTCCGTTTTCCGAGTGGTAAGCGTGTTGCGATAATACTCCTCCAAAGACTTCCAGCCGGATTGCAGAATGGTCTTTCCCTTGGCGGTGAAGCGTTGGCAGCAGCAGTCCACAGTGACCGTCGTTTCAGAATACCGATGAGCTTCTCCAGCGGCTGTGATGAGGCGTATGGCCAATAGGTTTAAGAGCTCCTGTTCGCCCTTGGGCAAACTCTCCAGGTTGTTTTCCTTTAGAGCATGGGTCGGGATGATGGCGTGATGGTCAGTAACCTTGGAATCATCCAGCAGTAGCTGTAGATCTGTTGAATATCCCTTCGTCAATTTCTCTGGCAAAAGGAAAAGTGCTGACTGAAGGACTCCTGCAGTGGACTGCGCCATGTCAGCCGTCAGGTAGCGGCTGTCGGTTCGGGGATAGGTGATGAGCTTTTTTTCATAGAGGCTTTGGGCATAATCCAGTGTTTGCTGGGCTGTGTAGCCAAGAAGTCGGTTGGCTTCCCGCTGCAGGGTGGTCAGGTCATAAAGCTTGGGCGGTTTTTCCGTCTTCTCCTGAGTCCTTACTTCAGTGACTGTGGCGGATTTTCTATGGCATTGAGCCAGGAGTTTTTCAGCCTCGGCCTTGATTTTCAGCTTTTCACCGGCTGCTTCAAAGCCGGGTAGCTTCAGCACAACGGTGTAGAAAGGCTCGGACCTGAAATCCTGAATGGCAGACCAGCGATCCACGATCATGGACAGCGTAGGAGACATGACGCGTCCAACATTAAGGGTCTGACGATACAAAACGGAAAATAGTCTCGTTGCGTTGATTCCAACCAGCCAATCCGCCTGCGCCCGACAGAGGGCAGATTGATAGAGCGGATCATATTCCTGGCTGGGCCGTAGTTTCCTGAAACCTTCGCTGATGGCCTGATCCTCCATGGAGCTGATCCAAAGGCGTTTTACCGGCTTCTGACATCCTGCCTGGCGATATACCAGGCGGAAGATCAGTTCGCCTTCACGTCCGGCATCTGTGGCGCAGATGATCTCCGCCACTCGAGTTTCACCCATCAGGCTTTTCAGGATTTTGAATTGCTTTTGTTTGTCTTTGGGCACCTGATACTTCCAGTGCTCCGGAAGGATCGGCAGATCCTCGAAGCGCCATTTGCCAAAGCGCTCGTCGTAGACATCCGCCGGAGAGAGCTCCACAAGATGTCCAACGCACCAGGAAACCAGGACATCTGTTCCTTCCAGATAGCCGTCCTTTCGATTGTTTGCCCCCAGCACAGCTGCAATGGACTGGGCGACACTTGGTTTTTCTGCGATCACCAGTCTCATTTGTCCACCTTCCTTTTCTTGTGGGGGAGGATCAGCTCACGGTAGCAGACACCAGTGCAGCAATTGCCCTGAAGATAGCTGCAGCCATGGCAGGGATGGGTCTTGGGCAGGACAGGAGAGAGCTTCTCCTGCCGCTGTCTGGGCTTTTGCTTCATCAGCCGTTCAAAAGGACTGTCTGTAAAATGCGTCATTCGTCATCACGCTCCGCTTCGAAAGCTTCCTGATCCTCTTCAACCAGCAGTTTTTCTTCATAATCGTCATCGTCATCAAAGCTGTATTCATCCAGATTGGTGTGTCCCTTGACGCTTGGCTTGGATTTTCTCAGCTTGAAGTACCACAGTCCGCCACCGCCCAGAATGACCAGGAGGACCATGAGGATCGGTACAGGATTCATGCTTTTTGCAGGTAAAGGTTCCTCCACTTCAGTTTCTGGCTCCGGTGTTGGCTCGGGTTCCGGCTCAGGAACAGTTGGTACAGCACCTTCACCCGACAGGGGCTCCAGTGTACCGTCTTCCTCCATCAGGGCTCGGAGGTCTGCTTCATCCACCAGGTTCAGAAAGTAGACGTTATTTTCCTTACCGGCACGGTCGATGATCAGATAGAAGGTGTTACCCGCTTTGGTTTTGACCGTAATGAACTGCTTGTCCTCGGTCTGTTCACCTTCCAGGTCATCCACAATGGTCAGATTGCCTTCCGGAGTCAGGGGCACATCAGCTTCCGGTTCAGTTTCTTTGACGGGCTCCGAGGCTACGGGCTCGACAGTCGGCACCACAGCTTCCTCTATCGGATCAGAGCTTGCCGTGATCGCCTTGGTTTCATCTGTCTTGGCATAAGCCGGGACCGAGAAGCCGGAAAGGCAAAGCAGCATGACCAGCAGTAGGCCTGAAGCACGAGGCCATTTCTTACTCATTTTCATTGACGTTATCCTCCTGTGTTTTGAAATGATCAGGCGCTCCGCCTGTTTCGCGAAACGCCCTGATGAATGCGGCCAGCTCTTCTGGAGTCGCTGAGACACTGCGGACCATTTCCACGATCTCGGTCTTTTCCAGCTCGTCCTTTTGTGCCTTAAGCTCGATGAGTCTGGCCTCAAGGCTTTTGATTCGATGGGTGATCTTATCGATCTCCTCCGTCAGTTTTTGGATCTTTGGATTCATGGTTACCTCCTTGGCAAACGCCCGAAGGCGTAAAAATGGGATTGGAAATACGAGGTGTTCATGGAGGCGTACTGGATGGGGTTTCCGGCGTGGATCATCATGCCGTCGCCCACGTAGATGGCCACATGGGAAACCGGACCGATACTGTCGTAAGTGCCGGTGAAAAACACAATGTCGCCTGGCTTGGCCTCCGAGGGTGGGATGATGGCGCACTGGTCAAAGATCCCTTGGGCAGTGGTCCTTGATAGAGGATAGACGCCCGAATTTTTGAACACCCAGCAGACAAATCCTGAGCAGTCAAAGGACGTCGATGGCGTGGAGCCTCCCCAAACATAGGGATAACCCATATACTTTTCGGCTTCCTTGATCAGGGCCGCGAAGGTGGGATCTGACAGCGCTTCCGGCGGGATGTCGTAGTCGGCATAAGCGCCGTTCGTGCCACCGACGGCTGGCGCGGTGTAGGGGTCAGTCCCCTCGATGAAGAAATAGGGATTGAGATACTGGCCATTTAACGTCAGTTCCAGGTGCAGATGGCTGCCCGTACTGGCACCGGTGCTTCCGGCCTTGGCGATAGCCTGTCCCCGCAGGACGCTCTGTCCTTCTGTCACCATAATGCTGGAGCAGTGGGCATAGGTGCTACGATAGCCATCCGTGTCCGCAATGACCACATAGTTGCCATAGCCGCTGGCATCGTAGCCGACACGGACCACTTCGCCGTCATGGATGGACTGGATCGGTGTGCCTAAAGCTACGCCCAGATCGAGACCCCGGTGAATCTGCAGCCGGTCTGTGATGGGATGGACACGCCAGCCGTAAAGACTGGTGACATGGCTCGGCCAGTTGAAGGTAAAGGGATTGCCAAAATACTGTTTGTTGCCCTTGGTATCCATGTAAACGAGATACATTTCCCGTTGGTCAGCGCTCATGCGGGGATAGACCACCGAATACAGGGACTGGCTGCTCAGATTGATGTTCAGGATGTAGAAATTATAGGGGACCTCCACCTCATAGCTTTCGCGAATGGTCTGGATCTCACCGGTTTCCGGATCAGTCACGGTATAGGTCCGGTAACGGGTCTCGGTGCGGTAACGCACCTCGACGGTCTCCGTGACGCTTAAGTTGTACATGGAGGAAAAGAGAGATTTCAGCTCAGCTTCGACCTCCGAGTAGGTGAAATCTTCAAACCTCGCAGTCAGATAGGCCATCAGCTCATGAGGATCATGGCCGATGGGATCAACGGTGTAGCGGTATTCATCAAAGCCGGGATAATCCCGTTCGATGTTGAGCAGGTCATACTGCAGCTCTGCCTCCAGCCTTGTGTACTTCAGATCAGCGGCAGTGATGTCCTCGTCGGATGCGGTGTAGGAAGTCGTGAGAAAGGCGTTGAGTCCGCCTACGGCCATCTGGGAGCAGCTGGAAAAGGTATTCAGGATCATCATGATAACAAAGAAGATGCCGATAATGCCCAGAAAAACCTTGCTGTGCCGGGCAATGAAAGCGGTCGCCTTCTCCAGGGCCTCCTTCGCTTTTTTCGCGGTCTTCACGGTGGTTTGGGCCGTCTTCTGAACGGTTTCCACACCTTTTCCGGCTTTGGCTGCAGCGTATTCCTTCTTGATGGCCTGCTTTTGCTGCCAGCGGGATAAGGGGTTGGTCGATAAGAGCGGCTGTTCACGGGCTGCCTGTTTTTGAAGCCGGCTGATGTTGGCCTGATCCAGCTTCTTCTCCGCCTTCAGGGATTTTCGCTCCGCTTTCAGAGCATGAGAACGGTGCGCATTCTGCGCAGTTCGGACGGTGCCTTCAGCGGTTCCTTCCAGGCGGTGGGCAGCTTCCACGCCGACATTGTCATCTTCGGATCTGGCAATCTGTCGGTGGACCTCCGCAGCAGGCAAGGCTGCCGCAGCGGACTTCAAAGTTGAGGGTGTTTTCTTCACCTGAAGCTCTTCAAACTGCAGCTTTACAGGCTTTTTCATGGGGCTAAAGGAAACGCTCGTCTCGTGGGTTCCCAGCGATTCTGCCTTGCCCTTTTTTGCTACTTTCTCCAGCTTATTCGCAGCCTTGTCCAACTTCTGAGTGGCTTTATGAAGTTCCAGGCTGCTGCGCTCCTCCTCGGTGAACTGAAGCCGGGTAACGGTGCGTTTGGCTTTCCTGGCGCTCATGTCACACCCCCTTGACCTCAGCTGGTTTTGTCGTCATGATGCGGTAGAGCTCGGTATCCTTCGGGAAACGGTCTGCAAAGGGCAGGATCACATTCCCATAGAACAACAGGCCCTCACCTTCACCGGAATGGGTGACATAGGACAGCTGATGGGGAGAGATATTGAGCTGCTTGGCCAGGATCTGGCGGTCCCCGCCTGCCTGGTTCAGCATGTAGACGAAGTCGCTGTTTTCGAAGATATTCTCGATCTCCCGGGAGGAAAGCAGGTCTTTGACATTCTGGGTGATGCCCGTCGGAATGCCGCCCCACTTTCTGAATCGCTTCCAGATCTCGACCGAGTAGGCGGCGGTCTGCTCTTCCTTGAGCAGCAGATGGAATTCATCGATGTAGTAGCGGGTGCTTCGGCCTTCCGCCCGGTTGGCAGTCACGCGGCCCCAAACCTGATCCTGTACGATGAGCATGCCCAGCTTCTTCAGCTGCTTGCCCAGTTCCTTGATGTCAAAGCAAACCAGGCGGTTCTGGATATTCACGTTGGTCCGGTGGTTGAAAACGTTGAGCGAGCCGCTGACGTAGATTTCCAGCGCCGTTGCAATGAGCCGGGCTTCCTTTTCCGGCTGCTCCAGAAGGATTCGGTGCAGATCTCCCAGGATAGGGACATTTTCCGGCTTGGGCTCATTGAGATAGGCCTGATACACCATGCGCACACAGCGGTCGATGACAGTCTTTTCGATGGGTTGGAGGCCCTCCCTGCCGCCAACGATGAGCTCACATAGGGATAGAATGAAGTCGGATTTCAGGGACAGAGGGCTCTCGTCCTCGGAGTAATTCAGGTTGATGTCCATGGGATTGATGTAGTGACCGCTGGTGGGCGAGATCTTGATGACCTGGCCCTGCAGGCGCTCCACCAGGGGGTAATACTCACCCTCAGGATCGCAGATGGTGATATCGTCCTGGGTGATGAGAAAGGCATTGGCGATCTCACGCTTGGCGGAGAAGGACTTGCCGCTGCCAGGGGTGCCCAAAATCAGGCCGTTGGGATTTTTCAGGGCTTTCCGGTCCACCATGATCAGGTTGTTGGACAGCGCATTGAGCCCGTAATAAAGTGGCTCGCCTTCGCGCTGGAACAGTTCCTGGGTGGTGAAAGGTACAAAGATGGCGGTACTGGAGGTGGTCAAGCCACGCTGGATCTCGATTTGATTGTGGCCGAGGGGCAGGGATGAATTGAGGCCGGATTCCTGCTGAAAGTCCAGCCGTACCAGCTGACAGTTGTGTTTCTGGGCAATGCCCTGAGCCTGAAAGATGTTGTTGTCCAGTGTCTGTTTGCCGTCGGCGGTATTCATGATCAGAAAGGTCACGAGGAACATGCGCTCATTGTGGCTCTGCAGATCCTGCAGCAGCTTCTTGGCTTCGCCGCCGTAGGTGGCCAGGTCTGACGGGATGATGTCCATGTCGTAGCCGGATCGGACGGCCTTCTTCTGCTCTTCGATTTTCATCCGGTCCAGATCGGTGATCTTGCGCTTGATGGTCTTGATAGCTGAGGTCTGGTCGATGGACTGGATATGGAGCGTCACCACCAGGCTGTTATCCATGGACAAAAAATCAGCCAGCATGCGGTCGTTGAGCTCAGGCGCCAGGATCTGCAGGAAGGAGACTGAGCAATGCTTTCTGCCCATCCGAAAGTTCCTGCTCTCTGAAAAATCAAAGGATGAGGGTGCAATGTAGTCCTTGGTGGAAAGGCCCGATAATGGCAGCCAGTCCCAGTCAAAGAGAAAGCGCTCCTGACCGTCCAGATGGTAGATGCTGTGAAAAAGCTTCAGGCGGTCTTTGCCGCTCAAAGGATCTGCTGCGACGCCAAGGCGCTTGAAGCTGTTCAGCAGATCATTCTCGATACGTTCCAGCCTGGGCTTAGCCGTTCTTAGATTCTCCGCTTCGATGCCAAAGGTGATGAACTTAGTCTTGGATAGGCCGTTGTTTCCTTTGGCCAGCTGACCTCGGAGCATATTGGCATACTCTTCGCGGATGTCATCAAAGTCATCGTTTTGATCCGGGATCAGAATGGACTGCTCGAATTCCTCGTTGGTAGCGCTCAGATTCAGGAAAGAAAACTGAAAGCGGATGGAACTGTCAAAGTAGTTGAGAAAATCGCACCAACCGTCAAAGATGGCCGTCTTGTCCTCGTTCTGAGCCAGCTGGTAGTTGATGTCCTGAAACTGTATGGTCTTGGTATATAGAGCATCCGTTGCCTGGCAGATGCCGTCGGCATGCATACGCAGGTAAGGGATCGTCTGCTGGGCCGTGGTCGGAACCTTGCTGTCACGCTTGGCTCTGGCGATGGCGCTTTCAATACGATTTCTTTCCTCGCGGCTTAGTTTTCGTTGGATGGTTTTCTTGGTGGACAATCGCTTTTACCTCCTTGTCCAGATTGGTTTGCCGCTCTACGGCGGCATAGAAGTTGTCGGTCTGGTAAGGCCGCTTCTTCGGTCGGATGATTCGGCTCTGAATGAGCTGATAGAGGATCTTTTCCAGGGGCTGACCGTTTCGTTCATACATGGCCAGCAGGAAAAAGGGCAGCATGGACAGCACCATGAGCAGCGCTGCCGTGCTGACACTCATGTGTGGCTTGGCAAGAAAAAACAGCGGAACGCCCAGTAGAGCACCGCTGCCAAATGAAATCAGTTGTCGCTTGGTGAGATTGAGCATCACCTTGGTCTTGATCTTGGTCAGATCCTTGGGTACAGGGACATAAGCCACAGGCTTTCCTCCTTTCGCTTAATGGGCATTGAAGATGGATTTGGCAAGACTTCCGGTCTTGAACAGGGTGAAACAGAGCAGAACGGTATAGCCGAGGGTGGTCCATACTGCCTTGATGATGTCGGTTTCCGTGGCGATGTTCTGCACCAGGACGGCATAAATACCGACACAAACCATGATGAGGAAGGCCTGGAAGGCCAGTGCCAAGAGGGAGCGAAGATAATTCTGTCCCATACCGCCCCATTCTCGGTTGACCATGGTGGCCATAGGGATGGGTCCGACCGACGTGACCAGATAGATCTCGATCATTCGGCCATAGATGACCAGGAAAATACAGATACTCAGGGCTTGCATAGTAAAGCCAATGAACAGGCTCTGAAACCAGAGTCCAAAGAGCGGACCCAGTTCCATGACGGTCAGCCGCGTCTGAAGGTCAGCCACTGTGGTAGCCAGATCCACCGAGGCGTCCGCTGATATGACGCCGGAAGCACTGTTGACTACCGACTGTGCCATATCGAAGATGCCCATGACGATATCAAAGGTATGGGTGACCAGAAGAACGGCCACAAAGGTTTTGAAGATCCATTTGAAAAAGATCCAGGTATCGATGTCATGAAGATTATTCCGGTCTATGACCATTTGGATGAGCTCGTAGGTCATCACAAAGGCAAGGATCACACCCGCGATGGGGATGATGACGCTTTCGGAGAGGCTGCGGATCATGGAAAAGACGCCGGCATTCCATGCCGCCGGCGTCAATCCCACTTGACCTGCGATTTCGCCAACCTGCTGGTTGACGTTATCAAACATCCCCGACAAATTTGTGATGATGCCTTCGACAAGCATCGTCTTCAGCCATGCGGTGATATTGTCGAGTATGCTTTCCATCGCTTTCTACCCGATTAACCGAACAGACCGGAAAGCAGCGGCACCAGGACGATGCCGATCAGGGCGACACCGCCGCCCGCCATGAGCTGCTTCATGCCCTGGGATTTGGCACCGGGGTTATCGTTACCGTAGCCTTCGAGAAGGTTGATGACGCCCCAGATGGCAAGGCCTGCACCGAGAGCGACGACGAGGGTTTGAAGTACATCTACTGCACTGTTAAAGAATTCCATTGATTGACCTCCATTATTTTAAATTTTGAGATGAAAAAAGCCGCTCATTCGGCGGCTTCGGGTTCGACGGACAGATCCATGTGGTAGACCTCATAGATCTCATCCGGCTTTGGCTTGAGACGGGTGGACAGGTACTTCTCGATGTTGAAGGCATTGCGCGGGTCCGCATCGGAGAGATACTTGTAGTTGGGGTGTTTCGTGATGTCGTACTTGCTCGAGAGAAAAGGCCGTACCCCGCGCAGCTGCAAAATACACTTGCCGCCGTCCAGCACGGCCAGTTCGTCGATGCTCATCAGCTCCTTTCCGAGTTTCTGGTAGTTCAGACTGTGGGAAACCTCACGGCCTCGGCTTTCCCCGGTGTTGAAGGTGTCGATGGTCTCTTTCCCAAGGGTTTCTGAAAGCTCCTTTAATGTGGTGCGCTCCTTACCGCCCAGAAAGATCGTGCTGTCCATATTGCCGATGATGGTATCGCAGTGATCTTTATAGAGAGCCTTCAACTGGGATTGAGCCTGCAGCACCAGACAGGCCGAGATCTCCCGGCTTCGGATGGTGGCTACCAGCTTTTCCAGCTTGGGAATTTGACCGATATTCGCCGCCTCATCAATGAGACAGCGCACATGCACAGGCAGACGTCCGCCATAGACGTCATCTGCCTTGTCGCACAGCAGATTGAAGAGCTGCGTGTAGGCCATGGAAACCAGGAAGTTGAAGGTGTCGTCGGTGTCGCTGATGATGATGAACAGCGCCGTTTTCCGGTCCCCCAGGGCATCCAGTTCCATTTCGTCGTAGGCCGTCAGGTCTCTGAGCTCCTTGATATCAAAAGGCGCAAGACGGGCCCCGCAGCTGATGAGGATGGATTTGGCGGTCTTACCCGCAGCCAGCTTGTATTTCTTGTACTGCCGGACTGCAAAATGCTCCGAGTCACGTTCTTCCAAAGCGGTGAACATCAGATCCACCGGGTTCTGGAAGTCCTCGTCGTCCTCGCGGACTTCTGAGGCATTGATGAGCTCGATGAGGGTCGTGAAGTTTCGCTCGCTTTCCGGCGCTTCATAGTGGATGTAGCCCATGAGCGCGGTATAAAGAAGGGTCTCCGCCTTGACCCAGAAATCATCTCCGGCTTTGCCCTCACCCTTGGTGTTGGCGATGAGGGCCGTCACCAGCTTGAGGATGTCCTTTTCGCTCTTGATGTAGGCAAAGGGATTGTAGTGCATGGATTTGTTGAAGTTGATGGTATTGAGGATCTTGATCCTGTAGCCTTCCCTCAGGAGAAGCTGTCCGCATTCCACTACGACGCTGCCCTTGGGATCGGTGACCACATAGCTGGAATGGCACTGCATGAGGTTTGGCTTCAGCCAAAACCGCGTCTTGCCAGATCCGGAACCGCCCACCACCATGACGTTTTTGTTTCGTGCCAGCCTTGGGTCCTTGGGCCGGTTGTTCATGGTCAGGCGCTCCGTCTCCGTTAGGATGACGTTGTTGCGAAAGGTTGGATCAATAAAGGGTTTAATGTCCTCAGGTCTGCCCCAGCGGGCTGAACCGTATTCAATATTCTTGCGGTACTTCTTGGCATTTCTGCCTTTCACATAGACTGCAAGCTTGATGCCACAAGCCATCCCAATGCCCAAGATCAGGTCCTGTGGGAGCAGGCTTGGCCATGGCGACTGAAAAGCAAAAGCAAAGCCGTCCATGAGATGCAGCACTTTTTGGGAGATATCCAGTCCTGGAGAATATCGCCAGACCTCTCCAAGCTTTGAAGCAGCGAGAGCAATCAGGACATAGGGGAGGTTTAAAAGGAGCATCCGCTTGATTTTTCCTGTCATCGCGTCAGCTCCTTGTCTTTGTCTTTCACCCGATCCATGACCTTGGACTGAACCAGGAGCTTGAATTTGGCAAGCTGCTCCAGAATGGAAGGCTGCTTATCCTTCTTGAGGACCTTCGCTGTATATTCTGTGAAGGCAGCGGTGAGGGCGTCAGCATCCCGGGCTTTGAAGAAGACCAGATATTTGGGCTTCTCACCGGTCGTGTCCTTTTTGAGGGCATAGTCTACGCCATATTTTCTGGCGACCTGTTCAAAGGACTTGATGTTTTTATCCGTGATCTCAATGTTGGAGACACCGGCATTCTGACCGATAAGCTCCTTCACCGTCTGCTTACCATGGGGGATCTGCGGCGGACTGTCCCGGCTCTTCTTCATTTCAGCCAAAAGCTTGATGAGTGCGGCCTTCAATACACGACCGGTCATTCGGGTGGTACTGACGGCCAGGGCAACGGTCCTGTTTTCCACTTCTTCCTGCATGAAAAATTCCTCCTTTCGTGGTTAGGTGAATTCAATTTACAGAAATACGCATCTTTAGCATGAAATAAGTAAACTCGTAAAGCTCTGCAAGATTTAGAGCTCCGGTTCCGTGGACTTCTGCTTCGGTTTGGCCACATGCAGCTTATCCTTGGGTTTGACGGGGATGGCGACGATGCGACTGCCCATCTTCATGAAGATCTCAGGATCTGCAAATTTCTCCCGATACTTTTCTGCCAGCTCAGGCGTCAAGGAATCAAAATCCTCTTCGCCAAGCCCACAGACGATAAAGGTTCCAGCGATGATGTCGTAGTCCTCAAGCTTTCGGTTAAGGGGGAGGCCGATGAGCTTACCTTCTTCATGGCAGACGATGGCAACCGGGTCATCATAGGGATAGACGGCTTCGATATAGCCACCGACAACCTGCTGCAGGGAGTTTAGGTCACCGGTGATACTGGCCATACGGGGTGCTTTTTCAGGTTCAACAATCAATACGTCCATAGATTTCTTCTCCTTTTCTGTTTTTGAAATTGCACGAAACATTCCTTTTAAGCCATGTTTTGTGCATAATCAGCAATTATGCTATTAATTCGCTAACTGCTGAGAAATTAAAAAACCACCTTTGCAGGTGGTTGAGTGCAGATAATTCTTAGTGTGATTTCCTTAATTCATAAATATTTGCTGAGATCTGTTCCCACAATAAACGCCAACAGAGCTATCTGGAAGTGTATTGAGCTTACCTCTATTTATTCATCCTTAACCGAATTCATGAATGTTTTTGAAATCACGCTGACCGTAAATAGTAGGTCTCAGGACCGTTTAACTGGATCAGGGAATTCTCGGGAACTTGCTTTAAAACAAGATAGAGGTTTAGCATATCTACGCTTGATGCTAGGGCATTGATGAGGCATAAGAATATCGTATATGGATTCAACCAGCCGACCACAGAAAACAGGATCGGAGTGAGGAGTGACAAGCAGATGTAGGGCATCACTGAAATGATGATAAAGGTTTTTCTCGTGATCCTTTCAGCGGTGTAAATAAATAAGCCCATGGAGGTGACTCCGAAAAATGTTTGATCAGAATTTTTCCAGTTTGGAACAAATAAAGCATGAAACAACTCATGAAGAGCGAAAAAAAGGACTGCTCCAAGCAAGTACAATATGGATTGAAGGTTGATCGTAATAATGATGGATGGCTGAATCTCTCCAAAATTGAAAATAGCTGGCTTCAGCAGATAGATCAGCAGCAGGAAAATCAGACCATTCACCAACATAAAAGGGATGGATACTAGAACGGCTAATGGTAGGCTGCCTGGCTCTTTTAGCTTCGTCCAGCCTTCCTTAGTGAGACGCTCTTTCAACTGCAAATCAAGTTTGGGGATGCTCCTAGCATAGCGCAATTTAAGTAACTCCTTATCTGATTCCAATGTCCTATTCATGAATTGGTTTTGTCCGTAAACAGCTTCCTGCCAGGTGTGTGCATTTACCTGGCAGGAAACCTCATTCTATTTGAGTGTGTTATAACACCTACTTCTTTTCAACGAGGTCAGCATATAGTGCTTTGGTGAAGTAGTTGTTTCCGATCGTCTGTCCTCGGCCTGTGAAGTGGCGGGCAAGCTCTCTGCATTCGATAAAGTCCTTAGTGACATTGACCAGGTATTGCTTGCTGCCTTTTTCAACCAGATAGTATGCAGACATGTCATTGATTGAGTCTGCAACATGATAAATACCAGGCTGAATCAGGAAATCCAGAGCCTTTTCGACAGTGCTCAACTTCTTCTTTCTGACCAATGGCATGATGGAGTGTGCATCAGGATATTTGGCCTTTACCACAGCATCATACTTTGATTTGAACTTGCCTTCCTTCGGATAGTCCTCCAGATTGATGCTTTCCTTAATGATACCTGATGGGAATGCTTCACTATCATCCAGCAGGGAGTCGATGCTGACATCAAACAGTCTGCTTATATTCTGAAGATTTTCCACATCGGGGATTCCTTTATCCGATTCCCACTTGGTGATGGCCTGTCTGGAGACACACAGCTTTTCTGCCAGTTGCTCCTGGGATAACCCGGCGTTCTTTCTTGCGTCCTTCAGTTTTTGTCCGATACTCATTTTTTTGTTCCTCCTCATTTGGTTTATAGGAGAATCATAATCCCTTCCTCCCTTTACCAAAAGAAATCAGCGCTGACATCACTGCTACGAATCGTGGCATTTGCTGATTTTTGAATTTTCCCCCATAACCAGAGTATTTCTTCAATCGTTCGTATATTTTTCATAGAGCGATTTCAAATAATCTTCCAGCTTAGATGGATCTGTTCCAAACTCTTTGACATCATGACCAAGTGCTTTTGAAGCTTCTGCTGCTGTTAGTCTATGGGTGCTTTTTCCGTCTGTGATCTCCACATAGTCCAGATTCTTGATTAAGCCCAGTAACTCCGTAGAATATTGAGAAAAGTCGATTATCTCGAATTTATCGTTAACTCTAGAGTAATTGAGTTTCAAACCATAGGGCTTTTCCGATGTTTTAAGTTCAAGGGTATAGTCTCCCGCGAATTCAAGTCCGGTTGCCTGGACCAGCCGACTGACTCCGGAATTGTCACCCACATAATCCAAACGAAGTTTATATAAATTCGCTGCTTCGTTTCTCCACGGGATTGACTCCATGAACATAAGGGGCTCAGTGGACCTCGTCAATTTATAATCCGCCTTCTTGCCATCCACAAGGACATCAAGCTGAACCTTGGCTGTGGTGGAATAGTCTACCTGATAGATATGGTAGTCGGTCACTCCTGGTGTTTCCGCATCTGTGTACTCGATTCTCAACGCCTCTTTAAAGAAATTTTGGTATCCAACAGCTGCCACGCTGACATCTTTCGTCAGACCGGTTCGATAGACGATATAGCTCGACCGATTGAGGTTATTTGAATTATCCTTTGGATACTGGTATTCAAGAACATAAATTCCTGTGCCGGAATCATCGCAGTTTTTAAGCCACTCCGCAACTGTTTTGTTGCCTGCAAAGTCCTCAATTCGCATCCCATCAACTGAACCAACACTGGTTGGATGGCTGCTGCGGAAGCTGGCAAGACCGAAAATCAGCATGGCCATGATCAGAACAGGAATCAGAATAACCGCAATCAGTATCTTGCCTAAACCGTTGTCCTTCCGTTTAGGGATGGTCGGTATTTTTGCTTCGGGAGGAATGCGTTCTCCGCAATTTGCGCAGTTTTGCCATCCGGATGACAGTGCATTGCCACATCTGGCACACTTAGCCTTAAGAGAAGTGCCGCATTTTGGACAGGCAGCATACTCGTCGATATGCCAGAAACTGAAGCGATTTTTTACTACATTAGAAATGCTTTTGCTCATGGGTCATTTCAAGTAATAACTTCGGATTTTGGGAATGTATATCTTCTGGAAAGTAAGAAGAATAACAAAATAACAGCTCAAATGCGAATTAAAGAAAAGACTCTCAAACGTTATATACAACTTCTAGAAAAGACACCTTCTCAAATTAAAAACATCAGAGTCCAGAGAAGTGAAGATTAACAAAAACGACACTAGAGTTCTCAGGGCAAGTCCTCACAGTGTCGTTTTTGAGTTTCTGAAAATTATATTTTCGAATGGTGTGTTCTAATCGATTTTGGATTTCAATCCCTGAAAGTATGGGCTTAACATGAATTCGAGTAGGCATGGTTTCGGTATCAGATATTTATTTCCCATATTGAAGCATTTAACTTGCTTCTTGGTGCACCATTTAGCAACCGAATTTCGATGATAGCCAGTGATCTCGGATGCTTCGATGACGGAAAGAACGTCTGGGTAATAGGCCATCCTATGAGAATAGACCGTTGCCAACTTAGCCCTTTCTTCTTCCGTTAACACTTTCGGTTCCCGATTGTGTCCCTTGTACGTAGGTCCTCGTTTATACCATCCAATTGGAGCTATATAGCTCCCAGGAGAAATATCACGGCCTTCAAGATACTTGATCACGTCAGTCATCTTGAGTTTGTACTTTCTGGTTTTCTTACCGTTGTTGACACAGGGGACTAAGCCATTATCCAGAAGATGCTTTGCAGTCTTTTTACTGATGTTGCAGATCCGGTAGAATTGTTCCTTGGTAATAACAGCCGGATATTCCTTTAGCAGATAATCGTATTTACTGTTTATTTTCTTCATTGAATCACCTTTTCCTTAATTGGATTGTCAACGGCAGGTGATCCTGAAGCTCTATATAAAACAGTTAGAAAAGCCTTTTGTTCTCTCCTAAATCTCTCTTGTTCTCTCCAAATTCTCTCCTTTTTCCAAAAAAACAGCCAAAATCGGAGTTGATTCGAACTATTGATTTTTCAAGGCCTTTCAGTATTCTGGTCCAGAAAACGCTGAAATTACTGGGTTTGTAGATACTTCCATGTGCTTTTATCTTCTTCTAATTTCCACCATAGTGTGCATAAGACAAACGATCGAAAGCGGTAGGTCGGGAAACCGGCGCGAGGGTTCAAATCCCTCCTTCTCCGCCAAATCTAAACCTCGTTATTGATACAATGACGAGAAGCCGAAAAGTCCAGCAGTGCTGGACTTTTTTGCATTTCAGAGGAAAAATCGCACCGTTTTGAGAGGCGTTTTTTACGCCTTTTTTGCACCCTCTCGTGTCATGATGAACCAGAGGTTTTTCTGCACCCTGCCTTTTGTGTCATAGTTCAAGAATCGTGTCATAATGCACCAGACATGAATTTGCCCCGCCGCCTTCCGGTTCGTACCGATAGGTGGCGGCTTTTTTATAAACGTGTATCGTGGAGAACTGCAGCTGCGCTTTATTACCTCCATACCTTTCGTGAAAAGTGCAACCACCTTGTTTGTTTTACCATTCTATTCAATAGTATCTATAACAACATTAAAGACCGGAAATGTTATTTCTATCCTCATGACATTCGCTTTATTGTGTGGTATAATTGTAACATAAAGTGATGTATTAATCACCTAATTAAAGGAGGGCATTTTATGCGACATAAAATTACGCGCATTATTATTGGTGCGATTTGGCTCATCGGTGGTGTGGTGACTTTGATTAACGGCAATATGGAATGGTGGTTTAGCGGAGTATTCTTTCTTGTCGGTGCGGTGTTTCTATATTCAGCATTTAAAGGCAACAAGGGAAAGTAGGATATACTATGAAAAATCTTTTTACTATAAATGCCCTAAATATTTGGTACCGCAAGGATAATCCCGTTATTAAGGATTTATCGCTTACTCTATCACCCAATGAAGTTGTTGGGCTTATCGGTTTGAATGGTGCAGGTAAAACAACGCTTATAAATACGCTGTCCGGCGTTCATAAAGATTATAGCGGGGGCGTGAATTTTACTGACCGCTCTTTCAAATTAACCCGTTACACTGTGTTTTCGGAGGATGCTTCATTCCAGTATTACGCATTTAACGAATATCTTTTCCATGCTTTCGCAGCCTACGGTAAAACCGCTAACCAAAACCGAGTAGACGCATTAGTGGAGGGATTTGGCTTCAGTGAATATCGGAGCTTTCTGATTCGGGATTTATCAACAGGAAACAAGCGGAAAGTGTTTCTTATCACAGGTTTTGCCTTATGTCTGCCGCTTCTGTTTCTTGACGAACCTGTGAACGGACTGGATTTCCAAAGCACGGAATACTTGTATTCGCTGATAAATGGCTATCGTGAATACGGCACGGTGATGTTCTCTTCACATGTTTTGGAAAGCATTTGTCTGACTGCCGACCGTGTTCTTGTTTTGGAAAAAGGCTGTATTAGCCGCGAGTTTACACGGGGGCAAATCGATGCAGTACGGATTCGGGAGGCGCTACATGACACGGATTCTTAATGCCAATATAAAAAAGTTTATAGGAGCAAAGTATGAACGCATACCGAAAACACTTGCAGTTTGGGCTATCTTGCTTTTTGCCCTGCGTTCTTCCGAAATTAAAATTGAAATAGCGCCGATTGTTGTATGGCTAACAACGATATTCTTGACCATCTACGGATTTGTTCAAGTGCTATCCTCAGATGATACGATAGACAGTTTACGCGGGCAGCTTATGTTGCCGGAAAATCCCGCGAAGTTTCATACGGCTTTCTTCCTTTCGGTTGCTTTATATACCCTGCTGACAAAATCAGGTCTGCTGATGGTTATATATTTTGCGGTAAGTAAGTTTCAGCTATCTGCGGTAATCGGTTTTGTCCTATGCTTTATTGTTAGCGGAATCGTGGTGTATCCGCTTACTTTTCATAGCGAAAAGAGAGGGACGAGGTATCGCTATATCAAGCATACGAGACGGAGCTTTACTTTTTATCTTTTGCGGTACTTAATGAACAACAGGAAATATATTGCCAACACAGCCGCAGTATGGGCGTTTGGTTCGGTATTCGCCGTACTCATAGGCAAGGATGCGCCCTCTGATTTCCTACCGGTTGGATTTGCCTTAATGTGCCTTAATACGCCGCTCGGTATTCTCTTATCAAGCGACAGGGCATTATATCGGCAAATTAAACTTTTGCCGGGGCAAACTGCTGGAGTGCTATTCCCCTATGCCTTGTTTATAACGATTATTAATATGATTGCTTGCGTAGTTTACCTAACGGTTTGGAAAGTTATGATAGGGAGTTTTTTACCCATAATGATTTTATTTGCGGCGTTATTTTCAATTGTCAGCGCAGGGTTGACAGTTGTGCTTGAAATAAAATTTCCGTTACTTGATTGGAAAGTAGAGAGCGATTTGTGGCATCACCCGCGCAAATATATTGTGCCGGGAATTATGGTGGTTCTTGCGTTTTCAATAACATTTTGATGGGAGGATTTTGACATGTGGAAGTTTAGAAAATGGGGAAGCCCCCGCGCACCGAGGAAATATAGCCGTTTCACTTGGATGTTAGGTTTCATAGGATTTAGTGGGTTTAGTTACTTTTTCACACACGATGTAAATGACCTGTTCTTTTTTAGCTTCCTGTGCTTTTTTAGCACATATTTCACAAATCGGCTTGCTACTGAAATGCCCGACGAGAGATACAAGGAAAACCGACTCAAAGCGAAATCTGCTACGATGTTCGTTCCCGCCGTCGCCCTGTTTATGATTGGGATTGGCGTTGCACGCGGGTATCTTTCCCACGAACTTATCGTGCTGATTGCTGCTCTTGGATGGGCGGCGACCTTTATCGCCTACGCCGTAGCATTTTGGTATTACGAACAACATTGACGGGGGACGTATAAATGGAGCAATATATCAGCCACTTGAAAAAGTACCGTCAGCTTGCCGAACTCACGCAGGAAGAACTGGCGAATAAAGTTGGTGTTCGGCGCGAAACAATCATTCGCCTTGAATCCGCAAAATACAATCCCTCGTTAAAATTGGCGATTGATATTTCACGTGCTGTCGATGCGCCTATTGAGGATATTTTTGAATTTGTAAAATAAACAGGTTTTCCCACAGGTGAAAATCAATAAAGTTAGGTGGAGACAATACTTGAGGGAAAATGGCTATTTTGCCCGGTCTGTAAAAACAAAACTCGAATAAGAATTCGTGTGGACACGACGCTTATCAATTTCCCCTTGTTCTGCCCCAAATGCAAGCAGGAAACTTTAATTAACGTAAGACAACTGAATATGTCAGTTATCAAAGAGCCAGACGCCAAGACGCAGAGCCAAAAATCGTGAGAAAATCACGATTACGGTTCTGTTTTTTATAGTTTTTACAAGTGTCATAAGCGGTAGTCTTTGGAGAACTGAAGGCTGCCGCTTTTGTGCGTTAAATAAAACTATATAAAGATTCGATTTACCTTTCCGATTTCCTGCATCCTTTGCAATCTAAATAGATGAAAGGGGAAAAAGCACAGGAGGTCGAGCATCGGAAAGGGGGTAGCGATCATGTCGACTCCCACAGACAGAGAACAGCGACTCTGCCAGATGTTCGACAGCTATTGCAAATCGGTACAGGATAATACCGTAAAATACCTACGGCGTAAAGGCGGTATCCGCGCCCAGCGTGAAGAAACCATCGACATTGATACCTTGATAGATTTATTACCATATGAAGACGAGTATTCGTCTCATAGATTTATGGTTTTTGCGGACGAGCTGTCCTGCGAGATAGACAGCGAACTTTTATACAATGCCTTTCTTTCCATGCCGGTGAATCAGCGAAAAGTCCTAATACTGGATTTTTGGCACAACTGGAAGGACAAGCAAATTTCCGAGTATTTGGAGGTAGCGCTATCGTGTACAGTCTGGTAGAGACTATAGATTTAATCGAACGGGCAAGGCGCGGTGAACATACAAGACAGAAGGTCTGGCGCTGGACGCACCGGACGGTGCGGAAGAAGGCATAAAGAAGAAGCGTGGACGACCTAAGAAGTATCAACACCATGCTGTTCCGGCGAAGATCCATCTGACATGGAGCGCCAAAAGAGCGTCGAAAGACTGATAAACATATCGAATGACACTTTGCATTGTGCTTTTTAGCCTTAACTACTATGAGATATCTGCAGTATAAGATTACAGATCACACTGGAGCACAGGTATCCGCTGCAAATCTTATGGAAGCTTTGTCAGGACCTACCGTTATTACACAGGGGACTTATCCCAATATTACCGTAACCCCGATCAATATAAATCAGACATACCTAGACATCAGCAAGATCCTCAACATGTCAGCACTCAGACAGAACATGACTTTGACTCAGTTTCGGAGTGCAACAAAATTGAATTTAGTGAAGAATCTAGAATAAGTGTACAAAAAAACCGTTGGAAACAAGGTGCAAACCTTGTGTTTCCAAAGGTTTTCTTAATATTAAGTTCTAAAGTCAGGATTGACCGCTTACCATGTTTTGTGCAAAATCTGGTATTATGCTATTTCGCAGACATCTTTTTATGGCCTTTCAATAACAAGAGGCACCTTTCGAATCGAAAGATGCCTCTGTAAAGATTATTCTAATGACGCTCAAACCATGTATCCTGTATCAACTAATTCATAGAGCCCTTTTCATAAAGAGATTCGAAATAAGCTTCAATTTTCTTCGGATTAGATCCAAACTCCTTGACATCATGCCCCAGCGCAGCAGAAGCTTCCTCAGCAGTCAGCTTATAGGTGTTATTTCCATCGGTGATCTCAACATAGTCCAGATTTTTGATTAAACCTAACAGTACGGTTGCATTCTGGGAAAAATCCAGGCTACTGAATGGATCGCTGAATTTGGAGTAAAACACTTTCAATCCATAGGGCTCTGCTGAGGTTTTTAGCTCGATGATATAGTCTCCCGCGAATTCAAACCCTGCTTGCTGTACCAGGCGGATCACCCCTGAATTGTCGCCAATATAGTCAAGGCGCAGTTTGTACAGGTTGACTGCCTCATTCCTCCACCACTTTGAATCGATAAACAAGAGTGGTTGGGTGGCCGTCGTTAATTTATAATCGACTCTCTGGCCATTCACAAAAACCTCAAGCTGAACCTTCGCTGTGGTAGAATAATCCACCTGATAAATGTGGTAATCAGTAGCTCCGGGGTTTCCCGAATCATTGTATTCAACTCTCAGTGATTCTTTAAACAAATTCTGGAAACCGACAGCGGCAACGCTGACATCCTCTGACAACCCATTTCGATAGACGATATAGTTCGATCGGTTCTGATTACTTGAATTGTCTTTTGGATACTGATATTCCAGAACATAAATTCCAGTGCCGTTTGCATCGCAATCTTTAAGCCAATCCGATATGACCTTGTTATCGGAAAAGTCCTCTATACGCATGCCATCAACGGAGCCAACGCTGGTCGGATGGCTGCTGCGGAAGCTGGCAAGCCCGAAAACCAGAGTGGATATGATTAGAACAGGAATCAGAATTACAGCTGCCAGAATCTTACCAAGGCCATGATCCTTCTTTCTTGGGATGATGGAGATCATAACATCGGAGGGAATGGGTTCTCCGCAATGAGCACAATTTTGCCAGTTGGAAGCGATCGTATTGCCGCAATTGCTGCACTTAGCCTTCAAGCTGGTGCCGCATTTAGGGCAAGAGGAGTATTCTTCAAGGACTGAAGCCTTGCAATTGGGACATTCGTAGCTATTGAAATCCGATCGTACCACCAAATAGATGATCAAGCCGATACCTGATGGGGCCAGAGCGGCTATCAATGTCCAAAGTGCGGCATTCATGCCACGGTTGTGAGCATCACGATAGACATAGACTCCGATTAGGATGGGGAGCACCAGAAACAGTGCTGCCACAAAAATAAAGTAAAAAGATGCTGCAAACATATTTCCATCTTCCTTTCTGATTTAAGCGTTAAGTGCAAATGGTACAGCCGAGGCTTTGCCGTAACGGTCAATGAGCATTCTGGTAAGCAGAACCGTCAAAATTCCACTGGCCGACAGATAAATTCCCAGGAATGCCAAGCAGATCACACTGGCCAGCATGGAGTAGGGGGCCAGCGCCAGAGCCAGAAGAGCCAGACTGATTAAAAACAAGTTGGACGCTGCGGCAAAAATGATCATCCGGCGAACTTCACGGCGTTTTTGAAGAATAACCTCGAGTTTCTGTTCAGTGAGCCTGGGTGGTTCATATCGTTCAAAATCATAGCTCAATTTCATCATGGATCATCTCCTTTAACAGCATTCGTGACTTACTTAATCTGGACTTGACAGTCCCCGGGGGGATGCTTAAAATCGCTGCGGTTTCATTGATGTCGAATTCTTTGAAGTAGTAAAGGACTACGGTCAGGCGAAGTTTGTCGGGAAGTCTTTGGACCGCATCATGAAGATCACTAAAATCTTCATTTTCTTCTGCAACAGAATTTTCCAGTACAGCATCCTTCGCCTCCTGAGTTTCAAAGAGGTCAAAAATCAGACTGAGTTTTTTCTTTCGCAGATGATCCTTGTAGGTATTAACGCAGATTCGTGTCAGCCAGCCCTCAAATTCATACTCCGGGTTATATTGATTGAATTTCTGATGGATCTTCAGCCAGGTCTCCTGGTATAAATCATCGGCATCATCAGGGTTTTGGCACAGTGTCCGACATAGACCATACAGGCGCCTTCCATATTTTTCTATGTAATCATCGAGCACTTTACCACCCCCCTTTACTAACATATACGAATACCAAATATAAACGGTTCATTTTTTCCTGAGAAAAGTATAAATATTTTTTCTTCAAACCTGAACATGGCTTTCTCGATGAAAAAGACTGCCTATTTTGGCAATCCCTCTAATTTTTCAAATTTCTTTGTGAATTTATGTGACCACCATTTTTTATCTATGAGGCACGCACAAAATGCCTTTGTGAAATGCAGCGGACAATTCCGGACTTGTTTCGATCAATTCAAGGTCATCTCTTCAGAATGATAATTCTTACCGTCATACACCCCAACATGGATCTTCAGTTCTCCAACAGGTGTATTCAGATGATCTGCTATGCGTTTTGCCATATCTTCAAGTATGAGATCCACCTCTGAAGGAATTAGCGTAGCTGTATCCCAGGTAATATCCACAATGTAATAATTCAGTCTTAAGCGGGTAGTAGGATCACGTTCCATCCTGCTCGGGGAATCATATTTTTCATAAACATTGATACGGTATTGCAGTTGGTCAAAATCTGTTCCAAGTGAATCAGAAACGAGCCTGCTTAGGTAATTAATGGATTGAGCTTGAGCATATTTATCAATTCGATTTGCTTCATCCAGTGTTGTTGTAAATATTATTTCTGGATGGCTCTTTGAGGAAACGTTAAAGGAATATTCATCGCGCTTATAGTCATAGCTAGAGCTGATTTTAACAAAATCCTCAGTATACATTCTCTCGTAAATCCTGATGATCTCTCTTTGCTGTTGATATCCCACAATGGGGTTACCTGAGAAACCAATATAGAAATAAAGCATAAAACCGAGGATAGTGAGACTCAAAAATCCAAGAGTTCCGAAAATAATTCTCTTTGTTCTCTTTTTCATGCCTTATCAATCCTTTCGCTTTTTATAACCGAAGATGTATATTATTCCATATTTATCGATATTATATTACATCTTTAATTCGAAAGGTTAATTTTATTATAGTCCCGGTTGATATTAAAGAGTGGGCAATCCTCTTTTGGGTGAATTGCTGTTTTACATTGGTTTTTTGCCATGGCTTTTAACGGTCAGGATACCGCTTAAGGTTGTTGCCGGGATTCGATAGCGTTCAGCAATGGCGATGTCATTTTTCACAGCTTCGTCAATCCGGGAGCCGCAGACCACAAGGACGTTGGAACGTCTAAGGTAATCAAGCTCGATATCCTGTCTGTCCTTATGTTCCTGGGGAATGCCATCATCGATGAAGGTTGAAAGCATCAGGATCGGGCAGATGGGATTGTAGCCAGCATCGAAAACCTTCCGGCTGTATTTGGCGGCGATCTCTGCATTTTCAGTCGGATCGACGCCCCAGGAAGCCGTGATATAGGCTAAAGGTCTTTTCATTTCGGGTGCTCCTTTCGGTGGATTTTAAATCGAATAATTGATTTTCATGCTAATTTGATCAGCGATACGAGCACGAAAATAAAATAATATTGATTTTTGTGCAAGTTTGGTATACGATAAAAGCACAATAATCAAATTGGAGGTGGTAGCATGGCTATGCCAAAAGAACTTCAATCAGTCCTTAAGCAGAATGGCGGGATCGTAACTACCGCCGAAGCAAACGAAGTCGGAATCTCAAATGAAAGACTGCGCCTGCTTGTGAAGTCGGGCGATTTGGAACGCGTGATCTTCGGGGTTTATATTTTGCCTGATGAATTTGCTGACAAAATGTATATCGCCCAGCTTCGACGTCCTAAAATCATCTACTCTCATGAAACGGCTTTGTTTCTTCACGACTTGACTGACCGCGATCCCATCAATTACTCGGTAACCGTCCCAACAGGCTACAATGCCACACGGCTGCAAGAGAATGGATTTACCGTTTTTATGATTAAGCGAGAATTGCACGAAGTCGGGGTCACAAAAATCACGACGATGTTTGGAAATCCCGTCGCGGTTTATGGCTTGGAACGAACCATTTGTGATTGTTTGAGAAGTCGGAATCAGCTAGATATTGCCATCGTGACAGATGCAATGAAGCGCTATGCCAGGCGCAAGGATAAAAATTTGAACATGCTCATGCAAATGGCTGAAACATTCAAAGTGACCAAACTGCTAAGGAACTATATGGAGGTGCTTCTATGAAAACATCAACACAACTGAAAGCTCTTATACGTAATCTAGCCAAGAAGTCGAATGTGGAGGCTGAAGTCCTGCTGCGGAACTTCATGCTGGAGCGTTTTTTGGAGCGCATAGCCGTTTCAAATTTCAAGCAAAACTTCATCCTGAAAGGCGGAATGCTCATTGCAGCAATGGTTGGTATAGACACGCGAACCACGATGGATATGGATGCAACGATCAAAGGGCAAAAACTATCAGAGGCGGAAATTAAGGCAATCATCGAGGAGATCCTCGAAGTTCAGATTGATGATGGCGCTGTGTTTTCCTTTCAAAGCATTGAAGAAATCCGCGAGGAAGCGGACTATCCTGGGTTTCGTGTGTCCATTGGGGCTATCTTCGATAAAACTAGGCAGACGCTGAAAATTGACATCACAACCGGAGATTCAGTCACGCCAAGGGAAATCGAGTATGATTTCAAGTTGATGTTTGAGGACAGGTCAATTAGCATCATGGCATACAACTTGGAAACGGTACTGGCAGAGAAATTTGAAACAATCATCACCCGTGGTGTGACGAATACTCGCATGAGGGACTTCTACGATGTCTATATCCTGACTCATACACACGCATTTGACGCAAACACATTCAAGGCAGCCTTAAATAGGACAGCAGAAAAACGCCATACTACCCAGCAAATGTCGGGCGGAATTGAAGATACAATCGCCATCATCATGGAAAATGTGACAATGGTTGACCTCTGGCAAAAATATCAGAAGAAGTACTTCTATGCGGCAGATATTTCATGGGTTATGGTGATCGATGCAGTAAGGGATCTAGCTGAAAAAGCCATGAGCTCATAACCACTTTCAAACCTGTAGATATGATGCTCATTTATTGGATTTAATTAGGCTTCCGAGATCCTGGTAGAAGTGGGAACCTGGTTCATAAAGATCATGCTTAACCAGAGCGGTATAGTAGCTGTCTATGGTGGACGGGGCATTAAAGAGCGTTGTGAGCAGATATTTCTTGATGTTCCGAATTAGGGTGGTGTTTTTATCCAGGCATTCAAAGACATATTCGATGTGAGTGCTGTCGATGCGTTGAAGCCTTTCCTTGACCAAAGATGCGGGGTAATCATCCCCAGCAACAGTGATAGACTCTCGCTTGGAGCAGATTGTCTCCACCATCAGGTCGACGATTTCATCTAGACGGTCTTTGTCAAACCGCTGAACCATAAACTCATATTCGATCTTCTCCTGGATGGTCTCCTTTATGGAATGAGTATCCAATCCCATCTCTTCTTTCTTCATCTCGGCTTCTCTTGATGGATCAGGGATTGATGGATGTTTACTTAATCCCTTAGTTATTAATGGATCTGTATTTGTTTTCTTAGTATTTAATTGCGTTGGATTTTCCAACGTAGGTTTTTCCAACACTGGATTCTCCAAGATTGGTTTTTCCAACATAGGCTTTTCCAAAGCAGGTTTCTCCGATATTGGCTCCTTGATTTCTGAAGAATCTAACGACAGGTGAGGCTTTTCAAAGATCGTGTAGTCGGTCCCTTTGAGGTGGCCAAATTTATTTCTTTCCCTGGTTCGGACTATGTATCCTGCCCGTTCTAGTTCACGAACCGCTTCCCGAATGGCATCGATGCTCTCCCGATTGATCATGGAAAGTCCCTTGAGGGTGTAATCCCAGTCATCCGGGAGTGACAGCATCTGAGACAGCAGCCCTTTGGATTTCAGTGACAGATCCTTGTTTTTCAGATGATGATTTGCCATAACGGTGTAATCCCTCGTTTTCTCAACTCGAAATACAGCCATCTGCATCCCTCCCTTCGACCGGTTGAATAAAAAAACGCTTCACATCGAAGCACCTCGGAGGTGATTACCTTTCCTGTGACTGCTGGCGCTTTCGCGACCAGCCTTCCAGCAGCTTGATGATGGTTTCCTCCATCTGCTGGGGCGTATAGGATTTGGGGAAATACTTCTTGAGTTTCTCTCCGGTGAGAGTCACCTTGTCCGGCTCACCTTTTTTATCCTCGGACATGATGGCGGTCATGACATCGAAGGTCAGCTTGCCATCCTGACTGTACTTTTTTAAGCGCTGAGCCTGAGACAGAGATGGTGTGGCCTGCTCCATGTCCATGGCTTCCATCAAATGGACCTGCTCATGAGGTTTCAGATAGGAGAGTTCCACTGCAGGATTAAAAGCGATCTTTTTGGCATCGACCGTATCCAAGAGCTCAGGGACGAGCTCGGTGAGACGGATGAAGCGTTGGACTTGGCGACCACTTTCTCCAGCATCTTTCCCAACAATATCAGCACTTTCTAAATTTCCGACAACTTGTCGGGAATTATTCGAAGGTCTCCCTGCTTGTCTTCGAATTGCTTCTAGCTTCAATTTATAAGCAAAGGCTCGCTCACTGGGTAAGATGTTCTCGCGCTGGATATTGCTGTCAACCATAATGATGGTGGCTGCGTCATCGTCGAGATTTCTAACGATGCAAGGGAGTGTATCCTTGCCAGCCAGCTCACTGGCTCTTTTGCGCCGGTGACCGGAGATCAGTTCATACCCGCCTTCCTCACGAGGGCGGGCGATGACCGGCAATAGGACGCCATGCTTGGTGATGCTCTCGGCGGTTTCTAGCATCGATTCGTCATCTGTTACCTTGAAAGGGTGATTTTTGAAAGGGTGCAGTTCGGATAAAGGAATATCGACAACCTTCTCTTGAGATGCCTCGATTCGGGTTTCTTCAGTCTGAAAAATCTCATCGTAGGATGTCAGATTTAGATTTCTGTCGTTGGGCTTCAAGCTTCAGCACCTCCTTCGTCAGATTTTTGTAGGCTTCCGCTACTTTCCCCTTGGGATCATGAGCAAAGATGCTTCTGCCATAGGAAGCAGTTTCCGCCGCTCGGACGGAGTGGGGGATCGTCGAATCAAACACCTTCAGCTTGGTTCCATAGGTTTCTCGCAGAAGCGCACTAATTTCCCTGGCATCGTTTGTCCGGTTATCCACCATGGTCAGCAGGATGCCGTCGATTTTCAGTTTGGGATTGATTTGCTTGTGGACTTTGCTGATCGTTTGCAGTAGCTGCTCCAGGCCTTTGGCGGACAGATACTGTGCTTGCACAGGGATTAGAACGCAGTCCGCAGCAGCCAGGGTATTGACCGTCAGCATGCCAAGAGAAGGCATACAGTCAAGAAGGATATAGTCGTAGCCAGGCTTAATTCCATCCAGGTACTGTTTCAGGATTTTTTCCCGGCTCATGGCATTGACCAGCGACACCTCAAGTCCAGACAGCTCAATGTTGGCTGGCATCAGATCCACACCTTCAGAATGATGCAGGATGCCTTCCTCTGGAGAAAGCGCTGTGTCATTCATGATCTTTCCTAAGACCGAAGAAAGTGTTACCGGCAGCTGATCAGGCTGTGTATTACCCAGGCTGATGGTCAGACTGCCCTGGGGATCACAATCCACCAGCAAAACCTTCTTGCCTTCAGTGGCCAAACCGATTCCCAGATTGGCGCAGGTGGTGGTCTTTCCAACACCACCTTTCTGATTGGCGATGGCGATTACATTGCAGGGCACGGGCAATCACCTCCGACCCGCTTCAGAATGCCTGTCAGGAATGAGCTCAGAAAGCAGTTGTAGAAAATGCTCGGTCTTTGCTCCATGACGACATGGAAGTCGATTTCTTCAGGCATCTGGCAGCCCATGATTTCGTACATCATCCCTAGGAAGACAGCGAATTGAGCATCGTCAGTGATGGAATGCATGTAGAAAAGGGTGTCGACGAATTCGCCCAAACTATCTAGATCATCAAAGGATTCAGATACAATCTCGGCAAAGGCATCTCCCTGCTGCTCTGCGAATTCGCAGACTTGTTTGTAGCGGCGGTTAAAGGTTTCTTTCATGGCTTCCTCCTTATGTTTTCCAAAATAAAAACCCCACTGTGAGTGACGGTTAATCAGTAAGCTTATTTTCTCCATTGTTTGGTGGAGTTTACTACTTCTCAATACGCTTATCAGATTTCAGAGTGAACATTGGCTATCGTTTGCTCTTGAATATTTTCTCAATCTTTTCTTTCCCGTATTTTGAAGGAATGCGCGCCTTCATGAACTCCGGACCGGCCAGGAATTCAAGCAGCCATTCCTTGGGAACTAAGTAGCGATTTCCCATGTTCAGGTATTTAATAGCGCCCTTGTTGATCCATTTCAGAATAGTGGTGGTTGAATAACCGGTAAGGCTAGACAACTGGTTGACGCTAAGAACGTCAGGATATTTGGAAAGCTGCTTTAAGTAATGAGCACTGATTTTCCTGATATTCTCAGATGTCATCACTAGAGCGTTATCATCAGGATTGTGATAAATCTTGTACCATCCGGATGGGGCAGCATACCGCCTGGGATCTTTTTCTCTTGCTTCCAAGTATTCGATGACGTCTTCTAACTTGATTTTATACTTCCGTGTTTGCTTCCCACTGTTGATGCAGGGGACTAGACCGTTGTCCAATAAATGGGCAGCGGTTTTCTTGCTGATATTGCAAATTCTGTAGAACTGATCCTTGGTTATAACTGGCGGATAAAGCTTATATAAAAGCTGATATTTGCTCTTTTTCTTCATGGAGTTCACCCTTCCTTTTTTGACTGTCAACGGCAGGTGAAGCCCCTTTTTTCGAGAAATGGCTTAAATTGGTGCCCAGTTCTCTCCTAAAAAAATATTGCATCCTTCGAAACAATTTGTTTTCAAGCGATTCAGTTTCTGTTAGTTCTCTCCTGAATTCTCTCTTTTCTGCAAAAAAAGCATCTTTTTGAGCCAAAACAGGGCATTTTCGGGACCCATTCGAACTCACGGGTTTTGAGGCTTTTTATAAATTTTATCAGTCAGGACCCTTGATAATACGGCGTTTCTAGGTTCCGGTATCTTCCTCCAACGTCTTCCAAAGTCAATTATCTTATGAATGAAAGGAACGTCTCGAAAAGCGGTAGGTCGTTAACGCGGCGCGAGGGTTCAAATCCCTCCTTCTCCGCCAGGCGCTTAGCATATTCATTCAGAATATGCTGGGCGTCTTTTTTAATGTTGACGCAAAAGCGCCTTACGGGCGGGGCCAGGCCCCCCGTACCCCCCCCCCGGAAGCGGTAAATTTAAATTTAAAATCATAGTATCCATTTTTCGTGTAGGTAGCAATAATATTCCATTTTATATTTGCAATTGCTATCAGTCCATGATAGGATAACACTGTCGATTATCGATTGAAATCAGAAATAATGATAGCATTTGGTGTGCTATATTTAATCCAAACATTGTGCCTTCTTTAGCAGGCCAGTCCAAACGAATTCAATTAAGGGGACACATACTATGAGTAAAAACCCTAAATCGCATCTTGCACTCTTGCTGCTGCTGATTATACCCTCTTTGCTGATGTTGGTAGGTTGCGACAATAAGCCGGGAACCAAACTGCCCGAAAAACCAGATACTCCATCCATGGAAGAACAGGCACCGGCTCCTGTACGGGATTTGGTCCTTTCCTATCTTCGCAACGAAGCTACATCAGAAGATGCCGTCTACTTTGCATCAGAGGAACCCGAGGAACCCCAAGAAGGCGATCTTCGTATCGACAGTCTTGTCTATGTAGATGAAAGGGTTTTATATGAAACTATTGGGGTGGCTTATAAAATAGAGTACAGCAGATACTGGTTAACACGAGAAAGCCAGGATTCTGAGGGCACTTACGATTGGCATCAAAGCCAACCCGGTTATGTGGTGTTAAATCGCAGTGGCTATGAAGAAAACCCGGACAAGTACACCTGGGATAGGGTAATGGGCATTTCCTATGATGTGGATTCCGATAAGAAAATTGAGGAAACTATTTTGGAAGTTGCTTACGGCATATGGGATATAGATGTGTCCATTAATTTCGATGGATATCCACAATATGTGGGGCCTGGCTCCACTTATATTCCTATAAACGAGGAACCAGAAAAAGAGATTTTAGAGGAATATGAGCCAATATACAATGAGGGAGATTATTGGTTACGCTTGGATTACAAGGGACTTACCGCTTTGTGTTACCACAATAAAGCTGAGGATTTAAATAGGATAAACAACCTTGAGACTGTGCGCACCGACCTTGCCACTTATCGTGGCATTAGAATCGGTATGAGCCGAGAGGAAGTATTGCTTGCATACCCAAACATTTTTGATACGCAATTTTGGAGTCGTGAAGGCGACTACCTCTGGTATTGCAATAACGAAGGTGGGTGGGGACTGGCATTGATATTCTGGTTTAAGGATGATATGGTGACAAAAATTGAGTTAGTGAACATACTTGACTGAAAGAGCCAATCTCAAATACTTATTTTCAAACAATTAGGGGGTTCACACTCTGCACATGGAACAAACGGAAACAAGCAAGGGTGTTCACGCAACAAACGGGAACAGAGTTAGCGGGTGCATTTTGTATCAAACTTGTGTTCTTTGCCAGATATTAAAGCACAGTTATTTATTGAAATAACTGTGCTTTATTTTATTTTTGCTTTTTGAACATTGCCGATAAACGGTCATTTTGTCATGCCTGTGCCAAACTAAAAAAATATGTGTTTATCGATAAAATGTTTTGATAAGATAATTCTAAGATATTAAAATATCAACAATTACAGGGGGTCAGGGCAGTGAGAAAATTCAAAGACCTAATTAAGCGCTTCATAGCGCTTACACTGGCAGCCACAATGATACTAAGCCTAAGTGCATGCGGTTCAAAGGACACCACTAATGAAGCTGAGGAATTAGAACCGATTACTGTAGATCGGGAACCCGAACCAGAATCGCTAAAAGTAGCAAATGAAGCAACCACAATTGCTCTTAGACAGTACATCTATGCGAGACTTGCAACGGAGAAATTTTTGACTTTAGATTCCTCATCGACGACAATGGAGGAAGTCTCTGATATTGTTGACGAGCTCCTGGTCATATGGGAAAATGCAGAGCAGTATTCACTGGCCGCAGAGGAGCTTAGCAGCAAAGCAGAAAAAATTCTCGAGATATCAGTATCAAAACAAGAATCCCTGATTGGCAGACATAAGCTTCAGCCAATGAGCCTTGCGTCTATCCCTTCCGGTCTTCAATTCTACGGTCTTGCAGCAGATCCAAAAAAACTTGGATCGCAGATCTGGGCAGAAAATCTGACAAAACAATTTGATGCTCTGAAAGGAGCTCAGCTGTATAAGCAGCTGGCTCAGCAGCTTGGAACAGATGCTAAATCCGCCTTTGAACAAATGCAGCTTGCCCAGAGTATTATTCATGGCCAAGCGACGGAGGATGCGGCATTCTGGGATAAAATGACCAAGGCTGCACAGGCTACAAAGACCGCCAGCAAAGTTGGCGTCTTCGTGGTGGGTACGATAGTCACCGGAGGAGGCAGCATAGCCGCTCTTGGGACAAGCAGCATGACACTTGGTACTACTGCAGGAGTCATCGTAGGCGGCACTGATTGCATTGTGGATATAGCAGCTACTGGCAGCAATATCATTCTAGGCGAAAATCATCAAGTGACGGTTGGTTTTGATGATGTGAAAGAAAAGCTGGCGCCTGTATCTGCAGTGGTAGGTCTTGCATCCTTTAATGCTGCTGAGACGGGAGAACAACTTTCATATATTGGAGATACATTGACGGACTGGTTTTTTGAGGGCAAGGTCATGGGAGTCAAGGTGGATGGCGGGACCGTAACTGCAAGGATCTTCGACAGTGTAGGAGTTGAAGCGCTTAGATCAGCCTTAGAAACCGCTGGCTATGTTTTTCCCGAGACCTCTGAAAAACTTGAGGATATAATGCAGGAGCTGGGGATAGATCCACAGACAATAGAAGAGAGAATGAGGGAACTGGACTCCAAAATGTCTCAGCTGGAAAGTTCAGAAAACAAGGGCGAGGTAACTGAGAATCAGCCTCCGGTTGATGAAGCACCGAAGGAAGAAGAACCCCAGGTCCCGGGAGCAGCCGGATTCGCAGTTGGGAAGTTAAGCCTATTAGGTACATACTCCATCGTTTCCACAAACAAGGATGGTGGAGACCGAGTTGCCGGATCTATAAGCATTGGCGATAACGGCGATGGAAATATTATTTGGACTCACTTGGATGGAAGACAGCTGATACTCCCCTATGACCAGGAAAGCAGAAGAATATTAGGATCCAGTCAGGGAGTAAATGTTGATGTAACATTCGATCCATGGGATGAGGATGTTCTGGGGGTGGGAATTTCCGAAGAGACTGTCTCGGGTACTTACCAAATGAGGATTTTATCTTTAACTAAGACATCTGACTGATAAAATTAGTAAGAATTTCGGAGCCCTATTGGGCTCCGTATTTTTTAAGAAGGATCGAGCTTCATTTCCTGCTTAACTTCCTCGATCGAACGGACAATATTTGAAATGCTCTGTGCACCACTGACCCTGAATCTTCCATTAATAACCAGGTGAGGAATGCTGCGAATACCATATAGATCAGCTAAACTGAGGTCTTTTTCAACTTCTTCCAAAGTATTTTTATCTGAAAAATAAAGCTTCCAACTCTCAAAATCAATTCCAGTCTCCTTTACTACTTCCTCAATAACATCCTGTGATCCCACGTCCCGGTTTTGTACAAAAAGTGCGTACTGCAATGCATCTAATACATCCCAGTATACTTGGTCGCCCCCCACATAATACGCCGCTTTACAAGCTGTGAGCGCCTTCATCGAAGTAGGGAATGGAAAATCTGATTGTCGCATACCCTCAATGTTGAATCTGTGAAGGTCATCATTATGGTTGGCATGCTCCCAATGACCAAGTATCTCATCCTTGGCCTTTGCTCTAGATCCAAACATCAGGTCAAAATGCTTCTCCTCTTTGACCAGTGCAAAGGACCTATGAACGATTTCCACATCAGGCATTATTTCCTTAAGCCTTCTCATTCTGTATGACATGGGGAAACAAAAACTGCAAATCACATCGTGAAAAAACTCTATAGTAATTTTACTCATAATGAAACACTCCTTGCTTGAAATATATTTAGACGTATCGATGTATAGTTACCATTAATCCTTGGAAATTAATCATAAAAAAGTGGAGAAAGCATAGGAGACGATTCCAGTTGAGATTTGCTGATAATAGTTCATGTTATATCATATGAAATTATCCTGATAACTAGTATAATGGACCTAGGTGACATATGTTTAAAAGTAAAAGGAGGAGAGGTTATGATTTTAGCAGACTTTTTAGTTGAGCAGTGGCTTAATCCAATGGATTCAAAAGCGGAACACAATTTAGGTACAAGCTGTGTTAGGGCAATGACCATGGATGAGCTTTTCCGGGTAACGAACCAGGATGAGGATGCCTTTCTCGAAGAGATGAGGACTATGAGCCTTCACTACCACCATGGAGATTCCACAGGTTCTCCAAGGATAAAGAAAGCTGTTGCAGGCATCTACCCAAGGTCCAATGTTTCACCTGACCATGTCATGATGGTTCACGGAGGCACCGGAGCAAATGATATAGTCATTATGGGTCTTCTTGAAAAAGGTGACAACATTGTAGTCGTAAAGCCTACATATCAGCAGCACTACGATATCCCAAAATCAATCGGCATCGAAACAAGGATCGTCCAGCTTAAAGAGGAAGACGATTATTTGCTCAATATGGACACATTAAGAAAGACGGTTGATAAAAACACTAAGCTAATAGCACTTTCCAATCCCAATAACCCTACTGGAGCGACTCTATATGAGGAGGACCTTAGAGAACTGGTAGAAATAGCTAAGAGCGTAGATGCATACATACTCTGTGACGAGATCTATCGAGGTTTGGATGAGACATACATGTCATCAATACTAGACTATGGATATGATAAAGCCATAAGCGTAAGCAGTATGTCTAAGATGTTTTCAATGGCGGGGACTCGAATTGGCTGGATAGTGACAAGGGATGAAGCTGCCTACAGAAACTTTGAGAACAGGAGATCCTACAATACTATATGCTGCGGTATCGTTGATGAAGTGATATCATCGATCGCACTGGAGAATTATGAGAAAGTATGGGAAAGAGCAAGAAACATTCTCCTGCCAAATAAAGAGATCGTATATAACTGGGTCAAAACTCAACCACATTTAAGTCTTCGCGGCGATGCTAAGGGGACAACCTGCCTAGTCCGTTACGATTACAATATTTCATCGACTGAATTGGCTGTTGATGCTATGGAAAAAGCGAAGATACTCGTATGCCATGGAGCCTGCTTCGATGAGGAGCCGGCATTTAGGATAGGCTATGGTGGATACACTGACCAGGATAAGCTAAGAGCCAGCTTGGATGCATTCAGCAGTTATCTAAAAACACTTGAGAATAGATAATTTGTTGCAGAGAACCAGATAAGCAATTTATGAGTATTTACAAATCCTACAACTTCCTTGACAATATTATGTACATCATTTAAGCTTATTGCAGTTAAATATCTATGTTTCAGGTGCCCGTAAGGGAGAATAGGGAAACCGGTGTGAGCCCGGTACGTACCCGACACTGTAATGAGGAGCTCTTTACAAAGCCACTGGCTTAAGCTGGGAAGGGGTAGAGAGTCAATGAATCAAAGTCAGGAGACCTGCCTGGTAACATGAAGTCTTTGAGAGATGAGAGCAGCGGAGATGACGGTAAAGTCCCGGCCATAATAGTCCTATGGCCAGGGCTTTATTTTTTTACAAAAAATGGAGGGATAGTGATGAATAAAGGATTCAATATCAAAGGTAAAAGTGAAAAGGAACTGGAGCAGGCACTAAATGAGATTGTAGGAAATATTCAAGAGCCTGACGGGGATTCCGCCAAAAGAATGAAAAGGAGACTGGATGCAAAAATAAAGCCTCTTAAAAGCCTGGGTGTACTGGAAGATATAGCTATACAATTAGCTGGAGTGCATCGAAATCCATATCCCAAGATCACTGGGAAAGCAGTGCTTTTGATGGCTGGAGATCACGGTGTAGTGAAGGAAGGTGTAAGCGCTGCTCCACAAGAGGTTACAGCTCAGCTTTTTTACAGTTACCTTAGCGGAGGCGGCGGGATCAATGTATTAACAGAGTATGCAGGAGCTAAGCTGATATGCACTGACTTGGCAATTGCAAGCCCTCTTGATCCACCAGAGCTAATGGATTATCGTATAAAAAATGGGGCAGATAACATAGTGGAAGGCCCAGCTATGACAAGAAAGGAAACTCTCCAAGCTCTATTGACAGGTGCTAAAATCGCCTCAGAAGCTATAGAGTCAGGAATAAACGTATTAGCTGCAGGGGAGGTGGGAATCGGTAATACAACCCCAAGTGCTGCTCTGATAAGTGTACTAACAGGATGCAGTGTTGAGGAAGCGACAGGATCTGGAACTGGCCTAAGAAATGAAGCACTCCTTAACAAGCATGAGGTAATTAAGAAAGCTATAAAATTAAATGATCCCGATATCACCGATCCCATAGATGTATTATCTAAAGTAGGAGGAGTAGAGATTGCTGCTATGGCAGGAGCTATTTTGAAAGCGGCGAGAAGCCACGTACCAACAGTACTAGACGGAGTAATATCCTCAGCTGCAGCCCTTATAGCAGCAAAAATCAACCCAATAACAATCAAGTATATGATAACTTCGCACTCGTCAGAGGAAAAAGGAGAACTGGTTGCCTTAAAACACCTGGGACTTGAACCTAGGCTGTTTATGAATATGAGATTAGGTGAGGGCACAGGTGCAGTTCTTATGTTTCCAATAATTGAGGCAGCAATAAATATTGCAGACAATATGGCTACATTTGACACAGCTGGAGTAACCACAGGAGACTTTTAGCCCAATCAAGTGTATCTTGCTTAACTTCCTTTATTGTTTTGATTATATTTGGAAGGCTTTGTGCACAATTTATGCTGAATATGCGCAGGTAATCATTTCAACATTTATTTTAAAATTATAAATGTATTTAATCTTCCATATCATTTTGATAAAATGGTCAAAAGAGATATGTATATCAATAATAAAATCACTGACTATTGTTATATAAAATCCCAAATTTTAGTACTTATAGAGGAGGATACTATCATGGAGTATACGTTAGAGCAGCTGGAGAAGGAGCCTATAAAGATAGCCGAAGGTATTTATTGGGTGGGCTACACTGATGAAAACAGAGGGCTGCATTGCAATCCCTATCTTATAATAGAGGGAGACGAAGCTGTTTTGATTGACGGTGGAAACAGAGATGATTTTAGTACTGTTATGCTTAAGATCCTTAGGACAGGGCTTAATCCATCAAAAATCTCCAGGCTGATTTATCAGCATTATGACCCTGATTTATGTGGAAGTCTTCCACAACTGGAAGATATAATCAACAACAAGGATCTAAAGGTTCTTTCTCATAAGGAAAACAATGTATTTATCCACTATTACTCAGATAGGACAGAGAAGATCGATTTTAGAGATCTGGGGGGTTATTATGATTTTTCTACAGGCAGAAGACTTGAATTCTACGGAGCTCCTTATTGCCATCTACCAGGAAGCTTTGTTACCTATGATACTAAAACAAAAACCCTGTTCTCCAGTGATTTGTTTGGAAGCTATGATTCAAGATGGTCATTGATGCTTGACATAAAGGATGGATGCAGTGATTGTGAAAATACGGACGATTGCTACCAAAACCTCCCTAAATGCGCGATTAACGGAATATTGAATTTCAATAGAATAATCATGACATCAAACCGGGCGTTTTCGAATGCCCTGGATACTATTGAGAAGCTTGATATAGATAGAATAGCACCGCAGCATGGAAGTATAATAAACACAAGACAGGATGTCAATACAATATTCAAGCACTTGAGAAAATTGGATAACATCGGCATAGACTCTCTTCTGTAGGGGGAACAGGTATGAAAAACAGGGATATAAGACTTCAAGAGATACTCTCTGGCAGATTGATGTCAGAAACTGATTTTAAGATATTTGCTCTGGAAAGCTTTGCAAAGGATATAGACCATCTGAAGCAAAAGGAGCTTTTAACTAAACTTATACTTGAACATTCATCTGTAGCAAGACGTTTGGAGGATATGAATACAGAGTTGGTACGCAGTAGAGAGTTACTGGACGAGGCTCATAAAATTGCAAAGATCGGTCGCTGGGACATTGATGTTGCTGCAGGAAAGGTTATATGGTCAGATTCAATGTACGATATCCTGGAGATAGACAAAACTACAGAAGCTTCCACTGAGTTATTTTTCTCACTTGTACATCCAAACGATCTAGACAAGGTCAAGTCTATGTATAAGGATATGTTTATTGAACAAAAACCTTGGACTACAAGGTATCGTCTATTACTCCGTAGTGGAGAATTGAAGTGGGTAAATCTGGAATTCCATGGCGTATTTGACGATCAAGGCAATGCGATTCAATTATACGGTACCATTCAAGATATTACAAAAATGAAAAGCATTGAGGATGAGCTAGAGAGGTACAACCAACATTTAGAGGAGCTGGTCGAAGAGAAGATCCAGGAAATATCATCATCTCAGATGTCTACCATATATGCTTTAGTTAAACTTTCTGAATCCAGGGATGACGACACAGGAGATCATATTGAACGAACAGCAAGCTTCTGTAAGCTACTTGCTCAAAAGGCTAAATCTATACCTGAATACACAGATTTAGTCACAGATTCCTTCATAGAGACAATATATAAGGCTAGTCCTTTGCATGATATTGGAAAGGTAGGTATACCAGATAATATACTTTTGAAGCCTGGAAAGCTTACTGATGAAGAGTTCACCATCATGAAGACCCACGTACAGATAGGTTATGACACCCTTTCTAAGATTGGGCATCAATACGACAAGAATGAATTTCTTAGAATGGGTATGGAGATATCCCTGTATCATCATGAAAAATGGAATGGAAGCGGGTATACTAAAGGATTGAAGGGAACAGAAATTCCCCTTTCAGCCAGGATAATGGCTATCTCTGACGTATATGATGCATTAAGGTCAAAGCGCGTATATAAAGAAGCATTTTCCCATGAGAAGAGTATGGATATAATCACCAGCAGCAGTGGTAGTCACTTTGATCCCTATTTAATCGACGTTTTTATAAAAACACAGGAAGAATTCAGATCCTTGTATGACTCATTTTTTGATTGAATTAGAGCAGATCCTGATAATTTGGATCTGCTTTTTTGTATGGACTTATATATTTAGCTTAAATCAAGATTTAATGATGAGACCTATATGCCATCCATACCGGACTATGCATATGAGAAGGTATTGGGAAAGTAAAAATTCTCGCTTGTCATCACTGTGACAAGCAAGAAAAAAGATGTGTGACAAGCTTCTCCATTTTGATAGAATGATTCCAAGAGGTCTAAATATAAACAATTACAGGAGGATTCAGTCTATGATAAAGCGAACCATCTCACTATTACTAGCCTTCACGATGATTCTTACTTTAAGTGCTTGCGGATCACAAGATTCGCCAAATGTAGCACAGGAGATAGAGCCAGTCGTTATCGAACGGGAATCTGAGCCGGAATCTCTCCAGGCAGCCAGTAAAGCCACGGCTATAGCCCTGAAGCAGTACATACATGCAAGGCTTGCCACCGAAGTCTATATGTCAGTAGATCCTTCCACAATGACCATGGAGGAGCTGGCACAGATGGCTGACGATGCGCTTCTTGCGTGGGAGAGTGCAGAAGCCCTATCAGGATCTGCTGAGGATATAACGAATAGGGCCGTAAAGGTTCTTGAAATGGCAAGTGAAGAAGGAATTTCTGATGAGCTGAAAACAAACTCAATACTCAACAGGATTATCAGGCTATCAAAGAGCTCCGGATCAATAGCATATGCAGCAGGTACTGCGAGAAAGCTTGACCCGCAAACCTGGGCGGAAAATCTGACCAAGCAATACGATGCTCTAAGAGGCGGCCAAAGGTACCAGCAGCTGGCTAACCAGCTGGGTACGGATGCAAGGACTGCCTATGAGCAAATGGCACTGGCTCAAAAGATAATTCAGGATTCAGCAGCACTTGAGGAAGCCGAGGCCGATGTCAATGCCTGGACAGAGAGCATAAATTATCTTCAGGGAGTTAAGACAGCCAGCAAGGTCGGGGTGTTCGTCGTAGGAACCATAGTCACCGGAGGAGGAACGGTAGGTGCCCTAGGCAGCAGCAGTATGACCCTTGGAACTGCGACAGGTGTAGTCGTAAGTGGGGCTGATTGCATAGTAGATATTGGTGCAACCGGAAGCAGCATCATATTAGGCGAGAACAACCAGGTGACAATAGGCTTCAATGAGCTTAAGGATAAGTTAGCTCCGGTTTCAGCGGTGGTTGGACTAGCGGGCTTTAATGCAGCAGAAACAGGAGAGCAGTTGACATATATTGGAGATTCGTTGGTTGACTGGTTCTATGAAGGCAAATTCATGGGTGTAAAGGTTGATAATGGAGATGTCACAGCCAGGATCCTTGACAGTGCAGGCAAGGAGGCTTTGAAATCAGCACTTGAAGCAATAGGGTATGTATTCCCTGAAGAAACCAAGACGATCCAAGATCTTGTGAAAGAGTATAAGGACTCCGTTGACATTGGCAGTGTATGGGAAGAAATGGAGATCCTGATTTCAGAAATGGGTAAAATCGAGAGCAACGAAGGAATATCAGATGCGATTTCCGTTGGACCTGATATTACTGAGACTCCATCCACAGAAGCCCCTATTTCAGAGATCAATATATTTGGGAAATACAACAGGGTCAGCAAGGTAGATACGATGGAGGAGCCTGAAGTGGGAATAATAGAGCTACAGGACCTGGGTGACGGAAACATTGTATGGATAGACGATGATGGAGAAAGAACGGTATTGTCATATGATAAAGCATCCAATAGCATCCACATGGACCAGGATGGACTTGTTTTCGACCTTAAATTCTCATCATCCGGGGGGCAGATAACTGGATTTGGTACCATGACAGGACTGTTTTGGGGTGAAGACATTGAGGCCACTATAAGCCTGACGAAAATTTCTGACTAACTCCTATAGACCAAAATAACTAAGTGAAAGAGCAGACCAGAATTCTACGGGTCTGCTCTTTTACTTAGTTCAGCAACACGCCAACCAAAACACCTACTCCAGCACCTGTGTATAACCATAGTGTGATATTGTTTGTTAATGCACCTATGACAATGCCAAGACCAGTGAATAAACTGATTAGCAATCCTAAATTTAAGATATTGCTATATTTCTTTTCCGGCTTCATCAAACCACTCCTCATTGGATTTCTTTATAATGCCTCTACATGTTATGATAGCTCTCATTATGGCAATTATTGCAAATGTGAACAATGCTATTCCCAGTTGGACAGCGGCAGTGGGGAAAAGATATGCTATAAGCAAATATTGTTGATTAACACACCAGGAGAGAACGACAAGTATTGTAAAAGCTAATAATATTAGAAACCAGCGTTCTATTCCATTCAGATCCCTGCGAGCCAACGTGGGTAGCTTTAAAATTCCAATAGTTTTTTCCCCTTGGAACAGTATCGCTGCCCACACTAACCCTACAAGAGCAAACAGCAGCCGCTCTCCCCATATGATCCTGGTCATCCCAATAGGGTCGAAATCCCTCCATATAGCCCAATCTCTCAGTAAATATGAAATAAATGGCCAGCTCCGCTGACTGTTTGTGAGAATTATGATCCCATCACCACTTTCAGGTACAAAATGCATATGAGTCATTATACCCGTGCCCTGTCCCCCGTGTGACAAAGCTATTTTGCCGTTTGACAGCTCCTCCACATAATGTCCCAGGGCATAGGAGTCGAATACGAGGCTATAGATCCCTATGTCACTTACTTGGGGGTAGTGAATGGCAGCGATGCTATCCTCACTTAATACCAGATCGTCTCTTGACCCCAAATTCATACTCTCGATCATGAACCTTGCCAGATCCCTGCTGGTAGAAAGAAGACCTCCTGATGCCTTTTCAGGATAAACATAAGCCGGTACAGGTTTACCCTTCAAGGTATAGCCGGTAGGGACATATGGTATCATTGATTCCTTCAGGTCAAATGTGGAATTGGTCATACCAAGGGGAATAAGTATCTCACTTTCCATATACTCCGTGAAGCTGCGCCCTGTGACCTCTTCAATCAAGAGCTCCAAGAGATTATATCCAGTATTTGAATAAGAGAAGCTGCTTCCCGGTTTATTAATAAACGAAACCTCATCAAGAAGCTTTTCCTGCAATGATGGCATCCGCGAGCCTGGTGAGTAAACAGTAAATACATCTCCCAGCTGAAGTCCCGAGGTATGGGTTAGGAGCTGCCTTACAGTTACTGATTTCAGGTATTTACCTTCATCTTTAAATCCTGAGACGTTGATGTAGCTTGAAATTGCTGAGTCCAAATCCACTCTGCCATTCTCAACCAGCTTCATTACGCCCCAAGCAGTAACTGACTTGGATATTGACTGTACTCTAAAGGGATCTCGGGTTGTCAGCATGATCCCTTTCTCCCTGTCAGAGTATCCGTATGATCTGTAAGAGAACAAATCTCCATCCTTAACTATTGCCAGGCTACACCCGGGGATATCATATCTATTTATCAGCCTTGGAACAAATTCATCTAAATGCCTTAAAAAGACTTCTTCTGAAGCATGGGAAGATATATCAACCGGAATATGATTTATACCAATCATTACCAGACATATAAGTATTGTCAAAAAGGCTTTGTATAGTCGATTCCGCTTCATTTTGACCTCATGATATCCTGAACCTTCTCAACAATGATCCAGTCGTCCATGTTTTTTTCTCTGACATATGAGAAAGGTTCAACCGGAACCACATTCTCTATCTCAACCAGACATAGAAATCTCTTGCCGATCCATCTCTTTCTTTGATCAGCCGTAAGCTTCAGTCGGTACATATTCTCATCTATGATCCTTTCGGATTCATCTCTCGTAAGTTTTTCTGAGTGATATACAAAGTTGACGGTTCCCTTAGCAAGTATTTTTCCACTGCTGTCATTATTTATCAGGTACACTATATCCCCAATCGCTACTCTTCCGTGCGGCAATTTTCTGCCGGCAGCCCCTCTAATTAACATGGACTTGTTCCCGCTTACCAGGTTGTCAAGCTCATTTGCCTTAGATTCACAGTATGCTATGTGTTCCATAATTCCTCCCTATTGAGCCTTGCGCTCGTTCCATTCAAGTCTATTTAGCCTTTTTAGAGTTACAACGAACATAATTATCGATAAAATAGCTGTTACAGATAAAGTTGTGAATACAGATATATCTGATAAAGAATTTAATCTCTGGGCTTGTAGCAGCAGCCCCGAAGGCAGCCACTTATGAATACCCAGCAGCTCTCCAATGAAATGCATTCCGAATGCTGTAAGCAGAGTCAAAAAACCTGTTGCAACAGGCTTTTTTATGATACTCCCCCACATTACAACACACAGGACGAGGAAAACCATATATATTCCCTGCAAGAATCCTGCAATAAGCACTGATGAGGCACCAATTTCAAACGAATACAGATAGCCTGAATACAAGTAGTTTGCAATAGCTGCCAGCAAGGATATACTAAAGACCCCCAAACCAAATACTACTACCTTACTTCCAAGAATGCAGGTGTATTTTCTCCCGGAGCATAGCGGAATTATAAGAGTGCCATCCCTAATCTCCTGTGCAAGCAAGCCGCATAGTGAAAATGAGACTATTATAGTCCCAATCTCAAGCATATCCTTTAAGTATATTTGGATACACCCAATTTGAGTTATCTCCAACAGACCTGACAGATCCTGGGTAGAAGCACCTCGGCTTAGGAGCACCTGCGGCAGAACGACCTTCAGTATAAATGGGGTCAACAGGGAAAAGAACATAAAGCCACCCATAATGGCCAAAAGCTTGCCGCTTCTAATTCCATACATAGCTTCCTTCTTCAAATCATAGATCATATTACCCTAACCTCCCTTAGGAAGAGATCCTCCAAATCACGTCTTTTCAATTGAAAATACTCCACTGAGATATTGTGTGCTGAAAGGAAGCTCATAATATCTATAGAAGACCTGTCAGAACCCTCCACCAAAACCTTTAAACAACTTTCGTCAATATCTACACTGTCTACTCCCTCCATTTTTTTCAGCTCCTCCAGTAAAGGGGATTCTATCGGAACCGAGAACCCAATTTCAAAAACTGGCTTTATTGAGCTTCTTTGGATATCCTCCAGCGACTTTTCCAGAATCATTTCACCGTTTCGAATCATGCCGACCGTATCGCATATCCTCTCCACATCACTTAATATATGAGAGGAGAAGAGAATAGTTTTGCCAAGCTGCTTCATTTCAGAAATTAATCTTAGGACATCACTTCGACCCTCTGGGTCGAGAGCTGATGACGGTTCATCGAGGATAAGCAAATCGGGGTCTCTTACCATCGCGGAAGCTATTCCAAGCCTTTGCTTCATTCCCCTCGAGTAACCGCCGATCCTTCTGTCCCCAATGCCGGACAGACCTACCCAATCAAGGATCTCTTCGATCCTCGGTTTTCCGATACCGCCACCAAAGTATTCGAGAGCTTCTACTGCGGACATCCAGGGGTAGAACCTTGGTTCCTCCGGCAGGTAGCCTATCCTAAGGTCACCAGGGTGTTTTACATCTCTAACATTCATTCCGTTGACGACACATTCGCCGTCATCAGGGTTAGACAGCCCTGCCAGTATACCCATTGCTGTAGACTTTCCAGCGCCGTTATGGCCAATAAAACCATAGATTTCGCCCTTACTCACATACATATTCACATTATTTAATGCCAGGACATCCCCATATTTTTTAGTCAAGCCTCTTACAGATATCATCTATACTCCCTCTTTCTCCCAACAATCATGAAAGTTATTGGTCCAATAAGATTTATAAATATGCATATCAGTGACCAGGCAAGCTTGTTCAGGTTTTGCACTCCTTCACTATGGATCTTGACTAAGCAGTATATCGCCAACCCAAGTTGCAATAGTAGAAGAGGCAGCAGCATAATAAGGATATCTGTCGTAAGTATAAAATCATTCATTATCGATCACCCCATTTCCGATTGCATTAATCGACTTGACCTCCTCATGTTTCTCACCGGATCCATTTATTATCCGCTCATCGTTTTTGTAGGAGCTGTATGCACATCCAATAATCAGGAAGGGCAAAGCCAGCAAAACGATCAGTAAATATAATGTCCTCATAACACACCTCCATTTGGTTTATTTGACTACAAACAGATGGTAGCAATTTAATAGGTAATATGATAAGTGACTCCAGTAATATTTTCAGTCACAATAAAAAAGAGGGGTCAAAAACCACCCTCTTAGAAAGAATAATCATATTCTATAGCCCAAGCTTCTTAAAAAACAGAACTGCATTTGCTCTGTCACTTGCTCCAATCTTGCTATAAATCTGTGTGATATAATTTTTCACCGTTCCTACAGTCAAATACAATGTGTCGGCAATTTCCTTATTGCTGCGACCTTCAACAAGCAGACCTATGATATCCTGTTCCCTTTGGGAAAAATCGCTAAGTTCCACTTGTTCCGTCTTGTTTTGCGCCAGGTGGGATGTGATTTTCGAAGCAATTTTTCCCGGAAGGATTATATTCCCCGCAAAGCCGTCACGGATTGCCTCCACAAGTTTTTTACTCCCGATATCCTTTGGAAGATAGCCTGAGGCTCCATACGTCATTGCGTTTATTATGTAGTCATCATCCTCAAATGTCGTCAATATTATGACCCTCGTTTTCGGCTGATCCCTTTTGATGAGTCTGGTAGCTTCGACTCCATCCATAACCGGCATCCTAATATCCATAAGGACAATATCCGGCTTAAGCTTAATAGAAAGATCATAAGCCTCTCTGCCATTACCAGCCTGCCCGACCACATCCATGTCCGCATAAGATTTAAGGATAGAGTACAGACCCTCTCGGATGATGGTCTGATCGTCTGCCAACACAATTCTAATCATAGTCATTATGCATCCCCCTTTAAGAAAAATCAAACAGGAATAGCTATATTAACAGTAAACCCCTCGCCAGGGCTTGTGCTCATACCCAAGGTTCCGCCTATGCCCTGGATTCTCTCCCTCATGATCGTCAATCCGGACCCAGGAGTTATTGAGGATGAACCCTTGCCATTATCTGAGAATGTCAGCTTGACCTCTCCCTTTGATTCCTGGACCAGTACGTCTATTTCACTACACTTTCCATGCTTTAGAGCATTTGTCGTACATTCCTTGATCGCCAGGAGAAGGATACCTCTCTGAACTGATAAAAGCTCAGTCTTTAACTCAACTATGCAATTAACTTCAATATTTGTCGTCTGTCTTACTTCATCCAACATCCTGCATAAGGAAACATCAAAGGGCTCATCATCACCGGCACGGATCGATCTGATGGAGCTTCTGATATCGTTTAATCCACGTTTTACCTGATCCTTAGCCAGATTAAGCTTCTCAACAGCCTCCCCGCCCGCCGGACCCAGCAACTCCTCTGCAGCCTCGATAGATATCAAAGCACTGGCCAGCGTGTGGCCAACTGTGTCGTGTATCTCGCCTGTTATCCTGTTTCTTTCAGTTGCAGCACTCATTTCCTTTATCTGTTCAGTTTGATCCTTTACTATCCGCAGGGCCTTGTCGAGACGTAGATTATTTATAAGCTGTTTTTTCAGGGAATAGAAAGCAGCTGTAATAAGAATAAATACAAGAGCATTCACATATATGTAGTTGATTATTTCATTAAATCCCATCGAATCATGGAATCTAAGAGCCTTAGCCGTTCCACCTGCCAGGAAGGCTCCGAAAGACGCAATGAGATATATTTTGGAAAATGTTATGGGAAGCTTGTTTAGAATAATTGCAGATACTATAAGCAGCAACAAGGATGAGTTATAGGTATTATCAAGATAAAGCACGGGGATCATCAGCATAAGCTGTGCGGCAGGAAGCATATGATCAAGGATAGCATTGCTTTCCCTTACGATCAGGTTCCATATAAGCCCTAAAATGAAGCAATAAGAAATAAGGCTTACGATCAGAAGGTAATGGGGATTATAGACATTATCAGAAATGATCCTTAAAGAGAATATCTCATAGGCAACCACAAGCAGAACAAATATTCCCTGCTTCAGGTTATCATCAATATCAATTTCCTTAAACTCATACTCATAAGAAGCATTCCCCTCGCGGGACCTTATCAGATAAAAAGCAGCTGCAGGAAGGTTTATCAAAAGGATCGCAATTATATACCATAATTTGGCCTTGCCGGACAGCTTTTCATTCCCCCAGCAATGCTTTATAAAATAAGCTTGAATAAGTACCTGCAGCAAAACGCCAGGTATAAGAATAGGCAATAATTCCCTGATTTGCATAGGAGCCTCCAATCTTATCCAAAAGATTGATATCTATCTCATTTTTACATATATAATAATAGGTTGGGTGATGTCAACAATAAATAATGAGACTCCTCCTTTTTGGAGAAGTCTCATGCTGGCTTTACTTATTTAAGATCGAACCTATCCGCGTTCATTACCTTGCTCCATGCAGCCACAAAATCCCTTGCGAATTTCTCTTTGGAATCGTCACTGCCATACACTTCAGATATTGCTCTTAGCTGTGAGTTTGAACCAAATATCAGATCAACTCTTGTTCCAGTCCACTTAAGCTCACCTGTTGCTCTGTCACGTCCTTCGAAAATATCCTTATCATCCTCAGTCGGCTTCCAAACAGTCGCCATGTCCAGTAGATTAACAAAGAAATCATTAGTAAGTGTCTCAGGCCTCTTTGTAAAAACTCCATGCGGTGAGCTATTGTAGTTGGCATTTAATACTCTCATACCACCAATAAGTACTGTCATCTCTGGTGCAGTAAGAGTAAGAAGCTGAGCCTTATCAACCAGTAATTCCTCGGCACAAATGGAGAATTTAGACTTTTGATAGTTCCTGAAGCCATCAGCCTTCGGCTCCAATACTGAGAAAGAGTCAGCATCGGTCTGCTCCTCGGTGGCATCCGTTCTGCCAGGGTAGAATGGGACTTTAAGCTCCATCCCGGCATTTTTTGCAGCCTGCTCAACTCCTGCACAGCCTCCAAGTACTATAAGATCTGCCAAGGAAACCTTTTTACCTCCAGATTGAGATTTATTAAAGCCATCTTTTATTTCCTCAAGCTTAGCCAGCACACCCTTCAGCAGGACTGGTTGATTGACCTCCCAATTTACCTGAGGCTCCAGCCTTATCCTTGCCCCATTGGCTCCCCCTCGCTTATCCGAGCCTCTGAAGGTTGAAGCTGATGCCCAAGCTGTAGCTACAAGTTGTGAAATGGACAAGCCCGATGCCAGCATTTTTTCTTTAAGAGCCTTTATATCTTCTTCATCTATCAGCTCATGATCTACAGATGGTAACGGATCCTGCCATATCAGATCCTCCTTTGGAACCTCGGGACCAAGATATCTTGACTTTGGACCCATATCCCTATGGGTCAGCTTGAACCAAGCTCTGGCGAAGGCATCCTGAAACTCCTCGGGATTATCCCTATATCTCTTGGCAATAGGATTATATACAGGGTCCATTCTCAAGGACAGGTCTGCGGTTGTCATCATCGGTGCATGGGTCTTATTTGGATCATGCGCGTCCTCGACAGTCTTAGCTGCCTCAGGATCAGTAGGGATCCACTGCCACGCTCCTGCAGGGCTCTTAACGAGATCCCAGTCATACTTGAACAAAGTCTCAAGGTACCCCATATCCCATTTGGTCGGATGTGGCTTCCAGGCTCCCTCTATACCGCTTCCTATAGCATCTCCGCCCTTGCCGCTCTTATAGGTGCTCTTCCAGCCAAGGCCCATCTCTTCTATGGGAGCAGCCTCAGGTTCTCTGCCAACATGAGTTGCGGGACCTGCTCCATGGCATTTGCCAAAGGTATGTCCTCCGGCAATTAGAGCAACAGTCTCCTCGTCGTTCATAGCCATCCTGGCAAATGTCTCCCGGACGTCCTTGCCGGACGCAAGTGCACTTGGCTGACCGTTTGGTCCTTCAGGATTCACATAGATAAGCCCCATTTGAACTGCCGCCAGCGGATTCTCCAAATCTCTTTCGCCTGAATACCTCTTATCTCCAAGCCATTCAGTCTCAGAACCCCAATACACATCCTCCTGAGGCTCCCACACATCCTCGCGGCCGCCTGCAAAGCCAAAGGTCTTAAGTCCCATCAATTCTAAGGCGCAGTTTCCTGCAAGGATCATCAGATCAGCCCAGGAAATGCTCTTTCCATATTTTTTCTTTATTGGCCATAATAGTCTTCTGGCTTTGTCCAGGTTGACATTATCCGGCCAGCTGTTTAGAGGTGCGAACCTCTGTGTACCATCCGAGGCACCTCCCCGTCCGTCGCCCATTCTGTATGTACCCGCGCTGTGCCATGCCATCCGAATGAACAATGGTCCATAGTGGCCATAATCGGCAGGCCACCATTCCTGAGAATCAGTCATCAGCTTATATAGATCCTCCTTGACAGCTCTTAGATCCAGTCTCTTAAATTCCTCGGCATAATTGAAATCCTTACCCATTGGATCACTAAGCTCTGAATTCTGATGCAGCATTTTAAGGTTCAGCTGATCAGGCCACCAATCCCTGTTGCTTGTACCTCCGCCTGAAATGCTTTTTCTTGTATGACCTGTAACGGGACATTTCATCTCTTCCATAAAGCTACCCTCCTTTATTGGATTGGTTTAATACTTTATATTGACGAAGTATTGATACCCATTATAATATTTCTGAGCAACAATTTTAATATCAAGACTTAGGATCGATTTCATTAGAGATTGCAGATCCAGATTTCTGGGAATCAATATCAATACATCATAGTAAATCGTTGACTTGCAAAAAAATGTAATCTTGTGTAGTATTTTGATTGCAGGGAAGTATAGTTGATTATAAGGAGCGTGGGGTATGAAAAAGAAAGTGGATTTGATAGGAGTGCAGGTCGACTGCGGGGCATCCAAGGTAGGTGCATCCATTGGACCGGTGGCAATAAGGATCGCCGGGATCTGTGAGGGAATAAGAAAGCTTGGGTATGAGCTGGAGGATAAGGGAGACATAATCCAACCCAAGGGAGGGGCAAGCTCCGAAAAGCTTAGAAACCATGAGTCAGTAATATCAACATGCAAATCACTTTATGAAAGCACCCTTAAATCACTGGAGCAGGAAGACTTTCCTATAGCTATAGGTGGAGATCACAGCCTGGCGGCAGGAAGCATTTCAGCGACTCTTAAGCACCACAAGGGCAAGGTTGGCGTCATTTGGATAGATGCCCACGGTGACTGGAATGACGATAAGATCACTGAAACCGGAAACATGCATGGCATGTCATTCTCAGCTGTATGCGGACACGGTCCGGATGTTATGGTAGACTACGGACAAGGACCTGTTTATGCAGATGTAACCAAATGCGTGCAAATCGGAGGAAGAGATATCGACGCCGAGGAAGCGAAGAAAATGAAGGCTGCAGGCCTGAATGTATTCGCAATAGACACTATCGATAAGCTTGGAATGCAGGAAGTAATGAAAAGAGCCATTGAAATTGCATCAAATGGTACTGATGGCATCCACTTAAGCTTCGATATAGACTCACTTACACCGGAAGCAGCACCTGGAACAGGAACAAAGGTCCACAGCGGATTGACCATAAGAGAAGCATTCCTTGCAGTGGAAATGCTGAATGAATCAGGTAAGCTACTGGCAATGGATATGGTAGAGGTTAATCCGATTCTTGATATTTCAAACAAGACCGCAAAGCTAGCAAGCGAGCTTGTGCTTTCAGCCTTGGGTAAGGTCGTATATTAATTCACTTCAGCTATCAGGCTGCAGCAACCGCTGCAGCCTTAGCTATGTGTTTTTATACTTACTTGGGAATCATATACTCAATTTCTGTCATGATATCAGAAACCGGCTTAGTACCGTCGACTGTTAAAATCGGACAAGTCAGCATCCCCATCCATTTCATGTGCAAAGCTCTGCTTCTTTGCTCCAACCCTCCGGAATCATAGGATCTGGCCCATTCAATAAAATCTGAGTGATTTTCATACATGTCGCCGCCGGGAAGGATCCGGCCTCCAAACTTATTATACTCTCTTTCCTGAATCCGATTAATACGGACATAAGTGACCGTATCCACAAATATGGCAAGATCAAATATCGGTATAAAGACACCTCCCCAGAAATCTCCCCTGCCACACAAAGAACCGCTTATAACACATTTCTGATACTTATCCAAGTCAGCCTTGAGCAGCTGCTGCATCTCGAGTGGGCTTCTCTTTATCATATACGGGGGATCCGTAGGAACCCAGAAGTAATTATCTGTATCGAGATGGATATACAAGAATCTATCGCAAATAGCCCGGGCAATAGTCGTAGTTCCGCTCCCTGCAGCTCCAAATACATGGATTATATTCATTGGAGTATCCCACCTTTCAATGCCAACTTATCCCTCGCTTTATATTTTACTATAAAGAAAGGGACCAGACAATTTAATGACTCTATATAAAGTCAACTGATAAAGAATAAAAAGGGGGTATAATAATACTGTAAAATATTGCAAACATAAACATGCCAGATAAGGAGTGTTTTTAATGGGGAAGTTTGATTTAAGTAAAAAAAATATACTTAAGCTTACAGTTATAACTCTAACACTTATATTTATGATCATATTCCTTGAGGAGGTAATAATAAACTGGATCCCGTATACTATGGTAGTTGTTTCAGCCATAGGAATCATCATATTGCTGAAGAAGAAGGACGCACCAAAGCCAATAGGTTTTCTTCTTGCAACTATAGCAGGATCATTTATAGTTGCCCTAGGACTGGCGATGTTTCTGCCTCAATTCGGACTTGGCATGGGCTTCACGGTTAAAGATAAATTGACTGCAGAGCAAGCTGGTCCGCCATTGGAGATTCCCATAAATAACGGCAGGATTTCTGAAGCGGGAGACTACATATTCTACATAGAGCCTGAGTCAGAAACAATGCCGGGGGATCACCTGATCGGTAAGCTTATAAGAAGAAACAGGGACTGGACCAACAGGACAGAGCTTACCACTACTATGGTCAGCTATTTTATGATACACAATGACCTAATATATTACTCGGATGCGTTACAAAAAGACTATCTTTACAGCATGAAGCTTGACGGTTCAGATATTGCACCTGTAATTGAAAAGAGCGTATATGCCTGCGCGATCGAAGGCGATGATATTTATTACAGTACGATTGACGGTATGTTCAAAAGCAAGCTTGGAGACAAAGAGTCAACGAAGCTCCAATCAAAGGGAGGCTACCCTGACATAAAGGGCGATTTTATCTATTACATCGACTCACAAAACTCATTATACAGAGTGAACAAGGATGGTACCAATGACGAGAAACTGGTTGATGGTATAAACAGCTGCTACATTGGTGACGACACAATATATTTTACACAACTGACTCAAAAAACTGAGGGATTTGGCTACGAGCTAAAGCTCGTGAGCTGCAACCTTGACGGATCTAACGAAAAGGAGATAAAGACATTGGATAATGTTGCTCAGGCATTGTTTAGTGAAGGCAGCCTCTATTGCCAGCTGCTGAAGGATGATGGAAGAGTGGAAAAGGGAATTTATCGGGTAGGGCTCGATGGATCGGATCCTGAGAGAATGAACAAGGCAATTATGTGGTCATGGGATTATATCCTTGGTGATTGGGCATATGCCCTTCAATACAGCGGGGACAGGTATAGGATCAAGCTGGATGACGACATAGCTGTAAGATTTGAATAGTAGGATCAGATTGGGGGGATATTTAGTCCCCTCTTTTTCTTTTTAAAATCCGGTATATATAAAAATTTATTGATAATAGTTATTCATAAAGGATTTGAATTTTTATAAGCTAAAATATTATGTTAACCTTTAAACGAAACCTACAAAAGGAGAGATAAAATGAGACCAATAGTAATGGAAGAAGTAGAAGCACTGCGAGGAGTAAATTCAGTAAAAGTAAAGGAAGCGCATGAACAAGGAAGAAAGATTGTCGGCATGTACTGTGTATTTTCACCATCAGAGATTGCTTTGGCAGCAGATGCCATATCAGTAAGTCTTTGCGGTACGTCGCAGGACCCAATCGAGGAAGCTGAGAAGGAGCTGCCAAGAAACCTTTGCCCGCTGATCAAGTCAAGCTATGGATTTGCGATCACCGACAAATGCCCGTACTTCTATTTTTCAGATGTTTTGTTGGCTGAGACTACCTGCGATGGTAAGAAAAAAATGTATGAGCTTATGGGCAAGCTAAAGCCAATGCACGTAATGAATTTGCCTCAAACAGCTAATGACGAGGACTCACTTGAATTCTGGAAAAGAGAAATGGTTAAGTTCAAAGGATTCCTTGAGAATCAATTCAATACGGAAATAACAGATGAGAAGCTAAGAGATGCGATCAGACTTATGAACAGAGAAAGAAATGTAATGAAGAGGCTCCATAAGCTGAATGCTCACAAACCGGCACCACTTGCCGGTACCGACATGATGAAGGCTCAATGGCTCAAGGGCTTCAATGTAGACAAGGAAGCCGGGATAGAGCTTATAGAAAGATTGATTGCTGAGGTTGAGGACAGAGTAGAAAAAGATATCTATGCATTTGATGAAAAAGCACCAAGAATACTTCTTACCGGCACTCCTATAGGTGTGGGCTCCGACAAGGTACTTAAGGCACTTGAAGAAGCAGGGGCTTCTGTAGTTGCGTTTGAAAACTGCACTGGCTACAAAGGTCTTGATGTAATGGTGGATGAAGACAAGGATCCAATAACGGCACTTGCTGAAAAGTACTTATCAACACCCTGTTCATGCATGACCAACAATAATGGAAGGCTTGACCTTATTCGCAGAATGGTCGACGAGTATAAGGTCGACGGGGTTGTAGATTTGACCTGGCAGGCATGCCACACCTACAACATAGAATCATACACAGTCAAGAAATTCGTTCAGGAAGAGCTGGGACTTCCTTTCATGCAAATAGAGACAGATTATTCAGATTCAGACACAGGCCAAGTGAAGGTAAGGGTTGAAGCCTTCCTGGAAACCCTGGACAGCCATAGCCTGGTTTAATTAAGGAAGAAGGAAATGAATTACATTGGTATAGATATTGGATCAACTGCAGCAAAGGTAACAGTATTTAACGACAACGCCTTAGTTGACAACTATGCCCTGCCAACCGGATGGAGCAGCGTGGAAACGGCCAAGGCAATTAAAACAAGACTCGAGAAGGGCGGAGTTGACCTAAGCTCCTCAAAGGTAGTTGCGACAGGATATGGAAGGATATCGGTTCCCTATGCAGATAAGACGGTTACAGAAATTACTTGCCACGGAGTTGGTACGAGCTACCTATTCGGCAATAACGCAACTGTAATAGACATTGGAGGTCAGGACACAAAAATTATCACTTTGGCTGACGGCAAGGTTACTGATTTTGTAATGAACGATAAGTGTGCTGCAGGCACGGGAAAATTCCTTGAGCTGATGTCAAACACCCTGGGAGTTGGGATAGAGGAGCTTGCTAATATGGCACTTGAAGGTGAAAACATTGCAATTACAAGTATGTGCACTGTTTTTGCAGAATCGGAGGTCATATCTCTTATTGGAGCGGGAACGAAGAGAGAAAGCATAGCAAGGGGAATAGTAAATTCGATCACCGGCAGAGTGTATGCATTGCTCCACAAACACGGGGCTAAAGACCCAGTATTTCTTACTGGAGGCCTTTGTGAAATTGAGCCTTTTGTCCATTTACTATCCGAGAAGATTGGAACCCCGGTAAAAACAAACTCAATGGCAAGATATGCAGGTTCAATAGGAGCTGCACTGATTGCCAGAAAAATATAACTGAAATCTACTACATCATGCCATCACCTACGCCAGGTGTTGGCTTTTTTTCAACACTATGATAAGATAAAGTGTGTAATTTGGGTATAAATCTCCCGTGAAAGGAGTATTGCTAATGAAAATAGGCTTTAATATCGAGGAAGCAGTCAGAAAGAGATACAGCGTAAGAAATTATTCTGATATTGAGATCAGTGAAGAAACTATGGAGTCCATAAGGGAATTTATTAGCAACCTTTCTAATCCCTTTGGCCCTAAGGTTACCTTTCACTACTTGGATATCAACTGTAACCAGGAAAGCCAAAAGCTTGGTACCTATGGGGTAATAAAAGGGGCAAAGAAATATGTCGGTACAACTATAAAGGATGAACCTCTTGCCCTGGAGGCTTTAGGCTATGAGATGGAGGTGCTTATGCTTTATCTTGCCAGCCTGGGACTTGGAACATGTTGGCTTGGAGGGACCTTTGACAGGGAGAGCTTTGCGACTGCCATGAAGGTAGATAAGGGAGAGCTGTTCCCCGCTATAACACCCTACGGCTATCCAGCAGAGAAGAAGCATATCAAGGAAGTGGCTATGAGGACACTGATAAAGGCAGATCAACGGGTAGATTGGAGCAAGATATTTTTTGAAAATGACCTTAACTCACCTTTGAGCGAGGATCAGGCAGGGGAATTTGCATTCCCACTGGAAATGCTCCGCCTTGGACCTTCAGCATCTAACAAGCAGCCCTGGAGGATCGTTCTGAGAGATGGAGCATTCCATTTCTACGAGGATAAGGAGCCGGGCTACAGTGACCGTTTTACCTACGACATACAGAAAATAGACATTGGAATAGCAGCGGCACATTTTGATCTGGCAGCAAGGAAAAAGGGACTAAAGGGAGAGTTTGAATTCGAAGAGCCTAAAGTGGAGCTTCCGAAGAACTTGCTATACTCATTCTCATGGAGAATTGGAAAATAGATTTGGTGCATTAAAAGAGGTGTTAAAATGAGACAAAAGGAAACATATGAAAGATACGCATTTGACAAGGAAAGTCAGGCATTCATAATACCGGTGGCTTTGGACGACTACAATGACGTGTTTGACGACTGGGATCCTTCCCCATTTAAGCTTAGGGACATTGAGGATGAGTTCCTTGATTTCCTGTGGGATTCAGTCGAGGATATTCCAAGGAAGTTTCCATTGATATTTGAGTTTTCTATCCCAAGAGAACTAAAGAATGAATCCAAGGAAAGGCAGCTTATAAGCGCATTAGGGCATCAATTTGACTATATGCTCTCAAAAAACGCTAGAAAACGTAGACACGAAAGACTGGAGGAGCTTAAATACTTTGTGCTTGCGATCATATTTTTCTTAATAGCTTATCTGAACCCAATAAAATCCGATCTGTTCATAACCAAAATAATCACAGAAGGGATATTCATTGGCGGCTGGGTATTCATGTGGGAGGTTATATCAAATATATTTATTGAGTCGAGAGAACTGAACGAAGAAAAAACTATCGTAAAGCGCTTCAGGAGTGCTACGATCAGATTCATTGAGAGGTAATACGATCACTAAATTTCATGAAAGAGGGGCACTAGAAAATGTTCAGGAAAATGAGAAGGATAAAGCAGCTGCTTTCAACAGAGGATGTTAATGCAATCATGGAAAGATGTACCAATGGTATACTTGCATGCTTGGGAGATGAGGATTATCCTTATGCAGTTCCAGTAAGCTATACATATTCTGATGGCAAGATATATATCCATTCAGCGAAGGCTGGACACAAGGTCGACGCAATAATGAAAAACCCGAAGGTGTCCTTTGCAGTCGTCGATGAGGACCAAATTGTAGGAGCTGAATATACCACTTACTTCAGAAGCGTAATAGCATTCGGCAAGGCAAGAATTGCGGAAGGCGAAGAAAGAATTAATGCTTTCAGGGACCTCGTTGATAAATACTCGGCCTCACAGCCGGAGCAAGAGAAATTTGAGAAGATACATGACTGCAACACCTCACATATAATTGCTGTTGATGTTGAACACATAACAGGCAAGGAAGCAATTGAGTTTGTAAGAATGAAGGAATCAAAGTAGAAAGCACTAAAAGTACCCTTAAGGGGACAAAGATAGACCCAACAAAAAGTAGGATAGATAAAAGATCTGTCCTACTTTTTGTAGGGTTGAAAAGGTGAAGAAGATGACTTAAAAAGAAATCGGATACACGACGTATAATATACAGAAAATACTAGAAAATTATTCAATTTATGTTATAATATGATTATCAATACTTCAGGACGTTACTGTGAAATTAATCATAGGACAACTGTGGTTTATACTTATAATGGAGGTGTCTAAAATGAAAAGCTTGAAAGGTACAAAAACAGCTGTTAACCTGATGCATTCCTTTGCTGGTGAATCTCAAGCAAGAACTAGATATACATATTACTCATCAGTAGCCAAAAATGAAGGCTTTGTCCAAATATCCAACATCTTTACAGAAACAGCAGAAAATGAAAAAGAGCACGCTAAGAGATTCTTTAAGTTCCTGAATGCAGAAATGTGTGGAGAAACTGTTGAAATCACAGCAGATTTTCCTATCGTATTTGGAGATACTAAGACCAATCTAAAAGCAGCAGCTGAAGGTGAAAATGAAGAGCACACAAAGATGTACCCTGAATTTGCGAAAATTGCAGAAGAGGAAGGATTCATCGAAATTGCGCATTTGTTTACTGAAGTTGGTGAAGTAGAAGAAAGACACGAAAGAAGGTTCCTTAAGCTACTAGCAAACATCGAAAATGATAAGGTATTCAAAAAAGACGAGGTAGTAGAGTGGAAGTGCAACAACTGTGGTTATATTCACACAGGCAAATCTGCTCCAAATAAGTGTCCGGCTTGCGATCATCCTCAAGCACATTTTGAGGTATTTAAAGAGACCTATTGATTGTTTTATTAGAGATATTGGGTAAAGTATTCACTTATTATGAGGTGAATAACTCGAAAATTGCATGAATAGTTTATCGGACAACCTCTAGTTTTGGTCCATAGAAGAGAACAATCAAAAATGTTGATATCAGAACGTCTTTTATTTTGGATTTAAGTTCAAAAATATAAGGAGGTAATTTAAATGGACACATTATTGCTGAAGCTGGAAGAGGTTAAATCTCTAGTTACACCGAAAGATGCTGTAGAAAGTACAGAAAGGACATTCAAAGGACTGGGAGATGGATCGGTAATTAATCCAACTAAAGTCCATCTTGACTTGGGAGATAGTGGTAACAATCTTCCATTCGGAGGTGGTATGAATGCAATGCCCGCATACGTTGGATGGCAAGGTATAGCAGGTTTAAAATGGGTAGGCGGTAGATTCTTCGAACGTGAAAAGAAAGGCATGCCATACATAACAGGTATGATAATGCTTTTAGATCCATCGACAGCGGAATTTCTTTGTGTAATGGATGGGGCACATATAACCAATCTTAGAACTGGGGCGCAGGCAGCTGTAATAGTAAAGAACCTTCATCAAGAGAAAAAATCAGTGAGTCTAGGGTTTTTTGGCGCTGGTATGCAGTGTAGGATGGCTACAGCTGCGATAGCATCATGCATGAACATTAAAGAAGTCCGCATATCAGATATTTCTCAAGCCAATGCAGAAAGCTATAAAAATGAAATGAAGCATTTAGTAGACGGGGAGATAATAATCTGTAAAGATCCTAAGGATGCATGTGATGTAGACGTTGTTATTACAGTTACAGCAGCACCAGGACCTTTAGTATTTGACGAATGGATTAAACCTGGCACTACTGTTATTGCAATGGGATCGTTCCAAGAGATAGAACCTGAGTTTATATTCAAATCAGATGCAGTTGTTGTCGATCATATAGAGCAATGTCTCGGTAGAGGAGCCTTGAAAAATGTAGTAAAAGAAGGAAAGTTTAAAGAGAGTGATCTTTACTGCACTATTGGTGAGTGGCTCAACGGTGTCAAAAAAATAGACGATATAGACAAGAAAAGACTGCTATTTATACCAATTGGTACAGGTGCAATGGACATATCCCTAGCTGGAGTTGTCTATAAAAGAGCTTTGGAGAAAAACATCGGTACTTACTTTGATTTCATTTAGTATTTTTGATCAACTGGAAATCTGTTAAAAATATTCTTCAAATTAGTTTTGAAACCAGACATAGAACAAAAACTATGTCTGGTTTTTTATCATGAAAAAACCCCTCATGGGAGAGGGGCAAAGGGGAGAATTAATGAGAAATTTGCTAATTAACTAAATATTGTTTGACTGTCGATCTTTTGACTAAGTGCTCCTAATGCTTTCAACATCAATCTCTTTCTTAGAGCGAGTTCTTCACTACTTGTCAAAGTAGGGTTGCCAGTCGGATATGGAATAGCTACTGAAGGTAGAATTCGATTTGCTCCAACTGTTTCTGAAATTGGAACTATGGTACATACATGGACTGCTGGTATTCCTTGCTCCTCTATAGCCTTTACCATCGTTGCTCCGCAACGAGTATCAGTGCCTCAGGTGGAAGTAAGAATGACACCATCTACATTGTTGGCCTTAAGGTCCTTACCTATTTCTTCTCCGTATTTTTTTGCACTGGAAACTGCGGTAGTATTACCAACCGTTGCATAGAAGTAGTCAAATACTTTTCCTATCAATCCTTCTTTTTCAAGAACTCTCATAGCATCTAATGGAAGCACTCTATCCGGGTCCTCAAGAGCATAAACCGGATCGTATCCTCCATGCACTGTAATATATTCATTTTCCAGGAAGTCATCAATACCTTTGATATTGTACTTGCCAAATTTTGATGCGTTTGCTGATTCAATTTTGTCAGGATTGCCTTTTGGAACGATTCCACCTGATGTTACAATAGCTATCGTACTCTTAGAAATGTCTTTGATTGCATCTGCTGGAGTTACTCTGTCGAATTTAGGCATCGGAAGCTCAGTTACAAATTCTTCGCCCTTCATTTTCTTGATTAACATGTCGACAGCTCTAACAGCTCCTGTTTTTTCCACTTGAACATTGATTCTCCTGCCCTGAGGAATGTAATCCTCTTCTTCTGGGAAACCAATGTATTCGTCGTTAGAAAGTCTTTTTGCAAAATCAACTAGTTTTGGCAGATCCTTTCTCATTGACACTGCTGAGTTGCCTGACTTAAGTATATAGATTTCCTTATTATATATCTCAGCACCAGGGTTCTCGTGATACATGGACGTTACTGCAGGTACATCAAATTCCTTTTGAACAGCTTCTGATATGCTCCCACATGCCATCCCATATCTACCGGCATTAAATGCAGGTCCAGCTACAAAACAATCGAATTCGATATCCTTGAGAAGACTAATTATGGAATCGATAGCTGTTTGCATATTTTCCCCGAAGTAAGTATCACCGCAAATTACAGTAGCAACTATCTCACCTTCATCACCTAATAGTCTTTCGATCTCCTTGCCGGGACCTACTGCTTCTGTCATCAGCAATGGCTTCTGATCAGCTTTCTCTTCACCGCCGATTTGGCCATAAAATTGGTTTAAATAATGTACAATTTTGATTTTTACCATAATTTCCACCCCCGCTATTTAAGCTTAGTTGTTAGCTTTTCGTATCCAAGCTCACATAATGAACCCATAATGGCCGCGAGCTCTACAGTAATACTGCCATCTTCATGCATTCCACCACTGAATCCGCCTGTTAATATCTCAACACTCTCGAGACTTCCAATAACTTTATCCATTGCAGGAAGATCCAGGAGCATATTTCCATTACCATTAGTTACTACAGCATCTGCCTCAACTGTTACATCAGCAAGACCTTGGGATCTTCCGTCTCTACCAGCGTACTCGTCAGTTATAAGCACAGTTTTAATGTTTGATTTTTCGAGTAGTTTACAGTTAAGCATCAAATCAGTCTCGGGATTTCCACCACCCTCTTCAGTAATTATAGCACCCTCAACTCCTATCAACTTAGCAAGCTTGTTTGTAAAGAAAGCACCGCGCTTTTTATTAGCCAGCATTGCGTGCTCATTAGTAATTATTACACCTACAAAGTTGACATCCTTACCATGTCTTCTCATCAGGTCAAGTATAACCGGATTATTGATATGATGAATAGTTGCATTTTTGTGGCATGGAGCGGCACAGTTACCACTGACGATGATCCCATCTATTACTTCAGTGGGGGATATGAGAGTGGGGAGTATACCCTTTGCATCTAGTCCATAAATATAATTGTCATGCATCAATCCTTGTGATTGGATCATATATACATATGCAACTCTTGGCAATTCAGTGTAAAGTTTAGCTCCTTCATTGATTGGATCATAGTTGAAAACCTCAACCTCATCAGGTTGAATGTCCTTACTAGCCTTTGCCAGATAATAAGCTGTCTTTAGCCCAGCTACTCTGACGGTTTCCTCATGAGGATGCTTTCCAAGTCCGTCGATGGGGGTAATCAATGGTACAACATTTACCATCTTAGAAAAGCTGTTATACTCTGCCGCCGGCCCGCTCATGTCGATGATACCTTCCTGGAAGTTTACCATCTTACCACATGTAACAACAGCACAGCCTTCGAGTAGATGTGTCACTCCTTCACCTACTGAATCTACGTCACTGATCCAACCTGGGAAGACTTGGCCCGGGCCACTTACTTTGTAAATCGGCTGCACAATATCCTTGATCGGCACTATTCTAACCGACTCACCTGGTCTGGCGATTTCGAAATCAACATCTTTAATATTATTGTCTTCCAAAAGATACTGCCTTAGTTCTTGCTTGCTGATGTAGAGAACATTATTCTCTATGTATGTTTTTTCTGCGAACTGGGCATCTTTGATCTTTACTTTGCCTACCTCTAACTTCATAGTAGCACCTCTTTCATAAAATTTTAATTATATATTGCAATTAACATGCCAAGATATATGAAGTTATCTTATAAATATTAATCGCTGGAATTAGAGGAGTTTAGAATAATGTAAGTTTATAGAAACTAAAATCCCATAAAAAAAATAAATTAAATCTAATATTTAGATTTAATTTATAGAAATTAGAAATATGGATTCAAATTTTTGAATTCTTAAGGTATCAAATTTTGAATTATATCATAATCAATATACTGGAAATCCTTTAATGACTCCTCGTCCCAATTATAATTTCTAATCTGATTATTTATGAGACTCTCAGTATATTCGATTGCACTGTTTATCATACTTAGACTTTCAGGATCTACCCCCGATTTTTCAACTTGGATAAGGACAGTTTTATATGGGCTCATATCGGGTCTAATACTGCTCGTAAGTGGATGAGAAACAAGCTTATAGCCCTTCATGACCTCCTCCTTGACTGCCATAAGTACCTGTAGGGTTTCCCCTGAGATAATGATAGTATCTGGATAACCTTTGTCTATAATCATGGGGTTATTAGTAATGCATTTTAATTTCATAGTTACGCTCCTCATTCTAATCTATATTCTTTGATCTTATTATAAAGAGTCGCTATGGAAATCCCTAAAGCACTTGCGGCCTCTTGCTTCCCGGTATAGCTTTTCCCGTAGAAGTTCAAAGCACTCTCGATAATTACCCTCTCAACATCCTTTAGTTTCATTATCTTTCCCATATTCATAAATGAATCTGGATATGAAATTCCATTGGGCATGTTTTTAATATCGTTGCAGTCTTTATTGTTAAGGATCATATTAAAATCACAAAGGGCAAGTTCAGACCAATTATTACTAGTTATAATTACTCTTTCTATAGTATTTTCCAACTCTCGAACATTCCCAGGCCAAGTATACTCCTTCAGCGCTTCAATTGCATCCCCACTGATTGTGATACCTTGTCTACCTATCTTTCTACTGATTTTTCCGACCATGTGCTCGCAAAGATCCACCAGATCATCTTTCCTCTCTCTCAGGGGAGGAAGGTTTATTGTAAAAACATTTAGTCTATAGAAAAGGTCCTGTCGGAACAAATTTTGGTCTACCATGCTCTTCAAGTCTCTGTTTGTAGCTGCGATTATCCTAATATCGAGAGGTATGGAAGTCTCCCCTCCAATTCTCTGGATCTGCTTTTCTTCGATTGCTTTTAATATTTTTGATTGTAGTTTGATATCCATGTCGCCGATCTCATCTAAGAAAAGCGTACCTCCATTAGCTAATTCGAATTTACCTAGTTTTGTTTTAACAGCACCGGTAAAGGCACCTTTTTCATGCCCGAAAAACTCACTTTCCAGAAGGTTCTCGGGAATAGCAGAACAGTTTATACTTACAAAAGGACTTTTGGATCGTTGACTTGAACTGTGGATGGACTCTGCAATCAACTCCTTTCCGGTGCCAGTTTCTCCAAGCAATAAAACGGTTATTTCATTAACTGCTGCAAGCTTTACGAGAGATTTGACTTTTTGCATAGATTCACTTTTTCCAATAACATCATCCAGATCGTACTTTGTTGTAGCTAAATAACTTATCTTTTCAGAGAGATTCTTAACTAATGAATTACTTTCCTTTAGCTGTTTAGACAATAATATTACATCATTGACATCGCTTACGACTGCAACAACCCCTACGATCTCGTCACCTAGTTTTATAGGTGCTGCACTTGACACAAGCTCGACAGTACTTCCTTTTGGGTAGTTTTTAAGATTATATATTGGCTTTCCGCTCTTAAGAACCTTCGCAATACTTCCGTCATCAGAAACCTCGTATATCTTCTTTCCGAGTCTATCTTCTTTTTTTACACCCACTATTGATAAGAAGCTGTTGTTAATGTAAATTATCTCTCCATCAGAATTTACTATCTGAACACCGCTTGTGAGTGAGTCAAGAATAGAAATTAAGATATCGCGGTCCAGCAAGCCCATATCCGTGCGGGTCAGACGTTTATCTTGATCCTTCAGCATTTCTAATATGTATGGATCGTGTAAAAAGGTACTTGCCATAAATTGATGGTTTCTAATCATAAAATCAACTCCTTCGGTTTATGGTGAGTAAAGTAATCAATATAAGTAACGGAACTCCGTCCTAATTATTATAAAATGGTGCCATGTTGTAATAATCAGTATAAATAAACTTTGTAGGAACGTCAATAAATCGATTTTGCCAATTCGTTATGACTTTAACTTATTAAATCCCTATTGACAGTATAAGAAAATTGTTATAAATTGAAATTGTTAGAAAAATACAATAAGTATACATGAAGTATACACATTGTCACAGATTTAACTAGCATTTGTTCTGAATAGAATATTTACACAAATTAGCGTATACAAAATATACGCATTTATCATAACCATACTGTATACAATATGTATACAACTATTTAGCAAGCTGCAGTAAAAATACCTATTAAGGAGGAGAAAAGGTTGGTACGCGAAAAGCCTAGATTTGACACATTTGATATTATGGGACCCATAATGATTGGACCCTCTAGCTCTCATACAGCTGGAGCTGTGAGAATTGGCTTGATGGCAGGTCAGTTATGCAACTATGAACCAACAAGTATTGAGGTTTTATTCCACGGATCATTGGCAAGTACATACTCATTTCACAAGACGGATGTAGCTGTTATAGCAGGTGCTATGGGGATTCCGGTTGATGATGAAAGGATCAGAGAATCTGTAAAAATAGCTGAAAACAGAAATATTGATGTCAAGTTTGGAACGATCGATATCAAGGGTGCTCATCCAAGTACGATCCTGATCAATCTTAAAGACAAAAACAGTAAGGAATATGTAGTAAGAACAGCTACCATTGGTGGTGGAAACATACTTATAGAAGAAGTAAATGGAGTCAAATTCAATTCAGATGGAAAGCAGTTCAATATTCTATTGGATATGAATACTGATGATGCGTCGCAACTTCAGGACTTAGTTAAAAAGGAGATAGGGTCAAACTACAGAATAGGAATAAAGGAGAATGGAACAACAAAGTACTTTAGTATCATCAGTAAAGAGAAAGTTGATACCAGTAAGCTCGAAGTACTTAAGAATGATCCCAATGTAGGGGATGTGTACTATTTTGTTCCAGTAATGGCTGCCAATATTTCAGAAGCAGAACCTTTCAAGAGCATAAAAGAACTTGTTGATAAGTCGAGATCTGAGGACTGCAAGATAAGCGATACAATAATAAAATTTGAAGCAGCGAACTCAGGAAGATCAGAAGAAGATGTTATTTCAGAGATGAAAAAACACTTTGTCGCGATGAAGGAATCGATTAAAAATGGGACTGAGCGTGACAATATAATGCTAGCCAATATCTTTGGAGGTAATGCTAAAAAGATGAGTGAATTTATCTCTAGCGGCAGAAGCATTTGTGGAGTCTCATTATCTAAGGTAATCAGGAATGCTTTAGCAGTAATGGAAGTAAATGGGTCTATGGGCAAAGTAGTTGCTTGCCCAACAGCAGGATCAGCTGGTACAGTACCCTCTGCCGTATTGACAATAGCAGAAGAGAATGGAATAGATGATGAAAAAGTTGTAAAAGCTCTATTTACAGGAGCAGGTATTGGAAGCATTATAGCTGATGGTGCTACTATATCAGGATCTGTAGGAGGTTGTCAGGCGGAGAATGGTGCAGCATCGGCAATGGCAGCAGCTGTAATAACTGAGCTATTTGGTGGCGACTTGGACCAGGTAACTAGTTCAGCGTCTATAGCACTTGGAAACGTATTGGGGCTGGTATGTGATCCTGTTGCAGGAACCGTAGAACTTCCGTGCATCCAGAGAAATGTTATGGCAGCAGCAAATGCTATTGTATCAGCTGAAATGGCACTTGCAGGGGTTGATAGTGTAATTCCATTAGATGAAATGATAGGAGCGCTTAACGAAGTAGGAAATCTTATGGATATATCATTAAAAGATACATTAGGCTCGGGTATTTCAAATACACCTACAGCCAGAAGGATAGAAGGAGAGTTATTTAAAGGATAGTGTAAATATAAAGTAAGGAGGCAGCCATGGATAAAATGAGATTTGCGGTACTAGGTGGAGGGAACGGCGGTCAGGCAATGTCAGCGTATTTAACACTAAAAGGATATGAGGTCAATCTGTATGAGAGGTATGAAAATGTAATTGCTCCATTGTTAGAAAGAGGAAGTATTGAGTTGCAGGGAACCTCACTTAATGGAACAGCTAAATTGAACCTTATAACTACTGATTTAGTAAAAGCAGTAGAAGGGACAGACGTAATATTTGTAGTTCTTCCTGCTACAGCACATGGTTATGTGGCTAATGAACTGTCTGAAGTACTTAAAGATGGGCAAGTAATAGTGATATGTCCTGGTTCAACAGGAGGAGTTCTAGAGTTCAAGAAGATACTTAAGGACAAAGGATGCACAGCGAAAGTGAAGATTGCTGAAACAACAAGCCTCTTCTACGCTTGTAGATCTGAAAATGGCATAGCAAACATAAGTGGTGTGAAGAAAGTAATGCCAATAGCATCAATGCCAAGCTCAGATGTTGATTCCATAATCGAGATGCTCGAAGATGTATACCCTCAACTTGTCAAAGAAGATAATGTCATTGCTTCATCGCTTAGCAACCTGAATGCCATCCTTCACCCAATTGCAGTCTTGCTGAGCACTGGATGGATAGAGGCCACAGGAGGTAAGTTCAGATTCTATTACGATAGCATAACACCCTCAATAGGGAAGCTTATTGAACGAATGGATGCAGAGAGGTTGAATCTTGCTGAAGCATTGGGTGTACATACAAAAAGTGTAATGGAGTCTCTGGAGACATATTACGGAGCAACAGGTGATAATGTATACGAGAGAGTTAGAACAGTAAAAGCATATGAGCCGATAAATGCGCCTCCAACTTTGAACTCCAGGCTTGTCACGGAAGACATCCCTATGGGATTGGTACCTATGGCAGAGATGGCAAAACTGGTTGGGATTGAAGCACCAATGATGAACTTGATCATAGATCTGGCATCACAGCTTATGGATAAGGAATATAGAAAAGAAGGCAGAACACTTGAGAGCTTAGGAATTGATGGTTTGAGCATAGATGAGCTTTACGAATTTGTTAAATAGTGTTTTGTAGTTTAATAAGGAAGGGATAATTATAAAGACGAATTCAAAGGTTGCTTACGACTTTATAAAAAATAAGATTCTATACTGCGATTACCAACCGGGACTGCTGCTGTCTGAAAGGGAAATTGTTGAAGAATTAAATATGAGCAGAACTCCTGTGAGACAAGCGCTTAATACTCTCGCAGGAGAAAACCTGCTAACCATTATATCAAACAAGGGAATTCAGGTTACTCAGGTCTCAGAAAAAAAAATAAAAGATGTTAGAGAGCTGAGGATCATCCTTGAGAAGATGATAATCGAAAAGGCGGTAGAAAATATCTCAGAGAAGGATTATTACATCCTTGATGAACTTCAGAAAAAACTAGCAGAAGATGTCGAAAAAGAGGATGCGATAGATGTTTTCAAAGCAGGTAATAACATTCACCTTTTCATATCTGAAATTGCTGATAATGAAACTCTAACTAACCTCCTTAGAATCTTAAGAAATGACAGTAGCAGAGGGTACATATTTTTTCTTAGGAACAAATTTGAAAGAGGCTCAGATGAGCAAAGGCGGAAAATAAAGGACAGCCTTAGGGAATCTCATGAAGCAATTCTGCAGGCTCTGCGAGAAAAAAGCAAAGAAAAAGCATTGATAGCTATTGAACATGATATTAATGTCTTTAATGAGTTTATATTCTAGAGGTTAAATGCTAAAGGGGGTAATTCATAGCAATAATACCAGTGAGAAGTTTTGAGAAAACAACAAAGGAAAGGAGAACGAATAGTGGACGCAATAACTTCAAGAGCTTCACTTTTAGTTAAATTACAAAAACTCATAACAGTAATACTTGCAATATCAGTTCTGCTTCTAGTGGTAGGGCAAGTGCTATTGAGGTATGTCTTCAAAGCCCCCTTAATGGGTATTGAAGAACTTTTATTCTTTCCAACGATCTGGCTATACATGCTTGGAGGAGCAAATGCTTCACAAGAGAGAAATCACATTTCATGCGGGATATTGACACTTTACATTAAGAAGCCTTTGACAATGATGAAATTTAACATCATGAAGAATACAGTATCTATTATAGTTGGTGTTTGGCTGCTTTATTGGGCTTACTGGTTATTTACTTATTCCCTAAACTTGTGGAAAACAAGCGATCTTCTCTATATACCTATGTTTTTTATGGAGTCTGCTCCATTTATAGGACTTTTGTTAATGGTTTTTTACGGAGTAATTGAGTGGCTTGACAGTATACAAATTTACTTAAGAGAGAGGAGGAAATAAGCTCATGGAAATGATGACGGTTGTTGGCTTAACGATTATTCTATTAATATTTTTATTGATGCTGAGTATTCCTCTTCCATACTGCTTCGGTGGAGCTCTAATGTTTATGAGTATATTTGGTGGAGTTGCAATGAAAAGTATGTTCCTTTGGGGGACAAATCAGCTTATAAGTTCGGTACTTCTAGCAAGTCCACTATTTATCCTCGCAGGGTCCTTTATGGGGAGCAGCGGTATAGCCAAACGGCTGCTCGATGTTGCTGATGCTTTTGTAGGAAGCATAAGAGGAGGACTTGGGGTAGTTAGTGTTGTAACATGTGCACTGATTGGTGCAATATCAGGCAGTGGTTTTACAGGTGTTTCTGCGACTGGTCCGATCATGATTCCAAGAATGGTTGAGCAGGGATATCCAAGAGGTTATGCAACCGCACTTGTAACAGTTTCCTCTGTGTTGGGACTACTCATCCCCCCCAGTGTTGTTATGATAATGTATGGGTGGGTAACTGAAACATCTATACTAGCGGCATTCCTATCAACATTAGTTCCAGGGTTACTTATTACGTTTTTATTCAGCTTAATAAACATAATATGGGCTAGGAAATTTCCACTCGTGTTAACTGAAAAAATGGAGATTGGGCCTAAGCTTAAGCAAATTAAGACTAGAACATTTAGTGCATTTCCTGCATTAATGATGCCAGTTATAATCCTAGGCGGAATTTACGGTGGTTTGTTTACACCGACAGAAGCTGCTGCAGTTTCAGCTGTATATGCAATAATAATTGGATTCCTGGTATACAAAACTATGAATCTTAAGAGTTTTTATAATTACGCACTAGAGTCAGCAACATCAATAGGCGCTATAATGACTATGATAATTTTCACATTTATGCTGAGCCAAACTCTAGTTATGTTACAGGTACCACAAAAGCTTATCGAGTTAATCTATGGAATTACAACAAATAAGATCATAATACTAGTCGTAGTCAACTTATTCTTATTCATCGTTGGTATGATAGTAAATGACACAACAGGAATGATACTTGTTGCACCTTTGTTATTGCCACTTATGGTTGAACTTGGAGTACATCCTGTGCATCTCGGAGCTATGATGGGAGTCAACCTAGCAATGGGAGGGATCACACCTCCGTACGCAAGTATTCTTTACCTGGGAATGAGAATAGGTAAGTGTGAATTTGCAGATATACTTAAACCAGCACTCATGTTCCTGTTCTTTGGATATGTGCCTGTAGTTTTTCTTACAGCTTTCGTACCTGCGCTTGCGCTCTGGCTTCCAGGATTAGCAGGATTATTATAATCTCATAGTAAATCAATATTAAGAGTCGAATCGAATGATCTGGAATGTAGATCAAAATATAAAGGAGGATGAAATGGACACACTACTTATTAGTCAAGAGCAAATCAAAGAGTTGATAACAATGAAAGAGGTCGTAGAAATTTGCGACAAAACCTTCCAGGGGATGGGAGAAGGTACAGTAATAAATCCGACTAAGGTACTTCTTGATCTGGGTGAGACAGCCCCATATCCACCATATAAAGGATTTATGAATGCAATGCCCGCATACATAGGCTGGTTGGATGTTGCTGGGATTAAATGGGCAGGTGGAAACCTTGGTAAAAGAAAAGAAATGGGGCTTCCATACATCACATCATTGATCATGATGATCGATCCAGCTGTTGGAAATTTTACTGGTGTATTAGATGGAGAATTTATTACAAACTGCAGAACAGGTGCGCAAACTGCTGTAGCGTTGAAGTATATTCTGGATAAGAAGTCAATTAAGATAGGCTTATATGGTGCTGGAATGCAAGGCCATACACAGACCTTGGCGATATCAGAGCTATTTAATATCGAAGAAGTAAGAGTTTACGACGTATTCAAAGGAGCTGCATTAAAGTACGCTGAGAACATGAAAGATGTTGTAAAGGGAGACATCATAGTTTGTGATAGTCCTGAGGAAGCAGCATCAGGAGATGTAATTATTGCAGTCACACAATCCAAAGAGAAGTTTATAAAGAATGAATGGGTAAAACCAGGCACAGTAGTTTTCCCAATGGGATCATACCAGGAGTGCGATAATGAGTTCATATTAAGTGCCGATAAAATTATCGTTGACCATATTGGACAGTGTCTCCATAGGGGAGCTCTTGCAGAGCTAAATCACGAAGGCAAAATCCTGGAAGAGAATATATTTGCAACTATTGGAGATCTGGCATTCGGTAACAAAACAGCCAAGATTCAACCAAATGAAAGATATCTTTGTATACCAATAGGAACTGGAGCAATGGATGTTGCAGTAGCTGGGATAGTCCTTCAAAAAGCAAAAGAAAGAGGAATTGGCGGAACCTATAAGTTTGTATAGCAGCTTTAACGAGTAAATAAAAGGGAGGCTAAAAGATGAAAAAAAGAACACTAGCATTATTATTAGCAACTGTATTAATGATCATGCCTATTATGACAGCATGTTCAGGCGGATCACAGCAATCAGGTGGGGGAGAAGGTATCAAAGAAAGAACTTTTAAGCTCGCACACATTAGACCGGCTGGATCCAGTGCGGACATAAATGTTAATTTCTTTAAAGATGAAGTTGCAAAAGCAAGTGATGGCAAGCTAACAATGGAAGTTTATCCAGCAAGCCAGTTGGGTGACTACACAGTAGTTATGGAGCGTGTTGCTATTGGTGACGTAGAGATGCAGATAGCACCTCTTGGGACAAATATGAACAAGGCATTTGGATTATCGAATGCTCCTTACATTGTTGAGAATTGGGAGCAAGCAAAGGAAACCTTCAAGAGTGGTGGAACACTTGTAAATGCAATGTCTGCATTAATGGAAGAGAATGGTCTGAAGTTCCTTGCTACATACCCATTGTACTTTGGAGGTGGATAGGCTACACTAAGTTGGACAACTTTTCTAAGGTCATATAAAATAGAGCAAATGAAAGGAAGTCGAACATTATGACCAAAAGACCAAGAAGAGAGTACACCGATGAATTTAAACTACAAATG
>Ga0228536_1000457_pt1 | contig 76180 bp, 71 predicted proteins | sample SJ1Smetagenome_FD_168611 | JGI IMG/M metagenome (GOLD analysis project Ga0228536, IMG submission 168611) | Enriched culture of PCE-dechlorinating microbial communities from Ithaca, New York, USA - SJ1.S | ecosystem: Engineered > Modeled > Simulated communities (microbial... > Unclassified...
CAAATATTCTTTTTGCTGTGTGTCTCTGTTTTCTCTTGTGCCTTTTATCTTCCTCCATCCAGGATATTATTGTCTCCTTGAAGGGATCTAAAGACGGGTAAGTATTGGTATTCTGACTTGCTTTTGGGATTTCCTGATTCCAATCCTCAACACTTAGCTTTGACCTGATGGTCTTTCTATCATGTCCAGTAACGCTTGCTATTTGAGAAATATTCATACCTTCCTCAAAAAACAGTTTTCTGATATGATGGATTTGGGTCATTGTTAACATCCTCCATTCCTCCCTGTAATCGAAGTGGTGTTCAATTACAGGATAATTGATTGGACGTTTTGTTTGCAATGACCTTTTGCAATACTGGGGAAATCCTCGTTGCAAAACTGGGGAATTCTACTTTCAACTTTGGGTAATTACATTATGCATTAAACAATCAAGGCAGTTTTAAGGAATGAGTACTCTAGAAGGATGTTTGATGTTAATTACTATGTTTAAAATTCTGTCAGTAAATGGGAGGTGAAAGTTTATAAAGCTACAAAGAATCGTATATAACAAGTTCAAAAACTTCTTAAACTAAAGCAAATTGGAGGTTAGAAGCTATTTAAAGAAAGATGATTGCAAAAAACAATAAGGAGATGACGTATGAAAAACTTAAATGAGTTATTAAAAAATGAGTTAGGGATAGGAAACGAAAAAGGTAATGATGGAAATAAAACTGAAACAGGAAAAATTGATGATGGGATAATCACTATAAATTCGCAAGTGCCGATGTGCGGTAGCTCTTGCGGCGGCTACATGTGTGTGTGTGTGTGTGACTGTTTATAGTTTAAGAAGTTTTTAACCCTGCAATCTCTTTCTTTATTTAGTGTTATATATGGAAAGTGTTAAATAGTATTATTTAACACTTTCCGAAATATTTCGGAGTTTAGAATGCTGTCAAGAGCAGGATCAAATAAAACTTATAGAAAACATAATTAGATAAATGATTGAAAGCATCTCAATATTCTGGCATTCATTCATTATACTTTTTAAAAAGTCCAGACTATCTAATATTTCATCAATATAACTATTATGAAAGCTTCTACTAGTTTGCTACTTGCTTAAACTCATAACTGTGCTGTTTAAATAGTATTGGAATAAATCCTATTCTTATCTGGTTGACCTTAAATTAGCAGACATAAAAGCTAATTCACATTGTTTAGGTTGTCCTTTTTTTATCCTATAATTAATTGCAAAAACAAATGATCGGTGGGTGGAGAAGTAATGAATTTAATAAAAAGAAAACATGTAATAAATAATATTAATGATGGAGTTGTGTTGATAAATTCATACAATGGTTCGGTTGATTTTTTAACTTCAAAAGAATATAAGATTATACTAGATAATATGGATGATGTTCTGATTATTAAAAAGAATAGCCCTGAGTTGTACAATTTCTTAATACGCCGAGAGTATATAATTGATAAAGACGAAGATTTACTATTAAAAGAATTAAGAGATGAACAAAATAAACAACTAGAGAGCAAAAAAATTGATTGTGTATATATAGTAACTAATTACAAATGCAATTTTAATTGTACATACTGCTTCGAAGAAAATATAGAAAAAGATACTGTGATTGAAGAGTCCATGATAGATATGATTTATAATATTGTGCATAACAAGGCAAATAAAGTTAATATATTTGGGGGAGAACCTCTTTTGCCAGAGAATAAAGATGTTTTATCGTATATCGCAAATACATTTACAGATACACCCTTAGAGGTAACTACTAATGGTTACTATCTAAGTGAATATATAGATTTTCTATATGAAAATAAAATATTCGTAATTGTAACGTTGGATGGTATGAAGAATACACATAACAAAACAAGACAGGGATTCGATACAATATTATCTGGAGTAGAAAAATGCATACACCGTGGTATCAAATTGAAGGTAAGATCGAACATAGAAGCAGAAAATATAGAAAGTGTTTATGAACTTCATCGATTTTTTCGAGAAAAATATGAAAATATAGATATTGAATTTGAAATGTGCCCACAATTTGATACACCTGATTTCTTTGAATGTACTTTAGATGTATTTAATAGAGAGCTTAGATCAAGAGAGTACAAGGATACTTTGCAGTACCTGCCTATCATAAACTCTATTTTGGCAGGAGAGAAATATTATCCTAAGGTGTACAATTGTAACGCTCATTACGCAGCGTGCTACTTTGATCCTTATGGGCATATGTATTCATGCGGTAGTGTACTTGGAGATGAGAAACTAAAGTTTGGGGATTATTATCCCGAGTACAAGATAGACGAATCTTCGTTTTGGTTAAAATACAACTTTCTTAATCATTCTGAATGTAAAGAATGTAGTTTGTCTTTATTATGTGGTGGAGGGTGCGTTTTAAGTAGATTTAATATGGAAAATGGTATTAGTAATTGTGATAAGGCTAAACATCTTTTAACCAAAATTTTGACTAAGATTTTGAAAGAGGTTGATTTATATGAATCTAATAATAATAGTTGATATGGAAGGAATATCTGGAATAGGTAGCAAAGACGTTGAAATGACTATTCCAGGGAAAAAGCAATGGGAAGAAGATGGCAAAAAATATTTAACAAATGATGTGCTTACTGTTGTAACAGCTTGCTATGATACGTATGATGAGATATTTATCAGTGACTGTCATAATGGAGGAAGAAATATCGATAGAATGATGTTTTTAGGTGATAAAATCAAATTTATCGATTATTATTGGACAGAAAAAATAACCTACCATCATGCAATACTTGTAGGTTTTCATGGAAGAAAATATATTGATGATACCAAAAATGCAATATTCCCACACACATTTAGGGACGATATAGGAATGATTAAGGTAAATAATGTAGCCATTGGTGAGGTAGGATTATCAATACTATGGCTACATGAGCATAATGTGAAAACCTTACTTGTTATTGGAGATAATAATGCAGTGGGCGAGGCAAAAGAAATTGAGAGAACCATAAATGGTTGTATAGTTAAAGATAAATATTACAATGAGGAAATAGTGCCTTCTAATTACTTTTCACAGAATAATATCTATAAATCAGTAAAAAATAGCATTAATCATTCGGATTCAGTATCAGATTCATTTTATCTTCCAAGCAATAATCAAATTGTATTGCATTCAACTTATGAAAATGGATTTAAAGAATTACCTAGGTATATTGTCTCTATTTCAGCTAAAAATTATGGGGATCACCTATGTTGGGATAACGTTAGCTTTAAAGAGTTTTTTGATATTCTATTAAACTTATGTTATTTTATGCACGATATAATGTGTGATTTGAGAATCAAGGAAACAGTGCATAAGATATGAAAAATAACAATGAGTTTTATTTTGAACAGTTAGAAACTGAAATTAATGACTATATTAATAATAATATACAAGTTTTTACTTTGCACGAAATACATAATAATACATTAGGATTCTTAAATGTTTTCAATGATAAAAAAGTGATTAGGAAAAGAGTAACTAGTCTAATTAATAGTATGAATAATTTTATTCGGGAAGATCCGTTTAAAGCCAATCTTTATGATTTCATTATGGATAATAATTTCAACACTACATATTGCTGCTTTTTATCGGATGATAATTATAATGGCAAAGGAATAATAACACCATACTATAGTATATTAGTATATCTTGATTTGATTTTTATGATTGATTTAAAGAGTGAAAATAGTCAACAGGTATTAAAACAGTTTTTAAAAAAGTACATTTGTATGTTAGAAACAATTATTGGAAGGATATCTTATGATAATTATAAATACAAAAATTTCGATTCATATATTGTAATACTTAAAGTCAGCATTATTAATTATGAACATAAATTTAAATATTTCTGCAAAACTAACAGAGATTATTTAGCAATTATTGAATCATCACAATTTTTAAGATACGCATTTCACGAGATTTTATTAAACTTCAAAAACATAGAAAAAATATTTATCAACTTTGCTAAGAAACAGGTAGATATTAAAGAAAATAGAATTTTTAACAATAGATATAGAAATAATCTATACTACTATACGTCTTATAAAATTGATGAAAATAAGCTATATGATTATTTCATGGAACGTTTAGAACAAAAAAAAGCTTACAATGATGATTTATCTTCAGTAGATAATGAAAAGAAAGTATCTGTAGAAAAAGCATTCTCTTTATATATAAAAATAGTTGGTGCTAATAACTCACTATTTTTTTTCGATGATTTCAAAAACGACATTAAAATGGATATGCTCAATATCTTTGAAGAGCAAATAATGACTTTTGGATGTTACAGAAAAAGTGAGCAAGGAGTTTTTAATTATAATAATAAATCAATGAAGAAATTAAGCCAATATGAAATAATGTCTTTGATGGCTCATGAATTGGTACCCGGACATCATTTGAAGTTTTCTCACACTACTTCACCCTGCAATGGAATAAGAGCTTTACAAAATGTTTGTATCACTGAGGGTTGGGCTGAATATGCTAGGGAAGTCTTCTTAGAAATGTGTAGTACTCAGAAAGATTATACTAGTTACCTCAAGGGTAAATTATCAATTGACATTATAAATTTGACTAGAGCCATAATAGATATTGGATTAAATACAGGAAAGTTGGATATCCGACAAGCCGAAAGCATGTTAATTGAATCTGGTGTAGATAAAGAATACGTAAGTGTCGAGATATCAAGAATGGTAAATGATGCGCCTGGTAGTATTGTAGCATATGTGGTAGGCGGAGAAGTAATAAATAATCTCAGAGGAATGTTAAAAAATAAGTTAGGAGATGCTTTTAGCTTAACAATGTTTCATGATTTGATATTAGAATATGGTGATAACCCAATGTCAATAATTGAAAATGATATAATAAAAAAATTCAAGTTGGAGAACGAGTATGAACTATTAGATTGGAGAGGTTATAAGAACCCTTATTATACAGGGTTAGAAAAATTTATATGAGTTACATCATGAAATTACTTTACAATTTAATTTCTACTATTCCTGGCTTATTATGTTGACAGCATATATACTTCAAAAGCTTCTTAAAGTTGAAGGATTGGCATGAAAATCAGATAGTCGTATGAGAACAACGGAGAATAATTTGATGAGAATGGAGGTGAAATTAAATAATTGACATAATCATAGAGATTCCCGTATGTATGCTAAGTTGAAAGGTTTTGAACATTCAACTACATCTGTTGATGTGACGAAGTATTCCCAATCAGAGCAAACAGGAGGTGTTGCCCAAGTTATGAATCCCATTATTAAATAAAGCAGAGAGAATGATTAAAATCATAAACTCAGTAAAACAACATAAAATACATAGTTGAAAAATTGGAGGGTTAGAGCGCTAGCTACATCTGTAGAACTTCATTTTCTATAAAGGAGGAAATATGAGTTTGAAACTTTCTAAATATTTAAAAGTTGTTGAAATTGGCAATGACGAATATGCAATCTTTAACTCTTTGATTATGAGAGTATCATATGTGAATAGTAATGAGTTAAATTGCATAAAGAACTTCAACGTAAGTGAAGATGATATTGATAAGTTTTTGCAGGATGAAATATATATTGAAAAGGATCAAGATGAAGATGCAACTTATACAAAACTTACAAACTCACAAGCTAAAATTAGTGGAGACATTGGAGTTTACTATTTGATTTTGACATCAAACTGTAATTTAGCATGTAAGTATTGTTTCCTGGAGGAGAATCAATACAACAATTCTCATGTTGATTATATGTCCGTTGAAACAGCATTAAAGAGCATGAGAAAAATCGATGCGTATATAAGTGAAAAGTCTCTATCAAAAGTACAAATCATTTTTTATGGAGGTGAACCATTATTAAACTGGGATTGTATTGTGGCGTGCGTTGAGTTTGGGAAAACTAGCAAAGTGGACTATGAATTTTCAATTGTCAGTAATGGAATTGCACTTGAAGATTCCAAAATAAAGTTTATAGTTGATAATAATATTGGGTTGGGCATCTCATTGGATGGATATAAAGAATTGAATGATGCTAATAGAATATACAAACAAGGTACACAAAGTGTATATGATGATGTAATGAAGAACGTAACTAAATTAGATTTATATAATAGTAATTATGGTTTGTCAATTACAATGTCAGAACAGTTTTTGGATGAGCAAGATAAAGTGTTGCAATGGCTTAAATCTTTAGGAAATAAAAATATATTCTATAATCCACTTAAAGATTTCAGCGAGGAATTTGATTGGGAAGAATATTGGGCTAGAGCCAGTGCGTTTTTAATTAAGTCTCATAAAATATTATCACAAGATAGAATAATAGACGGGAGATTTCAAAGAAAAATAAAAAGCTTTTTTTATAATGAATTTAAGTATTCAGATTGTGCTGCATTAGGAGGAAACCAATTGACGATAAAACCTAATGGTGAAATAATTGTTTGTCACGGTTACCTGAAAACTGATAAATATGTAATGGCCAATATAAACGATGTAAGTATTGAGGAAGCTGTCCATAATGAAGAGTTCAATTTCTGGGCTACTAACACCACCTTACTAAATAATGACTGCAAAGAATGTGAAGCTATATACATATGTGGTGGTGGATGTCCATTACAAGCCGAATCCTTGTTTGGTGATAGGAGTGAATTAGATAAAACTGCATGTGTCTATTCAAAATCTAGTTTAAAATGGATGCTAGAATATGGAAGAAGCTTGTTTGATAAAATTGATAATAATGAAAGGCAATGATAATCCAAAATCTCTAGTTGTGTTAGTACTTACGCACTATAGAAGATTAGTAATGTTCTTTGAATCTATTCAGAGGTTGTGCGGGAAGAGATGTGGGATAGTTCCTGAGAATATAAAATGCGTCATACCCAATCAATCCATAAAATCTTCATACAAGGGATTTATAGGGTATTACAATCCCAAAGATAAATTTCAAATGATAGTCCAGATTAAAAGGAGTGATGGTATGAAAAAGACACAGAAAAGCACCCTTAAGATTTTAGTTCCTGCCATTCTGATCGAATTATACTTTTTTTATCAGAGAGGGTTTGTAATGAGTGAGATGTTTTTCTTTGTGTGGTTCTTTATATTTGGTACATTCTTCGCATTTCGTTGGATAGGTGGAAGTGCAAGCCCCATGGGCATCGGAGGAGGTTCAAGATTTATGGCGGTCAAGTTCAGTGAAACCATGTTCCAGGGTGAGACTTCCGAGAAAGTCAAAAATAGTGACTTTTCGCTGGATTTAATATTCTTGTTACTTGCTATCACAAATCTAATATTATCATTGATAGCCTATTACATAGAAAGATAATCTAACACCTGAAGGAGGACAATGCTACGGCTTAAGCGTTTGGAATCATTGTTCAGTTTAAATTATGTTATAAAACTGACGTTTGGTGTTACAACTTTATTATATCAGCCCAACTGAAGCTAAATTGATTAGCTGGGGTGCCGTGACTTATATTGAATTTTCTAAATATCATTACTATTAATTATGAGATTGGAGGTATTATGATATATCTAAAGAAATATCGATTATTACTAATTCTTACATTAATAATTGTAATGTTTTTTGTCGGTTGTGAAAATATTAAGGATGATAGAGTTTTTTTTGAAGCAATATTAGAACTCAACGATTTAGATGAAGACATGGATATTTTTGAGTTTAAGGAGTATTTTCAAAAAAAACTAAACAAGTTGAGCGTGGTTTCAAAAATGGATGATAATATTTTTTACAATAGTGAGTTCCAGCACTACACCATGATTTTCAAGGAGCTGGATATTGTAGATTATGCGGATTTAGAAATCTATTTGGTGGATGAAATACAGAACACCGAAATTCTGTCTACAAAGCAGTATAAAATATCTTATACACTGATTAGTTCAGATGGTAAAGAATATAATTTTATTGATTACTGGGATATTTATATTGAAGACGACAAAATTTTTAATGGGTATGTTAAAGATACAAGTGATATCGTAAGGTGGTCAGAAGAGGAAGGCCATCTTGATGACGGCAAAATAGTTGATGAGCAACTGATAGATGGAGGAACGGAACATGATGATATTATTATGTCAAAAATAACCTATATGAGTGATGGATTAGAAGTATTCGGATTTATGACCAGACCAGCCGATGAAAAGACAGAACTTCCACTTATTGTAGTATTGCGTGGTGGATACGGAAATGAATATTGGCGCGAAACAATCACTGGAGACAATGCCTACTCAAAAATTGCCAGAAAAGGCTATGTAGTGATTGCACCTCAATACAGAGGGGGAGCAATCGGCAAGGATGAGCTGGGTGGTGGAGACCTTAATGATGTGACAAACATGATCGAGCTGGCTAAAGGACTAGATTATGTTGATGCTGATGATATATATTTGATTGGCAACTCTCGAGGTGGTCTTATGGCTCTGTTAATGGCAAGAGAACATGTTGAAGGCGTAAGAGGCGGTGTAATTTTATCAGGACTATACTCAATGCTATTCAACTATTATTACTATGAAAGAGCTAGTGGCTTTTTCGAGAACACTGTCGGATTGGGAACACCAGAAGAAAATCTTGAAGGATATGTAAAACGCTCTGCTACCATGTGGGCGAATGAAATTGACATACCTTTATTAATGATACACGGAAAAGAAGACATTGAGCATTGCCCAGTAGCTCAAGTATATGAGTTTATTGACCAAATGGATAGATATGGGAAGGAATATAAGTTTATAGAATTGGAAGGTGTTGGTCATCAAATATGGGATCATCCAATAAAACCCTATGACAAGGCATTGGAATTTATTGATAGCATTAGGGAATAACTATACCTTCAAACTAGTAGCTATTATAAATATATAAGGTCTGTTTTTTGCAAGTATAAATTTTCCTCTTTATTGCATTTTTAGATTACCATAAACACAACTATGCCCTAAATCAAAAGGACAAGCTTCAAGAATACCTGAAGTATGGAAATTGTGTGATCTTTAACAACATCGCAGAAAACAGCATCAAATCATTCACAGTAGGTATGAAGAACTGACTGTTCTGCGGAATTCCACAAGGAGCAGCATATATTGCGTGCGTTTACTCACTGGTGGAAACTGCAAAAGCAAACGGACTAAATCCATATAAATACCTTGAGTATATTCTATCGAGATTACCAGGTAGAGATTTCAAAAATAACCCTGGCATTATTGATATGATGATGCCCTGGGATTCCCTGATTCAAGATATTTACAAATAACAAGACTAATGGAGATGACCCGTGATCATCTCCATAAATTTTGCAAGGCATCTATTTGTGAATGTCAGGTGGTCAACTTTTTCATTGACATTCACAAAGGCTCAACAAAGATTTGATTAAGCGCCTTGCGACCTGCGACTACATCTCAGAGCACAGAAACATTTTCATAACAGGAGCAACTGGTGAGTATTACGCTTCAACAAGGCCATGTCTCCGGTAAAATTAGGCCACCTTCACGGCCGAATAAGTCCACCTTTACGGTCATGAAGGCCACAGCCACCTGACTATTGGAGATAAGTAGTAGCGAGTTATGACAGTCAATTTCTTTACCAGTTGTGACATTCAAAAAGTTTACCACTTAATGTCATTAGAAATGTTCAGACTCAAGTTATGAGTAAGGCTTTTAGAAGCTACTCAATGACTTTTTTCTTGTCACTTGGACTCTTCAGACCATGTCTCTCACGCATGGAGATCTCTCCATCGATTATGATTTCATAGGAGTTGTGGACTATTCTATCCACAATAGCTTCGGATACTGGACCGTCATTTGAGGGGCTGATTCTGGCGCACCAGCCTTTTATGCCATACTGAGTACAAAAGATCATTGAACCATGTCTTGTCTTTGATGCGATGATCTCCAACAAGTCGTAGGCTTCATTGGGTGAAAGGCAGCGTATGAGCCATTCATCCATAATTAGAAGATCAACCTTCTGGTAGCTTCTAATCACTTTCTTAAAGGTACCTGTGCCCTTTGCTACCATTAAATCATCAAGTAGTTCAGGCATACGAATATAGCGAACTGATTTGAACTTCCGGCAAGCCGCATTACCTAATGCATTGGCTATCCATGTTTTACCATTGCCTGAAGCACCTTCGAGTATGATATGATGCCCCTGCTCTATGTATTTGCAGGTTGCAAGCCTTAACATTTCTGCTTTATCAAGTTTTCTGTCAGGGTAATACTCAATCTTCTCTATGCAGGCTTCTGATTTGAAAAGTGTGCTTGCTTGATCCCTCGAGTAAGCTTGTTGGATTGACGTTTTGCCCACTCGGAATCTACCAAAAGACCAAATCTCTCTTCGAATGAGAGGGACCGGTAAGTATCTGAATCATTGAGCTGATCCTCGAAAGATTGTGCCATAGCCGACAAACGCATGCTTCGCAATGTTTCCAAAGTTGATTGATCAATCATTCTTGACACCTCCCTTAAAGTAGGAGGAGCCTCTTGTAAAGGCATATTCGTTGGAATCAACTGATGATGGAATCTCCTCTTTTGAGACCTTGTCCTGCCCAGTTTGCAGGATGGTCCTGATTGTCTTTATGCTGGGTGCACTTGTGATTGACAAGGCTTTTTCACAGGCATTTTCAAGCCTTAGAAAAGAATACTTATCAGCCATGTTAGTTAAACTCGCGCATGATTTGTAGCCTTGCTCAGCAACTTTACCGCTCTCAAGGAATATTCTGGCTACCTGGGTCGTGTTTGATCCAACATACTGCGCCCAATCCAAGAAAGATTCTTTGTTGTATGACAAATATTTCTTGTGGTTATCAGGCATGTGCTCAACCTTGATTATTGGGTTTCTGAGTTTCTTCTCCTCTCTGGGGTGTGACGATACCCTTGAACCGTTGAAAAATGCTTCTACTGTGGTTGAGGTAAGTCTAATGGAAACTTCCTGACCAATTAGGTCAAACGGAACTGAATACTTGTTTTTACCGTCAGATATGAGATAATCATTATGAACAAAGGCAGTTGACCAGACGGCCAGTTCATAGGGAGAAGTAGGTAATCGTTTCAAGAATTCTTTTTCTTCATTCTGAAATGCCAAGCGCCTGCTTCCTTCTCTTTTTTGAAAAGGTTTAGAGTTAAAGACTTCTAGTTTTTCAGAGATGGCTTCATTTAGATCTTTGATATTGAAAAACTTCTCGTTTCTAAGAGCTGCAACAATCCATGTGGATGTGTGGTTTACGGTGCCTTCAGCGTTTGGTTTGTCCTTGGGAGAATTTACCCTTGCTGGAATGATAGCTGTATCATAGTATTCGGCCATCTCCTGGTAACTGCGATTAAGGTGAAGCTCGTTTCTTGTGTTTTTAATGACACCTGTCTTCAGGTTATCAGGAACCAAGATTCTTGCTGATCCTCCAAAATAGTGGTATGCATTGACATGAGCCCTTATCCAGCTTTCGGTGTCTCTGTTTAAAAATGCTTCTACATATGCATAACAGCTACAAGGAAGAACAGCAACAAACAAATATGCTTCATAAACTTCACCTGTGATGCTATCGTAAACATCAAGAGTCTTTCCAGCCCAATCGACTTCCATAAGATCACCTGGCTTACGATTGATTCTCATGGTGGCCTTTGTGCTCCTTGCCCAAGACCGGTAGTTTTCACAGAATCGGGTCAGTTGGTACGGTATAGCATTCTCAGAACTGCACATGGCAGTATATTCTGCCCAAAGAAGTGTCAGAGTAACACCTGGCCTGGCAAGTTCCTTGTGAAGGTACTCATAGTCCGGAATTCGTCTTAATCTTTCTTTCCTTTCAGGATAGAACAAGTCCTGAATGGCTTGATTAGATAGATCCTCTGGCAATGGCAATTCTAGATTGTGCTTCTGTGCCAGTTTCAATACCTCGCTGATAGTATCTCTAGCACTAGATGTGCTTGCGGCGATTAATTCCGTACATCAGTTACCAAAGAGATAAGATTATAATATTAAAATTAAGGAGTCACAGAGATGTGGCTCTTTTGTTTGTTTTAATATCTTGACCGATGTATATATATTGTATATACTTATCTTAAGAGGTGATGAAATATGTATACAACAATACAAAAATGGGGAAACAGCAATGCAATAAGAATTCCAAAAACTATTTTAGAAATGACGGAACTTAGTGAAAATGATAAAGTTGAATTAAGAGTTCAAGATGGTAATATTACAATCATTCCTGTTAAAAAGCATATATCATTGGCTGAAAGAATTGCAGAGTATGAAGAGGAATATAAATGTGAAGAATGGGATGTTGGAACTCCTAAGGGAAAAGAGGTATTATAATGGCATATATACCAGAGCAAGGCGATATTATTTATATCGAATTTAATCCACAAGCCGGTCATGAACAGAAAGGGAAACGACCCGCACTAGTTGTAAGTAATTTCACATATAATAGATTTACAAAATTAGCAATGGTGTGCCCGATAACGAATACAAATAGAGAATTTCCATTGCACCTCCAATTAGATGAAAGAACTAAAACAACAGGTGTGATTATGTGTGAACAGGTTAAAGCTTTGGACATATATGCTAGAGATGCATCTTATTACGAAAAGGCACCAATGGATATTACAGAGGAAGCACTAGATATTTTATTTGGTTTTATTGAAATTGAAGAATGATGAAAGTTTGTTATTTTTTTAGGTAATAAAGCAGATTTGAAACTGTTTCAAATTTATCCACTGTGGATTGTGGATAATGTGGATAATGTGGGAAAACAAATGCCCTGGCCTTAAATTCGGCCAGGGCACAGCTTATATCAAGGCTTCATGAGCATCCTTAAGCTGACGGATGATAGGGAGCTGCTGTGGACAGATCGCTTCACACTCTCCACATTCAACACAAGAAAGAGATGAAGTTCCTTTATCTACGTAGTCTTTGTATGAAGCTTTCGACTGATCCACTGTCTCATATACCGTAAGATTATTATACAGCTCAAATATTCCAGGGATCCGTACCCCGGCTTTACAGGGTTGACAGTATTCGCACCCGGTACACCCAACAGCAATTCTGCTTTCGAAGAAGGATTTAAGATAATCCACTGCCTCAAGCTCAGATTCCGTTAGAGGTGTATTATCAGAGTAAATTTTGATGTTTTCTGAAACCTGGTCCATACTGGACATTCCGCTGAGAACTACCTTGACACCTTCCTGCTGCTGTAACCATTTTAGAGCCAGCTCTGCAGCAGTCCTTCCAGGAGCAATTCTTTCAATATATTCCTTCGAACTTTGAGGAATAATAGCCAGTTTACCTCCCTTTAGGGGTTCCATAACGACAACATCTATTCCTTTGCTCTTCGCATATCTCAAACCCTCAAGTCCTGCCTGATAGCCAGTATCCATGAAATTAAGCTGGATCTGGCAGAAGTCCCAAGTGAAGGAATCTAGGATTTCCTTGAAAACCGGCAGCTCGTCGTGAAATGAGAATCCAATTTTCTTGACTTTTCCTGAGGACTTCGCTTCATGGATGAAGTCGAACACACTAAGCTCAACAATTTTTTCCCAGGAGTCCTTATCAAGAGAGTGGAGAAGGTAAAAATCAACGTAATTTGTCCGCAAATTAACGAGCTGTTCGTCCAAATATTTCATGAAGTCACTATATTCTTTGACGAGCCAGACAGGGCTTTTTGTCGCGAGATATACCCTATCCCTCAATCCGCAGGATAGTACCTGACCCACAAAATCCTCAGATTTCCCGCCGTGATAGGGGTAGGCAGTATCGATGTAGTTTACACCGTTTTCGATCGCATACTTTAGAAGCTCTTTAGACTCCTCAAAATCTATCCTTGAATTGTCTCCTTCCACCACCGGAAAGCGCATACATCCATAACCTAATAGTGAAACATTTAACTTTTCACTGGTAATCTCACGGTATTGCATATAAAAACCTCCTTATGTATAATGAAATCATACTACCCGCAACAGCACTGAATTAGCTTATCTTTTAGGCTTCTCAGTTTAGAGGAGACCTTAAGGGGTAGAATTAGTGTAGCATATTGAAATTATAACACAACAAATGGGAAGGAGTGATTGAATGGACGCAAAAAAAACCCCGCTTTATGAAGAACACGTCAAGCTGGGGGGGAATGTTGTCGATTATGCCGGTTGGTTTTTGCCGGTGGAGTACAAGGGATTAGTTCCTGAGCACCAGGCAGTTAGAAACGCTGTGGGATTGTTTGATGTATCCCACATGGGAGAAATCACTGTCAAGGGCAAGGATGCGCTGGCCTTTGTTGATTACCTGGTTTCAAACGATGTAACCACGCTGGTCGACAACCAAATCATCTATACACATTTTTGCAATCCTGAGGGAGGAGTCGTCGATGACCTTCTGGTTTACAGATTTGGCGAAGAAGATTTCTACCTGGTAGTCAATGCTTCAAACACCGACAAGGACTATAAATGGATACTTGCCAACAAGGGAGACTTCGATGTCGAGACCGCAAACATTTCCGACACAGTAGGTGAGGTGGCTATTCAAGGACCACTGGCACAAAAGGTTCTCCAAAAATTGACAGATTTTGACCTTTCACAAATCAAGTTTTTCTTCCTTGAGAGGAAAGTATCTGTCGCAGGTGTCGATTGTATGGTTTCAAGGACTGGATATACCGGCGAGGACGGCTTTGAGATCTATACAGACAACGCAGGGATAGTCAAGGTTTGGAATGCTATCCTGGAAGCTGGCAAGGACGAAGAGATCATGCCTTGTGGTTTGGGATGCAGAGACACCTTGAGATTCGAAGCTTCGCTGCCTCTTTATGGGCATGAATTCGACGACACCATATCACCATTGGAAGCTGGATTTAAATACTTTGTCAAGCTTGACAAGGTATCTGACTTTATTGGAAAGGAAGCTCTGAACAAGCAATGGAGCGAAGGCCTTAAGCGCAAGCTGGTGGGCTTTGAGATGATCGACAGAGGAATAGCAAGAGAAGGATATGAAATCTATAAAGATGGAGAGAAGATAGGCCATGTAACTACAGGCTACATGAGTCCGACTTTAGGTAAGATCATTGGCAATGCTCTTGTGAAATCTGAGTATACTGAGCTTGGCACTGAGCTTGATATCAAGATCAGAAACAAATTTGCCAAAGCGAAGGTAATAAGCAAGAAATTTTTGAATAAGAAAAAATAGGAGGGTTCAAATATGAAAGTTGCAAAGGGATATCATTACACTAAGGATCATGAATGGGTAAAGGTCGAGGGAGATCTTGCGTTTGTAGGGATTTCAGACTATGCACAGCATCATCTTGGAGACATAGTTTATGTTGAGCTTCCGGAGGTTGATGATGAATTTGAAAAGGGAGAGGCATTTGCAGCTGTTGAGTCAGTTAAGGCAGCGTCAGACGTTTATCTGCCAGTTGGTGGAAAGGTTGTAGAGGTAAATGAAGAACTGGTTGATGATCCGGCACTTCTTAATGCAGACGCTTTCGAAAACTGGATGATCAAGATCGAGATAGCTGACAAGGCTGAGCTTGATGAATTAATGACAAGTGAGGATTACGAAAAGTTTTTAGCTGAGGAGGTATAATATGCATCCTTATATACCCAATACACCTGAGGATATCCAGGAAATGCTCAAGGCCATCGGCCTTGAAAGCGTAGACCAGCTGTTTGAGGATATCCCGAAAGAGGTCCACATGGACAGGGAGCTTAACATTCCTAAATCCAAAAGCGAGCTGGAGGTAGTGTCATACCTTAAGAGCCTGGCTGACAAGAACTGTTCAATGACAAAGCTGACAAGCTTTTTAGGCGCAGGCGCATATGACCACTATATCCCTTCAATTGTGAACCATATAATATCTAGAAGTGAGTATTATACTTCCTATACACCATACCAGCCTGAAATAAGTCAGGGAACTCTCCAGTATATATTTGAATTCCAGACACTTATTTGCAATCTAACTGGAATGGATGTTGCAAATGCTTCACTGTATGATGGAGGAACAGCAGTTGTTGAGGCTGCGCTAATGGCGGCAGCATACTCAAAGAAGGATGAGATAGTAATATCCAAATCAGTTAAACCTGATGCAAGAAAGATCCTTCACACATATGCTCATGTTCAGAATTTGAAGGTCATCGAAGTTGACATCAAGGATGGAGTGACTGATATCGAGGCCCTGGATGGTCTGGTAAATGACAATACTGCTGCGGTAATAGTACAAAGCCCTAACTTCTTTGGTATAATCGAAGATCTGAAGGCACTTGGAGAAGTTGCTCACAAAGGCAAGAAAACTACATTTGTAGCCTCAGTTGATCCAATATCCCTTGGAATATTGAAGAAACCGGGTGATCTGGGGGTTGACGTTGTGGTTGGCGAAGGACAATCATTGGGTATACCAGTAAGCTTCGGAGGCCCATACCTTGGATTTATGGCTGTTAAGAACGACTATATCAGAAAGCTTCCCGGAAGGATCGTCGGACAGACAGAGGACCTTGACGGCAAGAGATCATTCGTTCTTACACTAACCGCAAGAGAACAGCATATCAGAAGAGAAAAAGCAACATCAAATATCTGCTCTAACCAGGGATTAAACTCACTGGCAGCTACTATCTATATGGTTACTCTAGGCAAGGAAGGCTTGAGAGAGGTAGCTATGCAGTCAACCAAGAAGGCTCATTATGCTTTCGAACAACTGACAAAGTCAGGAAAATATAAGCCTATGTTCGATAAACCATTCTTCAAGGAGTTTGCAGTGATTTCAGACAAGGATCCTATGGATATTAGTAAAGCCCTGAGAGCTGAGAATATGATCGGCGGCTACGACCTGGGCAATGATTATCCTGAAATGATGGGCGGAATCCTCTATGCGGTAACTGAGAAGAGAACGAAAGAAGAAATTGATAGGCTGACTGGCGTATTGGAGGGGATATAATGAGAAACTACGATAAGTTGATATTCGAACTTTCCAAACCAGGAAGAAAAGCTTATATGCTTCCGCCGCTTGATGTGGAGGACAAGGAGCTTGGCAGCCTTATTCCAGATGACTTCGTCAGTAAGGAGGAGCTGAAGCTTCCTGAGTTAACTGAGGTTGATGTCATCAGACATTACACTAATCTATCCAACAAAAACTATGGAGTCGATACGGGATTTTATCCGCTGGGCTCCTGTACAATGAAATACAATCCAAAAATAAACGAAGATACTGCAAGATTCGATGGCTTTGCAAATCTTCATCCTCACCAATCAGAGGACTGTATTCAGGGATCTCTGCAACTGCTTTATGAGCTGGAAAAGTATCTGTGTGAAGTTGCCGGAATGGATAGAATGACCCTTCAGCCAGCGGCCGGAGCACATGGAGAGCTGACTGGAATAATGCTGATAAAAGCATACCACGAGAAGAGAGGAGATCTTAATAGAAACAAGATCATAGTCCCGGACTCTGCTCACGGCACTAACCCTGCTACTGCAGCTATGGCCGGCTATAAGATAGTTGAGATCAAATCCACTAAAGACGGACTGGTTGACCTTGATGCCCTTAAAGCAGCTGTTGGTGAAGATACTGCAGGCTTGATGCTTACAAATCCAAATACACTTGGTATATTTGACAAGGGTATTCTGGAAATAGCAAAAATTGTTCATGATGCCGGCGGGTTATTGTACTATGACGGTGCAAACGCTAATGCTATTATGGGTCATGCAAGACCTGGTGACATGGGCTTTGACGTAGTACACTTCAACCTTCACAAAACATTCTCAACTCCACATGGTGGAGGAGGACCTGGTTCAGGACCTGTTGGGGTAAAGAAGGAGCTGGTTGAATTCCTTCCTGTTCCTATGGTGGAAAAGGAAGGTGAAAGATATTTCTTTGACTATGACTATCCAAATACCATAGGTAAGGTTAAGGATTTCTATGGACACTTTGGTATTCTTGTAAGAGCGTTCACCTATATCCTGACATTGGGTGGTGATGGTCTTAAGAAGGCTTCCGAAATGGCAGTTCTCAATGCAAACTATATTATGAGTCAGCTGAAGGATCATTATTATCTGCCGATAGACACTATATACAAGCATGAGTTTGTCCTTGGCGGCTTGAAGGATACCCTAAGCGAGGTAACTACCTTGGATATTGCCAAGAGATTGCTGGATATGGGATACCATCCGCCTACGATCTACTTCCCGCTTATCATAAACCAGGCGCTTATGATAGAGCCTACTGAAACTGAGAGCAAGGAGACTCTTGATGAGTTTATCCAAGCTATGATAAAAATAGCCGAGGAAGCAGAAGCGGATCCTGAGATGGTCAAATCAGCACCTCACAACACAGTAGTACGAAGACCAAACGAAGTAAAGGCTGCCCGTGATATAATCGTTAAATATGAAGGGTAGGTGTACCGTTTGACAAAAAGAATTGCTATAATTGGCGCCGGGCCTGGGGGCTACGTCGCTGCAATAAGGGCTGCACAGCTGGAAGCGCAGGTTTACCTTATAGAGAATAGGGAAATTGGAGGTACATGTCTCAATAGAGGCTGTATACCGACAAAAACCTATTTTCGAAATGCTCAGATATTGTCAGATCTCAGGAATTCGCATGAGTTTGGCATAAAGGTGGACGGCTTCAGTCTTGATGGGAAGGCATTGCTTGAAAGAAAAAACAAGGTAGTAAACGACCTGGTCAGCGGCATTGAGCGGCTGATCGGGTCTTACCCGAATATTGAACTGATACAGGGCAAAGCGTCATTTAAGGATAAGAACACCCTTAACGTACAGCTTAATGGAGGTGGCTCCAGGGAGGTAGAGGCTGACAATATAATAATTGCAACAGGCTCCTATCCCCAGATGACTGAGACAAAAGGCATAGATCTTCCGGGAGTGATCACTTCAGACGATCTTCTGGAGCTGGATCATGTACCTGAAACACTTATAGTTGTTGGCGGTGGAGTAATAGGGCTTGAGTTTGCAAGCATTTACAAAGAGCTTGGTTCTCACGTAATACTTCTGGCATCCAGGATACTGAAGGATGGAGACAAGGAGATAGCCAAAAGACTCACCCCAATGCTGAAAAAGCAGGGGATCGAAACATATGTCGACATCAGGGCAAAGGAGATCACAAAGGACGGCGAACGTCTGAAGGTGGTCGCACGCTATAAGGAAAAGGACGAGGAAATTGAAGTAATTGGCGATTATGTGCTGATAGCATCTGGAAGAGCACCTTTGGTTGAGGGATTAAACCTTGAGGGAATCGGGGTAGAATTCTCGGGACGAGGCATCAAAGTCAACGACAGCTATGAGACTACTGTGCCAGGGATATATGCTATTGGTGATGTAAATTCCAAGGGGATACAACTGGCTCATGTTGCATCTTCACAGGGCGAGTATGTCGTTGAGACCATAATGGGTCACAAGCCAGATTTGAACCACGAGCACTGGCCTGCATGCGTGTTCACAATGACTGAGGTTGCCCAGGTTGGATTCACTGAGGAGCAGCTGAAGGAGAAGGGCATAGACTACAGATCTAGCAAGTTCATGTTCTCAGCAAATGGTAAAGCTCTCTCCTTAGGTGAGACAGATGGGATAATAAAAATCCTTGCATCCAATGAGGACAACAGGATATTGGGAGTACACATCATCGGCCCCCATGCAAATGACCTGATCCATGAGGGTGCACTGGCAATATCGAACAACATGGATGTATCAGCAATCAAGCGTACGATCCATGCACATCCTACCCTGTCAGAGGCCTTTTTTGAGGCAGCATTGGGCTTGGATGAGGCAGCTATCCATATAGCGCCAAAGAAGAAAAGAAGAGGTTGATAAAGAAGCAACGGGCTTGCCCGTTGCTTCTTTTAGAAAGAGGGAAATGCAGAAAATGAAACAAACCAGGAAGATATTGATCATATTTAGTATCATAATCTTACTCTATTTGGGTTTACTTGCAGGGTGGGATAATAAAGGTATCCTCTTCGATGAAAAGCTTTTGCTATGGATAAGTGAAAATCAGAGTCCTGGAATACTGGCATTAATGAAGGTAATTTCATTCCTGGGATCGGAGCTGTTTCTGTTTCCTGCTGTAGGGCTGGCAATTGTCTATATGCTGATCAAGAGGTACTATTATTCTGCCTGCATGCTTTTATCTGCATCATTGGGAAGCTGGATTGCAAATCATACTCTCAAGCAGATATTCCAAAGGGTCAGGCCTGAGGAATTTTTTAAAGTCCAGCAGGGAGGATTAAGCTATCCAAGCGGTCACTCCATGGTTTCAATGTCCATGTTTCTGACTATAGCATTTCTAATAGCAAGGAAGCAGGAGGGTAAAACCGATCCAAGAATTCCATATGCAGCAGCTATCCTGTATATTGCTATCATGGGACTAAGCAGGCTTTCACTAGGTGTTCATTGGCCAACAGATATTTTAGGCGGATATGCAGGTGGATACCTATACTATCTGGCATCTGCAAGACTGATAGATCACCAGTATAATAAGAAAAAGAGCAAGGCTCTTAGTTAACCTAAGATCGCCTTGCTCTTTTCATCCATAAACTGATTGCTGTAAAGGCTGTAGTAGTAGCCTCTTGCTTTAATAAGCTCTCTGTGGGTTCCATCCTCAATAACCCTTCCATCCCTGATAACCAGTATCCTGTCAGCATTTCTAACTGTAGACAACCGGTGGGCTATTACGAAGCTTGTTCTGCCCTCAAGTACTCTGGATATAGCATCCTGGATAATCTTTTCTGTCTCGGTATCGATCGATGATGTCGCCTCGTCCAGGACGAACAACTGCGGGTTTCTGACTATAGCCCTGGCAAATGAAACCAATTGCTTCTGACCTGTCGAGAGAAGATTTCCTCCCTCTCCTACCTGGGTATCGTACCCATCCTTCATCTCTGTTATGAAGCTGTGTGCGTTGACAAGCCTGCAGGCTTCTTCTATCTCCTCATCGGTTGCATCAAGCTTACCATATCTTACATTATCCCTGATTGTTCCGCTGAATAGGTGTGGAGCTTGAAGAACGTAACCAAGATTATCATGGATCCAGTTGAGCGGCATATCCTTGTAATTGTAACCATCGATCAGTATTTCACCCTTAACGGGCTCGTAAAACCTGCAGAACAGGTTGACTATAGTGGACTTCCCTGACCCGGTTTCGCCAACCAAAGCGATCGTTTGACCTGGATCCACCGAAAGATTAAAGTCGGTGAGAACAGGCTCATCAGGATTGTAATGGAAGCTTACGTTTTTGAAATCCACCTTCCCCTTTATACTTGGCCAAAGCTCTTTTTTCTGGTTGAATATATCGCCGTATTTATTCAATACTTCCTCGCTGTCCTTAATGGCAGGCTCCTCACGGAGTAAAGAAAATACTCTTTCGGCAGATGCCTGTGCACCCTGTAATTCTGCGAAAATCACTGCCATCTGCCTAACCGGTTCAAAAAATTGAGAGGTATAGGAAATAAAAGCAACCAGGGTACCATAGGTTATCGCTCCTGTAAGGATATACCCGCCACCAAAGCTTAAAGCAAGAGCAGTACCAACACTGCCAAGGCCGATGACTAGAGGGAGGTAAACCGATGACAGTACCGCGGCTCTAATAGAGCTGTTTCTGAGTGAAGAAGTCAAACCAGAGAATTCTTTAAGGTTCAATTCTTCCCTTACAAGAGTCTTCGTTGTTTTAGCTCCCTGAATATCCTCATTGTAAGCACCGGTTATTTGTGAATTGATCTTTCTTACCTCCCTTTGTGCAACCAATATCCTTCTCTGAAAGTAGACGCTTATAACTGCGAGGATAGGTATAACCGACAATGTTATCGCTGCAAGCCTCGCATTCAGAATAAACATGTATATCGTTACTCCTGTCATCATCGTCATACCCCAGGCCAGATCGACCAACCCCCAGCTTATAGTCTCGCTGAGTCTGTTTATGTCGGAGGTCATTCTTGCCATCAGCCACCCAACCGCCTTATCGTCATAATACGACAGTGAAAGCTCCTGAAGCCTTACAAATCCTATCCTTCTTATATCGTGTGCCATTGAGGTTTCAAGTCTTCCTGCAAGCTTTATGAAGACAAATATTATACCGCTTAGTATTGCAACGGCAAGAATATAAATTACTATAAAGCCCCCAAGCCCATCGAGGGAGTTTTTTTCTATAAAATTATCAACCGCATATTTTGACAATAGCGGAAAGGTACTGTCCATAGCGCCCAAGGCGGCCATAATTCCGGTAAGCTTAAGGAACTCCTTTTTATAGGGTTTCAGATAGGTAAAGAAATCCTTCCATATCCTCAGCTCCACCTTTGGCGCTTTATTTTTAACTTCATCCATAGATCCACCTCCTAAACGGCTTCCAGATCCTCATCAATTGAGGATTGGATCTCATAAACTCTTTTATATAATCCCTCAGTATTGATAAGCTCCTCATGAGTACCCTTCTGAACAATTTTCCCTTTGTCCATGACTAAAATAATGTCTGCCTCGGAAACTGTAGAAATCCTATGAGATATTATTATGGTTGTGGATTTGTTCCTCCTGGCTGAAAGAGCTCTTCTTATTTGAACATCTGTTTCAGTATCGACTGCAGAGAGTGAATCGTCAAATACGACTATCGGGGTTTCACTTATTATTGTCCTTGCAATCGACATCCTTTGCTTCTGGCCCCCTGAGAGCGATACCCCTCTTTCTCCTACGAGAGTGTCGTATTTCTTATCAAATGACTGAATATCATTGTGGATAGATGCAGTCTTTGCAGCTGCAAAAACAGTCTTATCCTCCTTAGTAGGATCGGTAAGTCTAATATTTTCCTTGATCGTTTTTGCGTATAGGAATGGTTCCTGAAGAACCAATCCAACGTTTTTTCTTACCCACTGTCTGTCGATTGACTTAAGCTCTCTTCCATCAATTTTAATTGAGCCGTCATCGTAATCATAAAGTCTTGGCAGCAGATGGACCAATGAGCTTTTTCCTGAGCCGGTTGAGCCTATTATTGCCAAGGTCTGACCCTTCTCTACAGAAAAGCTTATATGATCCAGAACCCTTCTGTCCTTTTCGTAGCTAAAGCTTACATCCCTGAACTCGATATTTCCATGGACCTCAGGTTCCTCTCCATTCTCAACGAGTATCTCAACGGGAGTGGACAAAATCTCATCAATTCTCTTGATGGAAACAGTTGCCTTTCCCATGTCGGTGAGTGTTCTTCCAAGCTGCCTCACTGGCCAAACCATCATATTGACGTAGCTTATAAAAGAGATCAGGACACCAAGTGTCAGATTCCCCTGAACGACCATCCAGGTACCGACCACTATGGTAAGACCGACCTGAAGCATACTTATGAAGTCTGAAACTGACCAGTACATTGCCAGATTCATAATTAGCTTATTTACGAGAACTCTGTACTCGCTGTTTCTGATATCGAATTTTCCAAGCTCGTATGCTTCCCTTGCAAAAGCCTTCACTACTCTTATCCCGGTAAGATTTTCCTGTAAGGTAGTTGTAAGCTTCGCCTCTGACTCATCTGCTTCTTTAAAATCCCTTTGGACCCTTCTGAAGAAAATCAGGGCAAATGTAAAGGTCAAGGGCAGAAGAGCTACGGATACAAGAGCCATGCTAATATTGAGTCTTAGCATTATCTGAAGTATAAACAGCAACATGAATAATGAACCTGCGACCTCAATCAACTGCACAGAGAGGAACCTCTTGATAGTTTCAACATCGGAGGTGCACCTTTGAATAAGATCTCCGGTATCTGCCTTCACATGGTAGCTATAGGGCAGCTTTTGTATATGATCATAAAGAGAATTCCGGATCTTCATCGAGATATCCTCAGCGCTTTTAACTGACAAATAACCCTTTAGGTACAGAAAAATTCCTCTTAACATCGTGTTGAGAACTATTATTGCTCCAATCATCCACAGACTGGACCTTAATGCTTCCCTTCCTCCGAGAAATTCTATAACGCTGCCGGCTATTGCAGATGAAGCAGCTTTGTCACCAATTACTGAGTCTACTGCAGTTCCTATTATAAGAGGACCCAGAGTATTAAACAGCTGTGATATCACAACGGCCAGTATTCCCAGCAAGTATAGTCCGGCGTAGCCCTTGGTAAAGGGCAGTATTTTTTTCACATCCTTCATATTAAAACCTCCCAATATAAAAATGCCATAGGTCATAGGCCTATGGCATGTCAGTTGCTTTAGCATAATAAAGGAAACGAGGACAAAAAAGGCCATAGGCACACGCCTATGGCTAAAGTACTAGTTTACCTGATACCAGGGCATAGGTCGTGACCAAAAACTATGATTATTTTATTAGCAATGCTTTCATTTATTCTGATTATCATCTTCACGACCTCCTTTCTTTTATCTCAAATTTTATTCTATACTAAAATGAGTAAATGTCAACATTTATTTTTTTGGGGATATTATATGAATAGAATAATGTCGACTTAAGGAGTAAATTTATTGCTGGAGTATCGATTCCAAAGCTTTAAGATCAATGATCTTGAACCTGTTTTTATAGAAATCGATCAGCCCGTCTTCCTTCATCCGAATAAGCTCCCTTGAGAGTGAAGGCCTTGGTATATTTATCAGCTCTGCCATTTTCTTTCTGCTGTAAGGAAGTGCAATGTATCTGGATTTCTGGCGGCTATACTCCAAAAGTAAAATATTTACAATTTTTTTTCTGGCGGTATCCAGAGAGAGGTCTGTAATCCTGTCATTGAGCATATGGATCCTTTTGGAGAGTACGCCTGCAAAATTCTCAAGAACCCTGCCATTTTTTGTAAGCAGTAAAACCAGCTCATCCCTGGGTATCATAAGTATGATGCTCTCAGTGGTTGATACAACAGTGGCAGGATACTCCTTCTTGTGTGAAAAAACCAAGGACTCAGCAAAGACATCTCCGACACTGAAATGATTTATAGTTACAACCTTGCCTGATGAGAAGGGCTTATGGATCTCGATTTCTCCTTCCAGTATTATTGAGAGATGATCGCACGGCTCACCCTCCATTGCAATATAGTCGCCTGCATTATAGGTCCTTCTAATGGAGTTCGTTCCACTTATCAGCTCGATAGCTTCCTCTAGCCGAACACCCTTGAATAAAATACATTTTTCCAACGCATCCATAGCTTCTCCACCTCCTTACCGATACTGAATCATTATACCCAAATAAGCGGCAAGTTACAAAGAAAAATAGAGTCAACGCTTCAGTATTGGGTATCATATCCACATAGCTTGAGATAAAGGGGTAAGAAGATGAATGAGATTTTACTTATAAACAGAATCGATCATAAGGATTATAGCGGAAAGAAACAAAGGGTTTTCTTTCAGGTCGGAGGTATGAACCTTCCAAGGGTTGAGGAAAGTCTGACCAGCTTATTTAATATATCAAGGCTGGTTGAGAAAGAGGATATTATTTTTAAGTACAATGGTGTGGAGCTGAATATTTTAACTCAATCTATTCCCATTATTATCAAGCTAATGGCAGAAAGCAATCTTTCGGTCTATTCAGTCTATGCAATATACGACCCCAGATCGTGATGACTGGCCTCAGGCTGATTATAACCGATCTTTATGGGTATACATAGGTTTGAGCGAATAGAGCAAATCAAATTATTACAGGAGGATAAAATGAACGAAAAATTACTTGCAGCACTTAACGACCAATTTAACTTCGAACTGCTTTCAGGCTATTATTATCTTGCCATGGCGGCTTACTGCGAATCTGAAAACATGAGAGGGATGAGCCATTTCCTGGTTGAGCAGGCAAAAGAGGAATATGGGCACGCAATGAAATTCTACGGATTTATCAATGATATGGATGGAAGGGTAACTATGAAGGCCATGACTGAGCCTAAGAATGACTACGGATCATTCCTGGAGGTTTTTGAAGCGGCACTTGAGCACGAGAAGCTTGTAACGTCAAGGATATACAATCTTGTTGATCTTGCAACTGAGGAGAAGTGTTATCCGGCGATTCAGTTCCTGCAATGGTTTGTAGAAGAACAGGTCGAGGAAGAGAACAATATGAAGGACATCATATTCAAGCTTAAGGGAGTTCAGCACCATTTCCATGGCTTAATGATGATAGACAAAGAGCTTGGAGCAAGATAAAACTATAAGAAATTGCAACCCTGAACGGGTTGCTTTTTATTTTTTGATTACTATTGACATATATATTCTAATATTCTAATATTGTGATATGAGAATATTTAACAATATCCAATGATTGGAGGTTGAGGATGAAATACGATCTTAGCAAGCTGGAGGAAAAGGCGGCATTGCTTAAACTTATGTCACATCCTGTAAGGCTTTGCATCCTTAGGGGATTGGTAAGAGAGGGAGCAAATAATGTCACCTATATGCAAGGGTGTCTTGATATCCCGCAATCAACCATATCCCAGCACCTATCCAAGCTAAGGCTTGGTGGTCTGGTGAAGGATGAAAGGAGAGGGACTGAGGTATACTATTCAGTCTCAAGCAGGGAAGCAGAATCGATCATAAACCAGTTATTTTTAGAGGAGGAGTCCAATTGTCAAGAAAAGTAGTAATAGTAGGTGGTGTAGCAGGAGGTGCAACTGCTCTTGCCAGATTGAGAAGGCTTGATGAGAGTGCGGAAATAGTATTATTTGAAAGAGGAGAATATATTTCCTTTGCAAACTGCGGTCTTCCATATTACATTGGTGGCGCTATCGAGGAGAGAGATTCCCTACTGGTTAGTACACCGGAAACCATAATGAGTAAATATAACGTCGATGTCAGAAATCTGTCAGAGGTAACGAAGATCAACAGGGAAGAGAAGACGGTAGACGTGAAGAACATAAAAACTGGAGAGCAATATAAGGAAAGCTATGACTATCTGTTGCTTTCCACAGGCTCAAGCCCAATAAAGCCGCCGATACCGGGAATTGACTCGCCGAATATTTTCAGTCTTTGGAACATTCCAGACACAGATGCCATAAAATCATATCTTCAGGATAAAAAGCCCAGAAGCGCTGTAGTTGTAGGAGGGGGATTTATAGGTCTTGAGATGGCTGAGAACCTGCATGACCAGGGATTAAAGGTATCAATCGTTGAGATGCTTGATCAGGTAATGGCACCGATAGACTACGAAATGGCTCAGATCGTCCATGAGCATTTAAAGACAAAGGGAGTTGACCTTCACCTGAAGGATGGAGTAAGTAAATTTGAATATGAAAACGGATCGACAACTATCACGCTTCAATCAGGTGCTCAAGTATCCGGTGACATAATAATACTATCTATAGGCATAAGGCCAAATGGAGAGCTTGCTAAGGCTGCCGGACTTGAACAGAACCAGAGAGGTGGAATAGTCGTAGATAAGTACTTAAAAACCTCTGACGATTCAATCTATGCTATAGGAGACGTAATAGAGGTTGAGGATTATGTAAATAAGGTACAGACAATGGTTCCTCTGGCTGGACCGGCTAATAAGCAGGGAAGGATAGTTGCGAACAATATTCTCGGAACCTATAAGGAAGAGTACAAGGGAACCCAGGGAACCAGTATCGCCAAGGTTTTCGATCTTGCAGTCGCCAGTACCGGTGTAAATGAAAAGACCTTGAACAGGATGGGCAAGGAATATAAAAAAGATTACAACATTGCTTTAATTCACCAGAATTCTCACGCCGGGTACTATCCTGGAGCTCTGCCTATGACTATGAAGCTGTTGTTCGATATGAAGGGGAAAATCCTCGGTTCACAGATCGTTGGGTATGATGGAGTAGACAAGAGGATCGATGTAATTGCAACTGCGATAAGATTTGGTGGAAAGATAGAGCACTTGATCGACCTTGAGCTTGCATATGCTCCGCCTTATGGATCAGCAAAGGATCCTGTAAACATGATAGGATTTGTAGCGGACAACCTTATGAAGGGTATGACCGAGCAGGTATTGTGGAGAGAACTGGATTCCTTGGACAAGGATCAGTATAAGGTTCTTGATATTCGTGAGGATATTGAACGAGAGATCGGAACAATTGAAGGCTCTATACACATTCCATTGGGTGAGTTAAGAGACAGATTTGGTGAGCTTGACAGAGATAAGACTTATATTACACTTTGCGCTGTCGGGTTAAGGGGATATATTGCGGAAAGAGTTCTCAAGGATAAGGGCTACAAAGCCTTGAACCTTGCTGGAGGATTCACGACCTATAAAAACATGTACAGGCAAAGCGATAAGGCCGTACCTCAGGAACCAAAGTCATTCTCTGATTCGGGGGTATCAAACGTGACTGTGGGAAAGGCGGTAACCCCGTCAGGTGAGACAATAAAGCTTAATGCTTGTGGTCTTTCCTGCCCGGGGCCTATTATCCAGGTTGCAGACAGAATGAAGACGTTGAATGAAGGAGATATATTGGAAGTATCCGCTACGGACCCGGGCTTTCTAAGCGACATAAGGGCGTGGTGCCGAAATACAGATAATACCTTTATCTGCGATGAAAAGCTCACCAACAAGTGGGTGGTTCAGATCAAGAAGGGACTTGAAGAAGAAGTATCCTCCCAAACCGGAACTACTGTTCAAGCATCTAAAGAAAAAACCATGATAGTTTTTAGTGGTGATCTTGATAAAGCTATAGCATCTTTTATAATAGCGAACGGGGCTGCTGCAATGGGGAATAAGGTAACTATGTTCTTTACCTTCTGGGGCTTGAATATACTAAGAAAGCCTGAGCCTGTTAGTGTCAAGAAAGATCTTATGGCTTCAATGTTCAGCAAAATGATGCCAAGAGGTAGTAAAAAGCTTGGCCTTTCTAAAATGAACATGGCTGGAATGGGTCCCAAAATGATCAGAAAGGTAATGAATGATAAGAACATATCATCTCTGGAAGAACTTATCAAAACCGGTATAGATTCCGGAATAAGGATGGTTGCTTGTCAGATGTCCATGGATGTCATGGGTATAACTCAGGAGGAGCTACTCGATGGTGTTGAGATTGGTGGAGTAGCTACAATGCTTGATGCAGCAGATAGTTCAAACATGAATCTATTTATTTAGAATCGCGAAGGACCAGGTGGACAACCTGGTCTTTTTTGATAATTCTCTTATTTTTGGGTAAACATAGGATGGGTTTTACTCCAAATTACGGTATGGACTTGACCATTGGAATCGGGTATAATAACCTTAGTGATCAATTTTGAAATGATTACAGCAATAATTAACGAAACACGAAAACTACTTGAGAAAACAAAAGGAGGAATTACTATGAACGCTATGACCCAGGACAATTTGAGATCCGCTTTCGGTGGTGAGAGTCAGGCCCACATGAGGTACAGGATCTGGGCGGAGAAGGCTGAAAAGGATGGTTTTCCAGCTGTAGCAAGACTTTTTATGGCTACTTCAGATGCTGAGCAGGTCCACGCGACGCTTCATTTTAAAGCACTTAAGGATATCCATGGTGGTTTCACAGTAGTATCCGGGGGAGAGTTCGGACTGGGAACAACTTCCGAGAATCTTGCAGGTGGAATCGCTGGTGAGATGCACGAGGTTACTCAAATGTATCCAGCTTACATATCAGTTGCTGAATTGCAGGGTGAAAAAGCAGCAGTACAAGCTATGAAATTTGCAGTAGCTGCTGAACAGGTACATGCTGACTGCTATAAGCTGGCAAAAGCATCTGTGGATGCTGGAAAGGATCTCGAGGCTAAGGCCATTGAGCTTTGCCCTGTTTGCGGATACATTTCCCTGACAGGTGAAGAGGACAGCTGTCCAATCTGTAATGCAAAAAAATCAGTTTTTGTAGCATACTAAAATGACAGACGCCAATGGCGTCTGTTTCATTGTATGAGATAATGGAAGGATGTTGGGAATGCTTTTTGAGACTCTTTTATTGGCTATTATCATCGGATATATCAGGAAGGGAAAGCTCTCCAACCTCGAGGATTTACCACTGAAGGGCTGGCCTCTCATCATCGCGGGGATTTCAGTTTACTTCTTTCAGATACTTGCTTTAAGATTTTTCAATGACGATATTGCATATTTGGTATTCAATAACCTTAAATGGTTTCAGGCAGCTTCGAGCAGTGCAACAATCGCAGGTCTACTAATATCTTCAAGAGAACCGGGATATGTACTTTCGTCTCTGGGTATGCTCCTCAATATGATCGCTTCCTTTGTTAATGGCGGAAGGATGCCTGTTTCTCCTGCAGCTCTGGAAAGGCTCGGACTGCTTGAACAGCTTTCAGTCCTTCAGGCTGGAGGAACCTCGGTTCATCAGCTGATGAATGAAACAACCAGTTTGAAACTTCTTTGTGATGTTATCCCGATACCTATAATAACACCAAAGGCTGCAAGCCTTGGAGACCTGATTCTTTCAATCGGAATTTTTCTAATTATTCATAAATATATGATTTCATCTAAAGCGTTGCATAGCTGAGAAATAAAAGATAAAATGTATTTGTTGGAGTTGATGGTGCTATGAAAAAGTTGTCATTCTTAATTGCAGCTGTCTTATTATTTGCAGGTATCTTTATTGTAGGCGAAATGGTCACTGCAAGGATAAATGGCGTTGCTCCGGCTGACAATGAAAACGTTATCCCGGCAATAGATAATCCTGCTCATGACATACCGACACCTGAAGAGCCGGTCCCTGTGCCGGAGGATACAGTAGTAACCGTGATGGCTGCTGGAGATATTATGTTCCATTATCCTCAAGTAGTAAGCGCCAAGACAGAGGACGGAGGCTACGACTTCTCATCACCATTCGAATATATAAAGGATCGTGTCCAGGGAGTGGATCTTGCGATTGCCAATCTTGAGACTGTTATCGCGGGTGAGGGTGAGACCCCCAAGGGTTACCCCAGGTTCAGAAGTCCCAGGGAGGTTCTTGATGGAATCAAGGAAGCAGGATTTGATATTCTCGTGACAGCAAACAATCACTCTGCTGACAGGGGAAGAGACGGGATCATAAGGACCATCGAGGAGCTTGAAAACACGCAACTGGAATATATAGGAACGAGCAGGGGAGAAAAGCGTGACTATATCATAAAAGAGGTCAAGGGAATCAAGATAGGCATTTTGTCCTATACCTTTGGTCTTAACGGTCTGGAGAGTCTTTTAACGCCTGAAGAACTGCAGAATATGGTTAACCTCATCGATGCGGAAAGGATCTCAACGAGTATTTCTGAGGCAAGAATGAATGGGGCCGAGGTCATCATAGTATATCTCCACTGGGGACATGAATACCATAGAGATGCTTCAGATGAACAGCGCTCGCTGGCAGCGTTTCTTTCTGAAAATGGCGCTGACCTGATACTTGGGAGTCACCCACATGTCGTCCAGGAAATGGATTCAATAAACGTTAAGGGCAAGGATATACCAGTGGTTTATTCCATGGGGAATCTGCTGTCCAATCAAAGGTATGAAACCATGGGTGTATCATATACAGAGGACGGACTCTTGGTATCCATGAGGGTCGTTAAGAAATGGGATACTGGAGAGGTTTTAATAGAACCACTGGTACCAGTACCAACCTGGGTATACAGATGGAGTAAAGGAAGCGGCAAGTATGGTTACAGGGTGATCCCTGTTGAGGACGTGCTCTCAGGAAAGCTTGAATTGGAGCTTTCTCCCGAAACGACGCTGAGGATCCAAAAATCCCTTGGCGATACCATGAACACTCTCAATGGATCAAATTAATCAGTATTATATCGAAAAGCAGGATATATTTATATATACAAATCGAAGCGCTGCTAATGTATAATAGAATTGAAGGATCCCAGAGAAAAGGCGTGATTTGATTGCAATACCTAGCGGACATTTTTGCAAACATAAGAATAAGAGATATTGTAGATATCCTGATCGTCGCAGTGGTCATCTACAAGCTATTCACGCTCATCAAGGAGACCCGGGCTGAACAGTTGATCAAGGGTATCGGGGTATTGCTGGTACTTACAAAGGTAAGTGAATGGCTCCAGTTATACACTATCAACTGGATACTTGGCAATGCAATGACTGTGGGAACTTTGGCGATACTCATTGTCTTCCAGCCTGAGCTCAGGCGAGGACTTGAGTACATAGGGAGAAGCAGATTTTTCTCGAAATCCCTGATTGAAATAAGGGGAGAAAACATGTCAAGGGTTGTGGATGAAATAGTTGAAGCTACAGCCTCATTGTCGCGTCAAAAAATAGGAGCGCTTTTGGTTTTGGAAAGGCAAACGGGTCTTAACGAGGTTGTAGAAACCGGAACAAAGATAGGAGGGACAGTAAGCAGCGACCTTCTCATAAATATATTTATTCCAAATACTCCGCTGCATGACGGAGCTGTCATAATAAAGGACGATATCATAAAGGCTGCTGCCTGCTTCCTGCCTCTGACCGACAGCTCTACTGTCAGTAAAGAGCTGGGAACTCGCCATAGAGCGGCTCTTGGTATATCTGAAAGGTCTGACAGTCTGTCGATTGTAGTTTCAGAGGAAACTGGTGCAATATCCATCGCTGAAAATGGAACTATCTCCAGATATCTAGATGCAAAGACCCTTAGGCAGATATTAATTGACATGTACAAACCGAAGGGGAGCAACCAGACGTTCATTATGAGATGGAGGCGAAAAGATGAAGAGGAAGAGTGATATCACAGCAAAAATTCTAACTCTCGTCATAGCCATTTTTCTGTGGAGTTATGTCATGAGTGATACCAATCCCATAATTGAAAAGCCTGTAAGAAATGTTGCAGTTACTTATGCAAATACTGCAGCCTTGGACAGACAGGGGCTTGTAATAATGGGACCGGAGGAAGTAAAGATAAACGTTAGAGTCAGCGGCCAGAAGGCTGATATGGACAAATTCCTGACTTCAAATATATTTGCACAGGTCGATTTGAGCGGTTATAGTGAGGGACAGGTCAAGGTACCGGTAACAGTCGGCATCCTGGATCAGACCTCAGGAATATCAATATTGAGTTATGAACCAAAGGAGGTTTTATTTACCTTTGACAGGATCATTACTAAGGAGATCCCAATAACAGTAACTACATCCGGCGAGTTGCCTGAGAGCTATGTTCTGGGAGAAATCCTCGCAAGACCGCAAAGCATATTGCTTAGAGGTCCGCGAACCTGGGTAAATGAGGTGGATTCAGCGGTTGCTCTGGTGGATATTTCAGGAAAGACTAGTATCACAAATCTGTCGGTGCCCATAAAAGCTGTCACAGATTCCGGAGAAGAGGTAAGAGGAGTCGAAAAAGAACCAGGAATAATTGACATGACACTTCCGGTATTCAAAACTTCGCTGGTACCTGTACAGCTTACAACTGTAAACGAGCTGCCTGAAGGCTTGTCTTTAACGGAGATAACTATTTCACCTGAAGAGGTCATGCTAAAGGGCGATGAGAGCGTTGATCTTCTCGACAGGATAGAGACAATGCCCATAGATGTCAATGGCTTGCTCGACAACAACTCCGTTGAAGTCCAGTTAAATCTTCCCGGCGGGATAACGATGCTGAATCAAAACGAGAAAATAACAGTGTCCTACAAGGTAGAGGAAACGGTTGAGGAAACAAGGCAATTCACACTGGAACAGGTGAGAATAGTAAATCTTCCTGAGGGATTGATCCTTGGAGAAATGGACGATGGAATGGTCTATACTGTAGTGGTTAAGGGATATAAATCAATCATTGAGGATATGGATTTTGTCGATATATTCAGACCTGCATTAGATCTGAAGGACCTCGAGGCCGGAAGCCATGAAATCAGTTTGAGCTTCTCGTCAATACCTGATGTTACCATTGAATCCATAGTGCCAAATATTGCAGTTATAAATCTTATTGAGGAATAAGGGGGACAATATGGAGAAAAAATATGTTTTGGCTATAAACCCTGGTTCGACTACAACAAAGGTATCATTATACGATGGAAATGATGAAATCAAAACTAAAAAGCTTGATCATCTTGCCAAGGACCTTGAGGGATTTGATTCAGTTGTAAGCCAATATGACTACAGACTCGGTATTATAATGGATTGGCTCAGGGAAGAAGGCGTAACACTGGATCAGCTTGAGGCAGTGGTGGGAAGAGGCGGACTACTAAAGCCGATGCCAAGCGGCACCTACAAGGTTACTGATGCAATGATCGAAGACCTGAAAATTGGAGTACAGGGGCAGCATGCTTCGAATCTGGGAGGACTTCTTGCCAGGGGGATAGCTGACCAGACAGGTATACCCTCATTTATAGTCGATCCTGTGGCAGTTGATGAATTTGAAGATGTGGCCAGGCTGTCAGGACTAAAGGAAATCCCGAGAAAAAGTCTTGTGCACGCACTGAACATCAAGGCTGTTTGTCACAGATATTCAAGGGAAAAAGACATTCCCTTGGATGAGTTGAACCTTATAGTTGCACATATGGGAGGTGGAATTTCTGTATCTCCAATAAAGAATGGGAAAATAGTGGATGCCAATAACGCAAATAATATGGGCCCATTTTCTCCTGAAAGGGCAGGAGGTCTTCCTGTCTGGGATGTAATAGATATGTGCTATTCAGGTGATTACACCGAAGGTCAGATCAAGAAGATGCTTGTTGGAAAGGGAGGATTGGTTTCCTACCTTGGAACCTTCGATGGCAGAGAGGTCGTAAAAAGAATAGAGGATGGAGATGAATATGCCAAGCTGATATACGATGCGATGGCGTATCAAATAGGGAAAGAGATAGGAGCCTGCGGACCAGTCCTTAAAGGTAAGGTTTCAACAGTAATACTTACCGGAGGCCTTGCTTACTCGGCATATTTAGTTGATAAGATCTCTGAAATGGTTTCATTCATAGCTCCAGTGACCGTTTATCCGGGAGAGGATGAAATGATTGCTTTAAATCAAGGAGCAAGAAGAGTTTTGGATGGAGAGGAAGAATACAAGATATATGAGAATGAGGTGAAATAATGGCGAAAAATTTTGAAAGCCTGTTCAAGCTTGCCCTTGAAAAAGGGCCTAAGAAGGTAGCTGTCGCTGTAGCTCAGGATGAGGACGTTTTGGGAGCAGTAAAGGAAGCCTATGAAAAAGGAATAGCTATTCCGATTCTGGTTGGCGATAAGGATAGTATAGAGAAAATAGCCAGTGATATTGGTTTTGACCTTAATGGGATCGAGATCATTGATGAAAAGGATGGAACGCTTGCAGCAAGAAAGGCGACAAGCCTTGTAAGCAGCGGCGAAGCACATGTTCTTATGAAGGGCCTGATCGACACCTCGGTTATTATGAAGCAGGTGCTTGACCCTGAAATTGGTCTGAGGACAGGTAATGTCATCAGCCACGTTGCAGTCTTCGACGTACCGACCTACCACAAGGTATTCATAGTTACTGATGCTGCAATGATAATTGCCCCTGATCTTACCCAAAAGAAACAGATAATAGAAAACGCTGTTCAGCTAGCCCATGCACTTGATATTGCTGAGCCCAAGGTTGCTGTCCTGGCGGCAAAGGAAAAGGTAAGTGAAAAGATGGAGGCAACTGTTCATGCGAAGGCATTGGCAGACATGAATAAGTCGGGAGAGATCAAAGGCTGTATCGTCGACGGACCACTTGCTCTTGATAATGCCGTAAGCAAGGAGTCTGCGAGGATAAAGGGAATTGACAGCGAAGTTGCAGGAGATGCGGATATACTTCTTGCCCCTGACATAGAGGCAGGCAATATACTCTACAAATCACTGAGCTTCCTTGGAAATGCAAAATCAGCGGGTTTGATCGTTGGTACCAGCAAGCCGATAGTTTTGACCTCCAGGGCTGACAGTGAGGAAGCTAAGCTCAATTCAATAGTATTGGCCACCTTGATGGCATAGGGAGAGATGTGTATGAAAAATTACAGGATGCTGATAATCAATCCAGGAAGCACCTCCACAAAAATTGCAGTTTATGACGGCAATATCATGGTATTTGAGGAAACCTTGAGACATGATGTAGAAGAGCTTTCAAAGTACGGAGATGTGATCCAGCAGTTGGAATTCAGGAAGGAAATCATTCTAAATTCCTTAAGGGAGAATAAAATTGATAAGAAAACGATTTCCGCAGTGGTAGGCAGAGGCGGTCTCCTGAAGCCAATAGAAGGAGGAACCTATGAGGTAAATGAGGAAATGCTTAAAGATCTGAGGAGTTCGACTCGGGGAATGCATGCCTCCAACCTGGGTGGGCTGATTGCCAACGAGATAGCCAAGGAGATTGGATCAAGAGCATTCATAGTCGACCCTGTCGTAGTTGATGAACTCCAGGAAATAGCAAGGATTTCAGGCCTCAAGGGAATTGAGAGGATAAGTATATTCCACGCATTGAATCAAAAGGCAGTTGCAAGAAGATATGCACTTTCACTTGGCAAGAAATATGAGGATCTAAACCTTATTGTAGTTCACCTTGGAGGTGGGATATCCGTTGGTACACACAAAAAAGGCAGAGTAATAGACGTTCCCAACGCATTAAACGGAGAAGGGCCATTCTCACCTGAAAGAACCGGAGGGCTCCCAATATGGGATCTGGTTGAGCTATGCTTCTCAGGTAAATATACAAAAAGTGAGCTCCAGAAGATGATCGTTGGAAACGGGGGTATAGTATCCTACCTTGGAACCAATGATGCACGCGAGGTCGTCAGGAGAATAAATGAAGGCGACGAATATGCTGAGCTGGTATATAAAGCTATGGCATATCAGGTGGCTAAGGAGATCGGAGCGTCCTCAGCAGTTCTTAAAGGCGATGTGGACCAGATTATAATAACTGGAGGTATCGCTTACGATAAGATGTTTGTAGGCTGGTTAGAGGAAATGATAGGTTATATTGCCGGTGTTACTGTTTACCCTGGTGAAGATGAGCTCAAAGCTCTTGCAGAGGGAGGACAGAGAGTGCTTTCCGGTGAGGAGGAGCCTAAGGTATATAGTTAGGAGAACCTGATGAATAACGACAAGAGAATAAGAATAGTCATAGGACATTATGGCAGCGGGAAGACAGAATTCAGTGTAAATTATGCAGTAAAGCTTGCTAAGATGGGGAGGAAGGTAGGTCTTGTGGATCTCGATGTAATCAACCCTTACTTCAGATCCAGGGAAAAGACTGCCCTTCTTGCAGAACACGGGATCAAGGTTGTAGGAAGCAATCTTGAGGGCAATGCACTCGATGTACCGGCAATTTCCGGTGAAGCTGCAACCCCTCTTCAGGATAAAAGCTACGATGCAATTCTTGACGTTGGTGGTGATCCTGCAGGGGCAAGAGCATTGGGGAGGTACTTTCCCATTCTCAGGGATGGAGAGTATGATATGTTCTTCGTTCTGAATGCCAACAGACCTGAGACTCAGTCTGTAGAGAAAGCAATGGAGTATATTGCAAAGATCGAAGCAACAGCAAGAGCAAAGGTTACTGGTATAGTTAATAATACTCATCTGCTCAAGGCAACATCTGCTGAGGATGTTATAAGAGGTTATGATCTGGCGGTAAAGGTTTCAGAGGCAACAGGTATTCCACTCAGATATAATTCTTGTCTTGAAGGGCTTGCTGAAGAACTGCCGGATGAGGTAAAAACCAATGTCTTCCCAATACAGCTTTATATGCGGGAAGAATGGATGATATAAGAAAAAGGAGGAATAAGATTATGGCAAAGGTCAAAGGCAACGTGACTTTCGATGAGGACCTGTGCAAGGGCTGCGGTCTTTGTGTATCTGTATGTCCAGTCAATATTATTTCACTTGACACTGGCAGGATAAATAAGAAAGGGTATTATCCGGCCGCTATCGAGGAAATGGATAAATGTATCGCATGCACTAATTGTGCAACAGTTTGCCCGGATTTGGTTATAACAGTGGAAAGACTTTAAAGGAGGGTTACATATGACTAAGGTTCTCATGAAGGGGAACGAGGCGGTAGGAGCTGCTGCGATAGCTGCTGGATGCAAGTACTTCTTTGGATATCCAATAACTCCTCAGAGCGAGGTCCCCGAGTATTTATCAAGAGAGCTCCCCAAGATAGGTGGAGTGTTCGTTCAGGCTGAATCAGAGGTTGCTGCTATAAATATGGTATACGGAGCGTCAGGTTCAGGAGCAAGGGTTATGACTTCATCATCCAGCCCCGGTATTGCTCTTAAGCAGGAAGGTATATCCTATCTTGCAGGAGCCGAGCTGCCATGTATAATTGTTGATATGGCAAGAGGAGGTCCAGGATTAGGATCGATCCAGGCTGCCCAGGGTGATTATTTCCTTGCAACCAGAGGCGGAGGCAATGGAGACTATAGACTGATAGTTCTCGCACCTGCCAATGTACAGGAGCTTGTTGACCTGATCATTGATGGATTTGATCTGGCCGACCTGTACAGGACTCCTGTAATGATACTTGGCGATGGCATGATCGGCCAGATGATGGAGCCAGTAGAATTTAAGGAAAGACCGGAGAAGAACCTGCCTGTAAAGGATTGGGCTACAGTAGGAACAGGCGGCAAAAGAAAACCAAACATAATTAATTCACTATTCCTTGAAGCAGAGCTTCTGGAAAAACACAATCACAATCTTCAGGCTAAATTTGCGAGGATAAGAGAGAATGAGAAGAGAGTTGAAACCTATAACATAGAGGATGCAGACCTTGTAATAAGCGCTTATGGGACAACTTCGAGAATTGCAAAAACTGCAATAAGCAAGCTTGAGAAGGAAGGCTACAAGATAGGTATGATAAGACCAATAAGCCTTTATCCATTTCCAAATGAGGCTTTTGAGAAGATAAATCCGGCATGTAAGGGAGTTTTGACAGTTGAGATGAGTGCTGGTGGGCAAATGATCGATGATGTAAGGCTATCACTTAACGGCTCCATGCCAACCTATTATCACGGACGATCAGGTGGAATGGTACCAACTCCAGAGGAAATAGCCAATAAGGTTAAGGAAATTCTTGGAGGTGACAAATAATGACTGTCATATTTGAAAAGACTAAGGGGTTGACTGACAAGACCTTCCATTATTGTCCAGGGTGTACCCATGGTGTTATCCACAGATTGGTTGCTGAAGCAATGGTTGAACTGGGAGTTCTTGAAAATGCCATCGGAGTTGCTCCGGTAGGATGCTCGGTTTTAGCTTATAACTACTTTAATTGTGACATGCATGAGGCTGCTCATGGACGTGCTCCAGCTGTAGCAACTGGGATCAAGAGAGTTCACCCAAACAATTTTGTTTTCACTTACCAGGGAGACGGTGACCTGGCTGCTATTGGAACCGCAGAAATCGTACATGCTGCTCATAGAGGAGAGAAGTTCTCTACTGTATTCGTCAATAATGCGATCTATGGAATGACAGGTGGACAGATGGCTCCTACAACACTCGTTGGCCAGAAGGCGACTACGGCGCCATACGGCAGAGATGAAGCTACAGCTGGAAGACCAATAAGGATGTCAGAGATGTTGGCCACAATCGACGGTGCTGTATTTGTTGAGAGGGTTGCAGTAAATACGCCAGCTAACATTAGGAAAGCCAAGAAAGCAATACTGGAGTGCTTCAAGGTCCAACTGGAAGGCAAGGGCTTTGGTATAGTAGAAGTTCTTTCAACATGCCCTACTAACTGGGGTCTTACTCCTGTTGAATCAATGAAATGGCTTGGTGACAACATGATACCATATTATCCATTGGGTAACTTTAAAAAGCCAGAGGAGGTTAAATAGATATGGATGAGAGATTGATAATCGCCGGCTTTGGAGGACAGGGCGTAATGGCGATGGGCCAGCTTTTAACATACTCAGGGATGATCGAAAACAAAAATGTATCCTGGCTTCCATCATACGGTCCAGAAATGAGAGGTGGAACTGCAAACTGCAACGTTACAGTATCAACTGACCCAGTGGGCTCTCCTGTAGTAGTCGAAGCATCTTCAGTAATTGTTCTCAACCTGCCATCTTTAGATAAATTTGAAGATAGTGTCGAGGCAGGCGGCAGACTATTTATAAATTCTTCATTAATATCAAGAAAATCGACAAGAGACGACATTGAGGTATACTATGTCCCCGCCAACGATATTGCCAACGAACTTGGAAACCCAAGGATAGCAAACATGGTAATGCTTGGAGCCGTAGTTGAAAAAACCAATGTAGTAAGCTTTGAGTCAATAGAAAAAGCATTTGGGAAGGTTTTTGGCGAATCCAAAGCTCATTTGCTTCCGATCAATAAGGAAGCTCTTGAAAGAGGAGCAAAAGCCGTAAGAGAAACTGCAAACGTATAAATAAAGACGCTGGACTATCAGTCCAGCGTCAAGCTTTGTGTAAGCTCTTCAATCAACTCTTTTACGGTAGTTATCCTGTCGATCAGATAACCTCTTTTTCCTATGAATACCAGTCCATTGTCCACATCGCCGGTTACAGATCTTATGAGCGCACTTGTTATGCAATATTGGGTAGTGGCTGGATTGCAGGGCGTGAGACAGTTGTAGCATTTGGTCACTTTTTCTCTCTCCAGGGATACCCTTCTTATAAAATCATTTAGGATTACCTGGCCAGGCATTCCGACCGGGCTTTTGACATAGCCAATATCTTCATTTTTGCTCTGGACATAAGCCTCCTTGAAGCTTATATGTGCATCACACTCCTGGGTAGCAACGAAACGGCTGCCAATTTGAACAGCATCTGCACCTATCTGGAGAAGCTCCCTGATTTCCTCACTGTAATATATACCTCCCGCGGCAGCAACAGGGATCTTTTTGTTGTAGGTATCTTCGTAGGGTCTGATCGATTCCCTGACTTCTTTGACCAGATCGCGAATATCAGGGAGCTTGCCGCTTTGCAAAACCTCCTCAGAAAATCCAAGGTGCCCTCCAGCCATTGGACCTTCAACTACAATAAGATCAGGCAAATAGTTGTGTCTCTTAGTCCATAACTTGGTAATTACTGCAGCCGCCTTACCGGAGGATACGATGGGTGCGATTTTTGTATCACTGCCCTTCACAAGCTCAGGAAGCTCACTTGGTAAACCGGCTCCAGAAATTATCAAGTCAATTCCTTCTTCAACTGCTGCTTTGACCATTTCCCTATAGTTATCGATAGCAACCATAAGGTTGACTGCAAGAATTCCGTCCGGACTCTTTTCACGTGCTAACCTTATTTCCTTCTTTAACCCTCTAATATTTGCCTCATTTGTATTTGTTGTGAAATCAGACTCCCTGAATCCTATCTGGACTCCTGAAATTGTTCCGATACCACCTTGATTGGCAACTGCAGATGCAAGCCCCGAGAGAGAAACTCCCACTCCCATACCACCCTGGATTATCGGTACTCTGGCAAGCTTGTTGCCAATTCTTAATTTATCCATTATCGATCCCTCCATCAGTTTTCGATCGCGAACATGAATTCTCCCTCAGCTGCAAGCTCTTCACCTACGAAAGCCTTGCCCTCTCCAATTCCTATTCCACCCCGAACTCTTGTAATCTCCACCTCGATCCTTAAGCAATCACCTGGTACTACCTTTCTCTTGAATCTAAATTTGTTTATCCCTGCAAAATAGGCAGTATTACCCTTGAATTGCTCCTGGGACAAAAGAATCACCGCTCCTGCCTGTGCCATTGTCTCTATTATGATGACACCAGGCATGACAGGATTATTCGGGAAGTGTCCAGTAAAGTAGTTTTCATTCACAGTTACATTTTTAAAGCCGGTGCCCTTAAGAGCCTCTTCACTGACTTCAACCCTATCAATAAAAAGAAAAGGGTATCTGTGAGGGATGATTCCCATTATATCCTTTATCCCGTATACCTTCATCCTATAACCTCCTGTAACAGGCCAATTGGCCAGAAAAATATTGCCAAAGCCTTCGATATGCTTTATACTATCCTTAAGTTTGCATTCACCTAAACTCAATAATAATTTAAATTGATGATTTTTGCAAACTATTAATTAGTGGAGGTGTTGTCTTTATAAAAGACGATGCGGTCAATCAGGAGGTGGACAATTGAAAAAAATATCGGTTGGTATAACCGGTCTTGGAAGCTATGTACCGGAAAGGGTCGTAACCAATGATGACATTTCGAAGCTTGTGGAAACGAGTGATGATTGGATAGTAACCCGAACCGGTATCAGGGAGAGAAGAGTGGCTGACGAGAAAGTTGCGACATCTGATCTTGCGGTTAAGGCAGCAGAGCTTGCTTTAAAGGATGCAGGGATAGATGCGGATGAACTGGATCTGATAATCGTTGCTACTGCTACACCTGACCATGCGTTTCCATCGACAGCCGCTCTTGTGCAAAAAAGCCTTGGAGCATCTAAGGCAGCAGCATTTGACTTAAGCGTAGGCTGTTCGGGATTCATCTACGGCATGGTTACCGGAGCGAACTTTATTAGTTCTGGGATGTACAAAAAGGTTTTGGTTATCGGTGCTGAAACACTCTCAAAAATAGTGGACTGGACTGACAGAAACACCTGTGTATTATTTGGAGACGGTGCAGGAGCGTGTGTATTGGAATCATGTGACGAAAGTTTTGGAATTTTAGCTTCAGAGCTTGGGTCAGATGGTCTCAACGGAGACGTTTTGATATTGCCTGCAGGCGGCTCGAGGTATCCGGCAACTGCAGAAACAGTTGAAAAAAAGCTTCACACAATAAAAATGGATGGCAAAGAGGTATTCAAATTTGCGGTAAGGGTAATGGAGAAATCGTCTATGAGAGTTCTGGAAGAGGCGGGACTGACTCAGGACCAGCTTGATTTTCTTATACCCCACCAGGCAAATATGAGGATTATCGATGCAGCTATGAAAAAGCTGCAGCTGGGAAGAGAAAAAACACATATAAATCTAGATAAGTACGGCAACATGTCCGCTGCTTCAATTCCTGTTGCCCTTGATGAGGCCCTTAGGGAAGGGAAGATCAAAGAAGGAGATGTGGTACTTCTTATCGCATTTGGTGCAGGATTGTCCTGGGCTTCTATTGTCATGCGGTGGAATAGGAGGGACAGGGATGTTTAATACAAGAGTAACTCAGTTATTAGGTATTCAGTACCCTATCATACAGGGCGGCATGGCATGGGTAGCTACTCATGAACTTGCAGCAGCAGTATCTGAGGCTGGAGGCCTTGGTATTATTGCAGCGGGAAATGCTCCTGGAGATTTTGTAAGGAATGAAATTAGGGCACTAAAGAAAAAAACCGATAAACCCTTTGGTGTCAATATTATGCTTCTTTCACCATTTGTTGAAGATGTTGTGGATATAGTTTGTCAGGAGGGGGTTCCCGTAGTAACCACCGGAGCAGGAAATCCTGGGAAATACCTTGATCGATTCAGGGAAAAGGGGATCAAGGTCATACCTGTAGTACCCTCTGTGGCTCTTGCAAAAAGGCTTGAAAAACAAGGAGTAGATGCTTTGATAGTTGAGGGAACTGAAGCTGGAGGTCATATAGGGGAGCTTACAACCATGGCTCTTGTACCACAGGTATGTGATGCTGTTGATCTTCCGGTGATTGCAGCAGGTGGGATCGCCGATGGGAGAGGCTTTATTGCCGCCCTTGCGCTTGGTGCCGAGGGAGTACAGGTTGGAACAAGATTTGTGTGTTCAACTGAAGCAAAGGTCCACTCAAGCTACAAGGATGCCCTGATAAATGCAAAGGACAGGGATGCAATCGTAACAGGAAGAACTACTGGTCACCCTGTAAGGGTAATAAAGAATCAGTTTACCCGCGAGTTTCTGGAAATGGAAAAAAACGGAGCGTCTGTAGAGGAACTCGAAGCTGCCGGTGCAGGCAAATTAAGACTTGCAGTAGTGGATGGAGATATTGATAATGGCTCAGTTATGTCCGGTCAGATAGCTGGAATGATAAAGGATATAAAAAGCTGCAGGGATATAATTGAGGGAATGGTTCAGGAGGCTTTGACCTCCAATGAAAGGATCAATCAATTATCAGGAGGTGGCCTTGATGGCTAAAACAGCATTTTTGTTCCCAGGTCAGGGAGCTCAGCATATAGGAATGGGTAGAGATTTCTTTGAACAAATAAGAGAGTCCAAGGAGGTATTCAAGGAGGCAGACGAGGCACTTCAAATGGACCTTTCAGGTCTGATATTCGAGGGGTCCGAGGAGGAGCTCAAGAAAACCGAGAATACCCAACCGGCAATTCTTACTGCCAGCATTGCGATGCTTAAAGCTCTTGAAAAAGAGGGTATCGACTGCGATTACACCGCTGGCCTGAGCCTTGGAGAATACAGCTCGCTTGTAATGAGTAAAGCGTTGAGGTTTTCTGATGCACTTAAAATAGTAAGGGAAAGAGGCAAGTTCATGCAGGAGGCCGTTCCACAGGGAGTAGGTGGTATGGCAGCATTGTTGGGTATGGACAGAGGGCTGTTGCCTTTAGTCCTTGAAGCATCAAAGGATTTTGGCATAGTAGAGGTAGCAAACTACAATAGTCCGGACCAGATAGTTATATCAGGCGAAAAGAAAGGATTATCTATAGCATGTGCCAAGGCAATGGAGCTGGGTGCAAAAAAAGCTGTAGAGCTCCCGGTCAGTGCACCTTTCCACACCTCAATGCTAACTCCGGCAGGGGTTAGGCTCGAAGGGGAACTAAGGAAGGTATCCCTGGGAGAGCTTGAAAAAAAGGTTGTCTCAAACGTGGACGGAAAGGTGATTGGCTGCAGGGAAGAGCTTGTTGGCAAGCTGGTAGACCAGGTCTCAAGCTCAGTAATGTGGCAGCAGTCAATTGAGTACATGCTTAATGAGGGAGTTGATACCTTCATTGAGATCGGGCCTGGAAAATCACTTTCCGGCTTTGCAAAGAGAATAAGCAAGGCAATGGGTAAGGATGTCAGGATACTTAACGTTTCTTCTGTTGAAAGCTTCAAGGAAACTGTTGAGAAGCTTACAAAGGGGGCTTAGTCAATGAAGGGCAAAACGGCACTTGTAACAGGAGGAAGCCGGGGGATAGGAAGAGAGATCGCGCTGGGACTTGCAGCAAGGGGATGCAATGTTGCAATAACATATATCAGCAGCGAAGAGACAGCTCTAAAAGTAATTGATGAGCTAACAGAATATGGAGTTAAGGCTGTTGCAGTCAAAGCGGATACCGGCAATAAGGAGCAGGTTGAAGAAATGGTAGGCCAGGTCGAGGAAAGTCTTGGGAAAATAGAGATACTGGTCAATAACGCAGGGATAACCAGGGATAATCTCCTCATAAGAATGAGTGAGGAAGACTGGGACCAGGTAATGCAGACAAACCTTAAGGGAGCATTTCTGACAACCAAGGCAGTAGTAAGGGGAATGATGAAAAATAGATATGGAAAGATCATAAACATATCATCAGTTGTAGGAGTTATGGGCAATGCTGGACAAGCAAATTATTCCGCCTCAAAGGCCGGACTTATAGGGCTTACAAAGTCCACAGCCAAGGAACTGGCATCAAGAGGCATAAGGGTGAATGCTATAGCTCCGGGCTTCATAAAAACAGATATGACTGATGCGCTCAAGGAAGAGGTAATACAAGAGATGCTAAAATCCATACCGCTTGGCTACCTTGCGGAGCCTAAGGAAATAAGCAATTTGGTGAATTTCCTTGCAAGTGAGGAATCGGATTACATCACTGGGCAGGTAATTCAAATAGATGGCGGAATGCACATATAATTTAAGGAGGAATATAAAAATGGTATTTGAAAAAGTAAAAAAGATAATTGCAGAGCAGCTTGACGCAGAGGTAGAGGGAATAACCATGGAGACATCCATGATGAAGGATCTTGAGGCAGATTCCCTGGACGCTGTAGAAATAATGATGGCACTCGAGGATGAGTTTGGAATAGAGATTCCTGACGAGGATGCAGAAGGCTTCAAAAATATCGGAGACATCGTAAAATACGTAGAAGCAAAACTAGCCTAATTCAAAGAGGTGGATATATGAAAAGAGTTGTACTGACAGGCTTTGGAGCAGTGACGCCTCTCGGGATCGGTAAGGATGAATTTTGGAATGCTTTGCTTGAGGGAAAATCAGGAGTAGGTTATATAACTAGATTTGATGCTTCTGAGCATGATACTAAGATTGCAGCAGAGGTAAAGGGATTCGATCCCACTGTCTTTATGGAGAAAAAGGAAGCAAAGAGGATGGATATGTTCGCTCAGTACGCCGTTGCAGGTACTAAGATGGCTCTGGACGATGCCGGCATCGACTTGTCAACGATCAATACCGACAGAGCTGGAGCTATAATAGGTTCAGGAATTGGCGGGATAACCACCCTGGAAGCAGAAAAGGAAAAGCTGGATGAGAAAGGTCCCGGAAGGATAAGTCCGCTTTTTATACCAATGATGATTGCAAATATGGCTGCTGGACAGGTTTCAATGACTTTCGGCTTGAAGGGTTCATCTATGACGATTACAACGGCGTGTGCATCTGCAACTCATGCCATAGGTGAAGCCTTTAGGATGATCAAGTCCGGGTACCTCGATATGGCAGTCTCAGGAGGAACCGAGAGCTCAATAACCCCTCTTTCAATGGCAGGCTTCATATCCATGAAGGCTCTTTCCACCAGGAATGAAGAGCCCTGGAAAGCCAGCAGGCCCTTTGACAAAAACAGGGATGGATTTGTAATGGGAGAAGGCTCCGGCATAGTAATTCTTGAAGAGCTGGATCATGCATTGAAAAGAGGAGCCAGGATATATGCAGAGGTCGTAGGATACGGCTCAACATCAGATGCCTTTCACATAACTCAGCCTGATCCTGAAGCATCAGGAGCTATGAGAGCTATGGCACTTGCCCTGGAGGAGGGTGGAGCAAGTCCTTGTGATGTAGATTATATCAATGCACACGGAACCAGCACCTACTTCAACGACAAGCTGGAGACTCTCGCAATAAAAAGACTGTTTGGCGAGTATGCAAAAAATTTGAATATAAGCTCCACAAAATCAATGACAGGCCATCTCTTAGGTGCTGCAGGCGGTGTTGAGGCAATTGCTACTGCAATGGCCATTCATACTGGAGTCATTCCTCCCACCATCAACTACGAGGTCCAGGATGAGGAGTGCGATTTGAATTACACACCTAATCATGCAGTCAAACGCAGCGTTCGCTATGGCTTGTCCAATTCACTTGGATTTGGCGGACATAACGCATCTATACTTTTCAAAAGGTATGAATAACAGTTAACTGCTGGCTTTAGCCGGCAGTTTTTTTCTATATATATACATCGATTTATGCTATACTTTAGGTATAATGCGGAGGAACGAAATGAGGATCACTATACCTGAATATGTAAATCGAATAATAGATGCTTTGAATAGCTCAGGGCATAAGGCATTTCTTGTTGGAGGCTGTGTAAGGGATTCGATCCTGGGTAAGGTGCCTGCTGACTATGACATAGCCACCTCTGCCGCTCCGGCTCAAATGGAATCAGTATTCAGAAACTGGAGGACCTTTGAACCGGGCCGTATATTTGGGACGATATCTGTCGTTCAGGAGGAAGGGATAGTTGAGGTAACTGCCTTTAGAAAGGATATTGGGTACTCAGACGGCAGGAGACCTGACAGGGTAGAGTTCACCACCGATTTGACTGAGGATCTAAAAAGAAGAGATTTCACAATCAATGCAATGGCCTACAGCCACTCAACAGGGATCATCGATCCATTTGGCGGCAAAAAAGATATTGAAATGAGGCTTATCAGATGTGTAGGCGATCCAATGGAAAGACTGAATGAGGATTACCTCAGAATACTAAGAGCTGTAAGATTTGCAACTCAATTGAACTTCTCCATAGAGATAAGTACCGCAGACGCCTGCACAAAGCTCTCCTCAGGGCTAGACAAGGTTAGTGTTGAAAGGATCAGAGAGGAATTGTTCAAGATATTGCTTTCTGACAAGCCTTCAGAGGGATTCCTTATAATGAGATCTCTGGGTATACTGAAAGAGGTTATTCCTGAGTTGATCCCTGCAATAGGCTTTGATCAAAGGAATCCGCATCATGACAGATCGGTCTTCCAGCATACTTTGACCGTTCTTGACAATACACCTCCGGTTCTCCATTTAAGATTGGCTGCCCTATTGCATGATATTGGAAAGCCTTACACCTTCTCAATTGACGAGTATGGAGTGGGACACTTCTATGGACATGATAGGATGAGTGTAAGAATAGGGAAAGAGTTTATGCTAAGGCTTAAATGCTCAACAGAGCTTATGGAAAAAACACTGAATCTGGTGAAGGAGCACATGGTCCATCACCCGGATTTAAGGAAAAAAGGTCTGAAGAGGCAGCTTCAGAGAGTAGGATCAGAGAACATTTACCACCTTATAGATCTTCAGATAGCAGACAAACTTAGCAAGAAGGGCAAAAAGGACATAACAAAGCTCCTTGAGAAAAAAACGGTGATCGGAGAGATACTTGATGCCGGAGAACCTTTTAAAAAGGATCATCTAGCAGTAAATGGAAATGATCTTAAGGCTGCAGGATATAAAGAGGGCAAGATCATTGGAAAGCTACTTGAGTATCTTCTGAATTGCGTGCTTGAGCAACCGGAACTAAATAACAGGGAGAGTCTGATGGGGATATTACTCGATATCTATCCTCCGGACTCCGTTGAATAAACACCTAATTTTGGGGAGGAATGTAAATGGGAAAACTATTTGGTACAGATGGAGTGAGAGGCGTTGCAAATTTGGAATTGACGCCAGAACTGGCCTTTGAAATAGGAAGGGCCGGAGCCTTCATCATATCTGAAGGGAAAAAGGGCAAGGTCATTGTAGGGAAGGATACAAGAGCATCCGGTGATATGCTTGAGGCTGCACTGACTGCAGGAATATGCTCTATGGGTTTGGATGTCGAGTCGATCGGTATACTCCCAACACCTGCGGTAGCTTTGCTGGCAAGAGAATATGGGGCAGTGGCAGGGGTAATGATATCAGCATCCCATAATCCCGGCGAATACAATGGAATCAAATTTTTCAACGGGGAGGGGTTAAAGCTTCCGGACGCGGTGGAAGAACAGATAGAGGATATAATCCTGAATAAACGAGAGCTTCCTGCACCCCCAATTAAAGACCTGGTAGGCAGGGTATATATAAATGAAACTGCAGCAGAGGATTATAAGGAGTTACTGAAAAATGCCATCAAGGTAGATCTCAAAGGAGTTAAGATCGCAATGGATTGCGGCCATGGTGCCTTGTACAGGATCGGACCGTCGCTAATCGAAGAGTTGGGCGGTGAAGTGATTTCAATCAACACCGAGCCCAATGGTATGAACATAAATCATGATTGTGGATCAACAAAACCAGCTCTGGTCCAGAGACTTGTCCTTGAGAAGGGTGCAGACCTTGGAGTAGCCTTTGATGGGGATGCCGACAGGATAATTGCAGTGGACGAGAAGGGCGAGATCATCAATGGGGATCACATTCTTGCCATTTGCGGTTCTTACCTGAAGGAGAAGGGAAATCTGAAAAGGGACACGGTAGTTGGAACTGTTATGACCAATATGGGCCTGGATGAGTACCTGAAGAAAAACGGATTGGGGATCGTAAAGACTGCAGTGGGGGACAGGTACATACTTGAGGAAATGTTAAAAGAGGGCTATAACCTGGGTGGAGAACAGTCAGGACACATCATATTCCTTGAGCACAATACCACAGGAGATGGAATGGCAACAGCACTTCACCTGTTGCAGGTAATGAAGGATACAAACAAGAAAGCATCGGAGCTTAATGGGTTGATGAAAAACTATCCTCAGGTCCTCTTGAATGCAAGGGTCGACAACGCATATAAGACAAAGTACATGGAGATACCTGAGATCAAGGAAGAAATTATGAGAATAGAGGAGATGTTCAAAGGCGAGGGCAGGGTACTGATAAGACCATCAGGCACAGAGCCACTGGTAAGGGTCATGATCGAGGGTAAGGATCAGGCTATCATAACTGATGTCGCGAGGGACCTTGTTGATTTCATCGAGTCCAGGATAGGGATAAAATAAAGAAAAGGAGGGGTCATATGGAATATAAAATAGTAGCTGATAGCAGCTGTGACCTGAATGAAGAGCTTGAGAGCAAAATGGATGTTAGTCTGGTTCCCTTCAGGATAGACATCGATGAAGCTTCCTTTATCGATGATGAAAACATTGACATGAAGAATCTTGTCAGTACGATGAAGGCTAGTCCAAATCCTATAAAATCCTCATGTCCTTCCCCGGGAGATTTCAAGGAAAGATATCTGGATGCTGACAGCGTCTTTGTGGTTACAATATCGAAGGAATTGTCAGGGACCTATAACAGTGCTATACTTGCAAGGGATATGATGCTTGAGGAGATGAAAGAGAAGTTCATACATGTGTTTAATTCAAGATCAGCAAGTGTTGGCGAGACTTTGACTGCAATGAAGATCAAGGAATGTATAGAAAAAAAGATGACGAATGAACAGATCGTGGAGAAGGTTGAGCAATATATCGATGATATGAAGACATTCTTTATTTCTGACGATTTGAGCAATCTGATCAAAAATGGTCGTATATCAAAGACACAAGGGCTCATAGCTAATGTCCTGAATATAAAGCCTATAATGAAAGCAACAGATGATGGCAACATAGAAACTGTTGAGAAGATAAGAGGCAGCAAGAAGGCAATCAAGAGACTAGCAGAGTTAATTGCAGAAAGTGGAGTTAAATTTGAGGAGAGGATACTTGCCATATCTCATGCAAATGCACTTCAAAAGGCTTTGGATCTTAAGGAGTATCTTGCAGGACTTAAATTCAAGGATGTAGTAATAGTCGAGACCAAGGGCTTAAGTACTGTATACGTAAACGATGGGGGCATAATCGTATCCTACTAGAGATCAGGGCGGTGGTAAAAAAGTATATGAAAAAGTATTTGACAAATCGCCGCCTGATGCTATAATAGATAAAGTAGGCGCTAAGGCACCTAACATTACATGCGGGAATGGCGGAATTGGCAGACGCGCTAGACTTAGGATCTAGTGTCAACGACGTGGGGGTTCAAGTCCTCTTTCCCGCACCAGCAAAAACCAGTGGTTCTGCCATTGGTTTTTTCATATGTATGCAATTATGCGCGGATATGGTATAATATTACGATGGAGACAACAATTCGTGTCATATATAAAAAATAAATTAGGGGGTTCATTGATGAAGGCTGTTTTTGAAAAAAGGGAGAAAAACACGGTACACTTTAATATCGAATTGCCTGCAGGCGACTTTGAAGGAGCTTTGCAAAAAGCTTATTTGAAGAACAGAGGGAAATTTAATATACCCGGATTCAGAAAGGGTAAGGTACCAAGAAAAATAATTGAAATGAACTTTGGAGCAGACATATTCTTTGAAGATGCTATCAATCTGCTTCTACCCGAGGCTTATTCAGATGCTATCGAGGAGCTTAAGCTCGAACCCGTGGACAGCCCTGAGGTGGATGTTGAAGAGATAAATCTTGGAGAGCCTGTAAATGTGAAGTTCAGCGTAGACGTAAAGCCTGAGATAGAGCTTGGGGATTACAGCACTATAGAGCTGGAGAAGGTAGATTACTCAGCAACCGATGCAATGATAGATGCTGAAATCGATAGAGTGAGAAACATGAACTCCAGAATGATCGACGCAGGAGACAGGGAAATTGCCAACGGCGACTTTGTAACCATGGATTTTGAAGGATTTATCGATGATGAAGCCTTCGAAGGCGGAGCTTCAGAGGATCATGTCCTGGAAATCGGATCAGGACAATTTATACCAGGCTTCGAGGAAGGACTTCTCGGCAAGAAAAAAGGAGATGCAGTGGAAGTAAATGTTACCTTCCCTGAGGAGTATCACGAAGAGTCACTGAAGGGTAAGCCAGCAGTATTCAAGGTCGATATAAAGGAAGTAAAGGTAAAGGAGCTTCCTGAGCTTGATGACGAATTTGCCAAGGATGTCAGCGAATTCGATACTCTTGAGGAGTATAAAAACAGCATCAGAGTAGAGCTTGAGAAGCAGCTTAAGGATCAGGAAAAGATCGAGACTGAGAACAAGATAGTCGAGAAAGTAGTTGAAATGAGCAGCTTTGAGGTTCCTGAGGGTATGATACAATCACAAATCGACAATGAAATTATGGATTTTGAGTATAGAGTGGGCATGCAGGGCTTCAATATGGAAAGATACCTTGAGCTTACAGGAATGTCTGTTGAGGAGCTTAGAAACAACTTCAGATCCGTAGCCGAGAGAAGAGTTAGAGCAGACCTTGTTCTTGAGGCCATTGCAAAGGCTGAGGGAGTAGAGGTAACTGAAGAGGATATTGACAAGGAACTGGAAAAGCTTGCTGAGCAGTATAAGCAGGAAAATACCGAGAAGTTCGTAAAGGACATGAAAAAAGGAGATTTAGGCTTCTTAAAAGCGGGTATATCAAACAGTAAAGTTTTAGACCTGTTAAATAAGAAGGTTAAATTCATCTAATTAGTAGGAGGTATGGATATGTCATTGGTACCTATAGTCGTTGAACAAACTAACAGAGGGGAAAGGTCCTACGATATATATTCAAGATTGCTTAAGGACAGGATCATAATGCTGGGATCTGAGATTAATGACGTTGTCGCAGATCTGGTTGTAGCACAGCTTCTATTTCTTGAAGCAGAGGATCCTGAGAAGGACATTCAGATTTATATCAACAGTCCTGGAGGTTCAGTCAGTGCAGGTTTTGCAATTTTTGATACGATCCAATACATCAAGCCTGATGTTGCAACAATATGCGTAGGAAGAGCCGCATCCATGGGAGCGTTCCTTCTGGCAGCCGGGACAAAAGGCAAGAGATTTGCGCTGCCGAACTCAGATATCATGATCCACCAGCCACTTGGCGGAGCTCAGGGACAGGCTGAAGATATAAGGATCCAGGCTGAAAAGATAATTGAGATCAGGGAGAGAATAAACAGGATATTGTCAGAGAGAACAGGTCAACCACTGGAGAGGATAGCCAAGGATACAGACAGGGACTATTACATGAGCGCTTCAGAGGCTGTAGAATATGGAATTATCGATGCCATAATGGAGAGAAAGAAATAAGAGGTGAGTCCATGGCAAAAAATGACGACAAGCAATTGAGATGCTCATTCTGTGGGAAGCCACAGGATCAGGTCAAGAGGCTCATTGCAGGTCCAAATGTGTATATATGCAATGAATGCATCGAGCTGTGTCAGGAGATAATCGAGGAGGAATTTGTTGATTACTTGAATGATTTCGAGCTTGAGGAGGTTCCAAAACCCTCTGAAATAAGGGAAACACTGGATGAATATGTTATTCAGCAGGAAAGAGCCAAAAAGGGTCTGGCAGTTGCAGTGTATAATCACTATAAGAGAATACACAGAAAGCCATCAAAGAACGATCCCGTAGAGCTCCAAAAGAGCAATATAATGATGATTGGGCCCACAGGCTCTGGAAAAACCCTTTTGGCGCAAACGCTGGCTAAAATATTGAATGTACCCTTCGCAATAGCTGACGCAACCTCATTGACTGAGGCTGGATATGTAGGCGAGGATGTCGAAAATATAATCCTGAAGCTGATCCAGGCAGCAGACTATGATATTGAGAAGGCTGAAAAGGGTATAGTCTATATCGATGAGATAGATAAAATCGCAAGGAAGACAGAGAATCCATCAATTACAAGAGATGTAAGCGGAGAGGGCGTTCAGCAGGCATTGTTGAAAATTCTTGAAGGCACGGTTGCCAATGTACCTCCTCAGGGAGGAAGGAAACACCCGCATCAGGAGTTCATACAGGTAGATACTACGAACATACTGTTTATAGTCGGAGGAGCATTTGATGGACTTGACAAGATAATCCAGTCAAGGGTTGGCAAGAAGTCTATGGGCTTTGGTGCTGACGTTAAATCTCAGAGAAGAAACATGGGCGAGCTTCTGAAGCAGATACAGCCTGAAGACCTTATAAAATATGGTCTCATCCCTGAATTTGTGGGAAGACTTCCTGTGGTAGTAACACTTGAGGAGCTTGACGAGGAAGCTTTGGTTAAAATATTGACCGAGCCAAGGAATGCTCTTGTAAAGCAGTACAAGGAGCTTTTCTCCATGGATGATGTTGAACTGGACTTTGAGGAATCTGCTCTTAGAGTGATTGCGAAGAAAGCAATCGAGAGAAAGACCGGAGCAAGAGGCTTGAGGGGCATTATTGAGGAGAGAATGCTGGATATAATGTATGAGATTCCTAATAGAGCAGACGTTGAAAAATGCGTTATAACTAAGGAAACAATAGAGAATGACGGAGAGCCTACTTTGGTATTATCCCAGGAAAAGAAAAGTAGGGCCAGGAAAAAAGGCAATAAGGAATCCGCATCCTAAAGGCTCACAACAGTGAGCCTTTATTTTTCCAATGAAGGAGGGATATTATGAAAAACCCCTATGTAATAGAAGACAAAGTATTGCCCTTGATACCATTAAGAGGCATTTCAATTTTTCCGCACATGGTGATACATTTTGATGTTGGTAGGGAGAAATCAGTCCAGGCACTGGAGAAGTCCATGATGGACGATTCCCTTATACTACTTTGTACACAAATAAATCCAAAGCTTGAAGAGCCTACAACCGATGACTTTTATCACGTAGGCACGATCGCTAAAGTCAAACAGATGCTAAAGCTCCCCGGAGGAAGCATTAGGGTGCTGGTAGAGGGCTTGAACAGAGGTAAGGTAAAAAAGGTTGTGCAGACTGAACCCTATTTCCTTGCTGAAGCTGAGGAGTACAGCTATAATCCAGACGAGATCGAGAAAAGCCAGGATATAGAAGCAGCTATGAGGCTTGTGATAGTTGATCTTGAAGAATATATCTCCCTGAACTCCAAGGTATCCTCAGAGGTGCTTTTTACCATCTCCGATATTGAGGATCCAGGAAGACTCGCAGATGTAATAGCATCCTACGTATTTCTTAAGCAGGAGGACGACCAGAGGATACTGGAGGCTTTCGATCTCTATGAAAGACTAGAGGTTCTCCACCAGATACTCCAGGAAGAGATAGAGCTTTTAAGAATAGAGGATAAAATAAATCAAAGAGTAAGAAAACAGATCAACAAGATCCAGAAAGAGTACTACCTCAAGGAACAGCTGAAGGCCATCCAGAAAGAACTGGGAGAGGATGATGATCTCTCAGGAGAAATTGAGGATTATGAAGCCAAGCTGAGTAAAATAAAAATGCCAAAAGAAGTCAAGGATAAGGCCATGAAGGAAGTTGAAAGACTTTCACGGACTCCTTCCCATTCAGCTGAGGTAGGCGTAATAAGGACTTATCTGGACTGGATCGTTGAGCTTCCATGGGACAAGGAAACCAAGGAAAAAATCGATATTAAAAAAGCCAGAGAGATACTTGATGCCGACCATTACGGTCTGAAGGACGTTAAGGAGAGGATTCTTGAGTTCATAGCCATCCGGAAGCTTTCAACCTCCATAAAAGGACCTATATTATGTCTGGTGGGTCCACCGGGTGTAGGGAAGACATCAATAGCAAAATCTATAGCCTCTTCATTGAACAGGAACTTTGTAAGGATGTCTCTGGGAGGAGTCAGAGACGAGGCAGAGATAAGGGGACACAGGAGAACATATGTGGGAGCAATGCCTGGCAGGATAATAAGCTCTATAAAGAAGGCTGGAACAAAAAACCCGGTTTTTCTTTTCGATGAGATAGATAAGCTTGCCAATGACTTTAGAGGCGACCCGGCCAGCGCACTTTTAGAGGTTTTGGATCCTGAGCAGAACACCACATTTACTGACCATTTTCTGGACGCGCCCTTCGACTTATCTAAGGTTCTCTTTATAACAACGGCAAACACCACCTCCAGCATCCCTCCGGCTCTATTGGACAGGATGGAGGTAATTCGAATCAGCGGCTATACTGAGGAAGAGAAGCTTGAAATAGCAAAAAGGTACCTGCTGCCTAAGCAAATGAAGGAGCATGGTCTAAAAGAAGCCCAAATGACTATGTCTGAGGGAGCTATAAGAGATGTAATAAACTATTATACCAGGGAAGCAGGGGTCAGAAACCTGGAGCGAAATCTCGCCGGGATCTGCAGGAAGGCAGCAAAGGCAATAGTGGAAAAAAATAAAAAGCTTGTAAGGATTAATTCCGGAAATCTTTCTGGATATCTGGGTGCAGGTCGTTATCGATACGACACTGTGGAGGAAAAAGATCAGATAGGTGTTGCCAATGGTCTTGCATGGACTGCAGTGGGAGGGGAGACTCTTTCCGTTGAAGTAACTACTATGCAGGGGACAGGTAAGACCCAGCTTACAGGTAAGCTGGGAGAGGTCATGAAGGAATCAGCCATGGCAGGGATAAGCTTTATCAGAGCAAATGCAGAAAGACTTAAGGTTCCTATGGATTTTCATAAGGATATGGATATCCACATCCATGTTCCTGAAGGAGCAATTCCCAAGGATGGTCCATCTGCTGGTATAACCATCGCCACTGCATTAATATCAGCGCTTTCCAATACACCAGTGTATAAGGACGTTGCCATGACCGGTGAGATCACTCTTAGAGGAAGAGTTCTGCCTGTAGGCGGTATTAAGGAAAAGCTGCTTGCAGCTCATAGAATGGGTATTAAAAAGGTCTTGATCCCCTTTGAGAATGAAAAGGATCTTGAGGAGATACCTGATAAAATCAAAAAGAAAATGGAATTCGTTCTTGTGAAGAATCTGGATGAGGTTCTCTTGCATGCACTGGTTGCCAAGGGTGATGATGATGAAAATAAATAAGTCTGATCTGCAGGCAATGGCAGTTGCACCTTCTGGCTACCCACAGGATGAGATGCCTGAAATAGCTTTCGCTGGGAGATCGAATGTTGGGAAATCATCATTCATAAATGCAATGCTGAACAGGACGAATCTGGCTAGAACAAGCGGGAAGCCGGGGAAGACGAGAACAATAAATTTTTATATTATCAACGAAGAATTCAGATTTGTAGACCTTCCAGGCTATGGGTATGCCCAGGTATCCAAAACTGAAAGAAAAAAATGGGGAGAGATCATTGAGAAATACCTAAGGAACAGACCAAATCTAAAGGCCATTTCACTGATACTGGATATAAGGCATAAGCCGACTCCTCAGGATATTGATATGTTCAATTGGATCAGGGCATATAATATCCAGCCTGTAGTTGTTGCCACAAAGGCGGATAAAATAGCCAGAGGACAATGGGAAAGGCATCTTAAGATAATTAGGGAAGCCTTGGAGGTAAAGTCTGGAGAAGTTCAGATAATACCATTTTCTTCATCAAAAAAAATCAATGTGGACAAACTTTGGGAGCTGCTTGAGGAATATCTTCAGCTGCCAGTATATGAGCAGGAAAAAGACCAGTGATTCCACTGGTCTTTTTTAAGTACATTACTATTATTCTTTTTCAAACATATCCTTAGTTGCGCCGCAAACTGGGCAAACCCAATCCTCTGGCAGATCTTCGAAAGCAGTTCCAGGAGCGATGCCTCCATCTGGATCTCCCTCAGCTGGATCATAAACGTAACCGCATGGTCCACAAACCCATTTGTCCATATTAAAATCTCCTTTCGCTTGATATTTTATTGAGTTACCTAATTATACCATATATTATAAGAAAATAAACTATGAATTTGGGAGCCCCTAAAATAACATAGATTAATATGTTTCAAAGTGGGTAAAATACCTAAGAATAGAACATGACGGGTGTGATAGCGATGAATTATATTTATAAAGGATCTGTCTGCAGCGATCTGGATACCATAAAATCCTTTATAGACAAGACAGTACAAATACTAAACGGAATAATAAGTGATCGGGACCTGATGTTTGACATCAGGGTAATTCTCAACGAATTGATTGTCAATGGAGCACTTCATGGAAACGAATGTATGTCCTCCAAGACAGTCAGCCTCACCCTTAGAATGAGCGAAGACAAGCTTATGATAGAGGTAGAGGATGAGGGAAGAGGCATCAATTATAATCTGAAGGAATACAATCCCTCCGATCTGAAATCCTGGGGCAGAGGTTTGGTTCTGGTCAATGGTTTGTCTGACGAGTTTTACGTTGACAGAAACAGAGTGGTTTCGATAAAAAGGATCGTTTAGGAGGTAAGTAGCATGAACAAGAGAATTGCTATTCTGGTGGTATTATCGCTGCTTGCGGGAGTGATGATACCATTTGTTGTTTACGGAGAGGAGCATGAGTACAATTTGGAAGAACTGGCTTTAAGAGCAAAACAAATTTTTGAGATCCCGGATGACTACGACACCTTCAATTCAAGTATCAGCTCCTATGGAGGAAGAACTTATTACTACTTTAATTGGAGAGACTCATCCCGAAAACTTAACGATATAAGCGTGACCATAGACAGTAACGGCCTCGTAACCTCTTACAGCACATATGATCCTAAGGCACCTGAGGTGCAAAGACTGCCTAAAGTGACAAAGGACGAGGCGATAAATATTGCAGTCAGTTTTATTGAAAAGCTGGGGAATGGGATATCAGAAAGCATAGAGTATGATGATACAAACTATTTTGCAGCTGCAAGCGATCCAAACTATAATCTCAGATTCATAAGAACAGTAGATGGGATCCCATTCAGCGACAATGACTTGAACATAAGCATTTCCAAGGTGTCAGGAAAAACCACCAGCCTCTATCTGAACTGGACTGGTGATGCTGAATTCAGTGGCCTGGATGGTATTATGGATCTTGAAAGTGCCAGAAATGCATATAAGAAAATACCGGGGATTCAACTGGTTTATAAAATAAGTGATCAATTTCCAAGACCTTTGGACTCAGCCGGACAAGAGCTTTCTCATTATTTAGTCTATGCTCCGAGAGACAATATAACCATGATCGATCCATGGACTGGTGAACCTGTAATCTCAGGCTACGGACGTTATGGAATGGGTGGCGGAAAAGCGGAAGCCATGGATCAAGGTGGCATTACACCAATAGAAAAGGAAGAACTGGAAAAGCTTAAGGGACTGCTGTCGTCTGCTGAAGCCGAAAAGATAAGCAGAGATCTCCTTGATATCGGCGATGATTATATTATGGACAGCCAGAGCCTTTATTCCTCATGGAAGAACAAGGACGAGTATAACTGGTCCACCAGCTTCACTAAAAACAGAGGAGCGGAGAACTCTATATTTGTTGAGGTATCTATTGATGCCAGATATGGAGAGCTCATATCCTTCTATATTAACAACTCGGGCAATGAAGGTAAAAAATCAACTTTGGACAGGGAGATGGCAAGAGAGATCGCTGAAGATTTTGTCAGAAAAACAATTCCTGACCTCATGGATTCAATTAAAAGCCCTATTGAATACAATATCTCCGAAACAGAAAGGCTGCAATATTTCATTTTCAACAGATATATTGGGGATATCCAGGTGGAAGGAGATTCAATTACTGTGGTTGTCGATACCTTTGATGGCTCGGTTGCATCCTACAATAAGTCCTGGTACACGGGAAGCTTTCCTTTGCCAGAGGGAATAATAACTCTTGATGAAGCATACGAAGCACTTGTTGAGAGTGTAGGCTTTGGACTTGGATATCGTATTATACCTGTAGAGGAGAAGGGCATATGGTCTGATCAGGTAAGGCTGGTATATCAAACCAATCCCCAAAGAGCCCCTTATATAGACCCGTTTACAGGAGAGCCTCTTGATTATTCCGGGAATCCTTACAGGATCAGACAGACTCAAAGCTACGGTGATTTGGATAACACGTATGCCAAGGATAAGATACTGCTCCTCACTGAATACGGCATAACTTTGCCTGGTGAGAATTTCATGCCAAAGTCAAAGATCATCCAGAAGGATTTCATGAGATACCTATGGGGAGCAATGAACTCCTACAGGCTGGACAGAGAGGTTTCTGACGATACAATATACCAGGAGCTGGCCGATGGTGGGATAATTAGGTCTGATGAAGTCAACAGGGAAGGAACAGTTACAAAGGCTGAGGCTGCAAAATTCGTTGTAAGAGCAAAGGGATTGGAAAAAATCGCATTGATACAGGGGATATATGCAAATATTTTCAAGGATTCAAACTCTATAGTTAAGGATTACAAGGGGTATGTCACACTGGCATATGGTCTTGGAATATTGAAGGGTGACAATTCAGGCTATATAAGGGCAGATTATGTCCTTAAGAGAGAGGATGCAGCATCGATAATATTTGAATTTGCGTTCAATGGTTCCTGATCAAACACAGAATATTTGTCAGCCAGCTCCAAAGAGCTGGCTGATGCATTTTTCGAATGCTTTACAAAATAGCGATAATGGGATAATATTAATGGGTTGAAGAACAATCAAATAATAGAAGGGATCTGTAATACTAAATGATAAGAGAAGATATAAGGAACATTGCAATAATTGCCCATGTCGACCACGGAAAGACAACACTTGTTGACAGCCTACTTAAGCAGTCAGGAATATTCAGGGCAAATCAGCAGGTCAATGAAAGAGTAATGGACTCAAATGACATAGAGCGGGAGAGGGGAATAACCATCCTGGCAAAAAATACTGCTGTAAACTATAAAGGGGTAAAAATAAACATAGTCGATACCCCTGGACATGCTGACTTTGGAGGAGAGGTTGAAAGAGTACTCAAGATGGTAAATGGAGTTGTCCTCCTGGTTGATGCATTCGAGGGACCAATGCCCCAGACGAAATTTGTACTCAAGAAGGCATTGGATCTTGAACTGCCAGTGGTAGTATCCATCAACAAGATAGACAGGCCGGAGGCACGTCCCGAGGAAGTAATTGATGAGATCCTTGACCTTTTTATAGAACTGGGAGCAAAAAGCAGTCAGCTGGATTGCCCGTTCGTCTTCACATCTGCAAAAAAGGGCACTGCAGCTCTTGAACCTGGAGGGGATGAGGAATCGATGGAGGCCTTGTTCGAAACCATCCTGACGTATATACCTGCACCAGAAGGAGATGCGGAGGAACCGCTTCAACTTCTTATATCGACCATTGATTACAACGAGTATATCGGAAGGATTGGGATAGGCAAAGTTGAGAGAGGAACTATCAGGATTGGGCAGGATGTAGTGATAGTTAACCAGGCTCACCCCGAAAGACAGCTTAAGGCTAAGATTGCGAAGCTTTACGAGTTCCAGGGCCTTGCAAGAGTGGAGGTTGATTATGCTGCAATGGGGAGCATTATAGCTGTGTCAGGCCCATCGGACATAGAAATCGGGGACACGGTATGCGATCCTGATGCTGTTCAAGCCCTTGATTTTGTAAAAATATCCGAACCTACACTAGCGATGACATTTTCAGTAAACAACAGTCCATTTGCCGGGAGAGAGGGAGAATTCGTAACATCCAGACAGCTTAGGACCAGGCTTTACAGAGAAGTTCAGACTGATGTGAGTCTTAGGGTCGAGGATACTGATTCCACCGACGCCTTCAAGGTTTCGGGGAGAGGGGAGCTTCACCTTTCTGTTCTAATTGAAAATATGAGAAGAGAAGGCTACGAATTCCAGGTATCTAAGCCTGAGGTACTCTACAGAATGATTGAAGGGAAACGCCATGAGCCAATGGAGATAGTGACAGTGGATGTCAACTCCGAATTTGTAGGAGCGGTCATAGACAAGCTTGGGCAGAGAAAGGGTGAATTGGTAAGCATGTCTGAGTCAAATGGAGGATATGCAAGACTTTTGTTTTCTATTCCTGCAAGGGGTCTTATAGGTTACAGACAAGAGTTTCTTACAGACACTAAAGGAAACGGAGTTCTCAATTCCATTTTTGATGGATATCTACCCTTCAAGGGCGAGATCCCAAGAAGAAAGACCGGATCAATAATAGCATTTGAAACTGGAGAGTCTACAAGCTATGGCTTGTATTCAGCCCAGGAAAGAGGTATCCTCTTTATAGAGCCTGGAACTCCTGTATACGAGGGAATGGTGGTCGGATCCAATCCCAAGGGATTGGATATAGAGGTTAACGTCACACGAAAAAAACAACAATCAAATATTCGTGCCGCGGGCTCAGACGATGCTCTTAGATTATCTCCACCCAAGCTGATGTCGCTGGAGGAAGCTTTGGAGTTTATCGAAGACGACGAACTGATCGAAATAACTCCTAAATCTATTAGGATAAGAAAGAGAATATTGGATGCAGGAAAGAGATATAAATCAAAGAAGTAGTTCACCCTGGGGGGAATAGGTTTGGAAGCATTAATCTCATCATATGAATGGGCATTCAGCAACCTTATCTGGATAAATATGCTCCTCGCCTTAGCTTTGGTATTTTTTGAAAGGAGAAATCCGACATCGACCTGGCTATGGTTAATGGTGCTGCTATTTTTACCTGGAATCGGATTTATATTATATCTTTTCATTGGGCAGGACATGTCAAAGAAAAAGATGTTTAAGCTTAAGAGCGAAGAGGATGATTGCTTCGATATTCTGATAGCTGACCAGGAAAAGAATCTCACAACCAGGGAGTTTCTAAAGAACAATCCGGAATACAAGAGATATGATGACATAGTAAAGCTCAACCTTATGAGCAGCAAGGCAGTTTACACTGTGGATAATGATATTGAGCTTTTGCTCAGCGGCGAGGATAAATTCGCAAGTCTTCTGAACAGCATAGAGAATGCAAAAAGGTACATCCATATGGAGTATTATATATTCCATAGCGATCAAATCGGAAGCAAGGTGCTTGATGCTCTTACCAGAAGGGCAGAAGAAGGGGTAGAGGTCAAGCTTCTTATTGATGGGATGGGTGGCAGGAAGATATCCAAAAAAGCCTTGGAGAGATTAAGGCTCGCCGGAGGGAATGCTGCGTTCTTCTTCCCTCCGTTTATTCCGGTTGTCAATGTAAGGATCAATTACAGAAATCACAGGAAGATATGTATCATAGACGGTGAAGTGGCTTTTATGGGCGGGTTTAACATAGGAGATGAATATCTTGGTATTTCCAGGAAGTTTGGCTACTGGAGAGATACTCATATGAAACTGAGGGGTTCTGTTATTAGCTCACTCCAATGGCAGTTTTTCCTTGACTGGAGATTTGCAACTGGAAAGGAGCTGACTGGTTGTCAAAGCTATGTGGGTGTTGAAATCAATGAGGAAAAGGTAGGAGTTCAGATCGTAAGCAGCGGTCCCGATTCCAAATGGCCAAGCATTAAGGATGGCTATCTTAAGATGATAGCTAATGCGGAAAAGAAGCTTTACATGGAAACTCCCTACTTCATACCTGACGACAGTATTTTTGAGGTATTGAGGATCGCAGGTCTTTCGGGGCTGGATGTCAGGATCATGATCCCCAATAAACCTGATCATCCATTTGTTTACTGGGCAGGGTTAAGCTACATAGGAGATCTTCTGGAGGCAGGGGTACGGTTCTATACTTATGAACGGGGCTTTCTGCATTCAAAGGTGATGATAATGGATGACCTTGTATCATCTGTTGGCACCGCAAATCTGGACATAAGAAGCTTCAAGCTGAACTTTGAGATAAATGCGTTTATTTATGACAGCGAGATAAATAAAACTCTGACGGACAGGTTTCTCGGGGATCTTCAAAATTGCCACGAGATAACGCTTGAGGAATATAATAAGAGGTCAAGATCGATCAAGATGAAAGAGTCGATATCAAGACTTCTGTCACCTATACTATAAGGAGGAGAAGCTATGAAATCAGAAGCTATAATGAACAGCTATGTACTTAATGGTTCAGCTGTTGGATCAGATGATACAGCGGTGTTTGATTTGATATCAAAGCCGCCAATTTATGAGGTAGTCAGAGTAGTAGCAGGGAGACCTCTCTTTCTTGAGGATCACCTCGACAGGATGTATAATTCCGGTTATCTGATCGGCTATGACATTGGTTTTACAAGGGATGAGGTCGTCGGATTCTGCAGTAAATGTATCGAGGAAAATGGGATTGAAAACAACAACATCAAGCTTATGGCTGTCGAAGATGATTTTGGCGACAAGCGGTTCATTGTTATGGCAATTGAAAGCTTTTATCCTCCTAAGAGCTATTATAAAGAAGGGATCAGAACCACCTTGCTCGACCATCAAAGAGAAAACCCTAATGCAAAGATACAGCATGGAGACTACAAGCAAAGGGTCAAAGATGCCATGGAGAAGGCGGATGCATTTGAGGTGCTGTTAAAGAATGGAGAAGGCTTCATTTTGGAGGGCAGCAGATCCAACATGTTCTATGTTATTGACGGGAAAATGTATACTGCACCAAGCACAGATGTCCTTTTAGGAATTACACGCAAGCATATAATTAAGCTTTGTCAGGATATCGGATATGAAGTGGAGGAAAAAAAGCTCCATATTGATGAAATGAAGTCAGTAGATGGAATGTTCATTTCGGGAACCAGCATTGGAGTTCTTCCAATAACTTATGTGGATTCATATGTGCTGGGTTCTGTAAACAACCCTGCAATTAAGAAGCTTCTGGATGCTTATGATACAATGATATACAATACCCTGGGCTGATCATCTGATCAACCCAGGGTATTTATTTTACTGTTCTTCAGCAGCAAGTTTTGCTATTTCAACTATTGTAAGTGCTGCCAGCTTCATACCTTCTATAGTGATAAACTCATATTTTCCATGGAAGTTGTAGCCCCCGGTAAAAAGGTTTGGACATGGAAGCCCCATAAAGGATAGCCTTGAGCCATCAGTCCCGCCTCTTATTGGCTTGATCATAGGCTCGATACCAAGTCTTATCATAGCTTTTTCAGCAAGCTCGATGATATAATATACCGGCTCGATCTTCTCCCTCATATTGTAATATGAATCCTTCAATGTCAACTCCGCCACCTGACCGTATTTTTTATTTATGTAGTCCACTGCTTCCTGAAGGATCGATTTCTTATTATTAAATTCCTCCATTGAATGATCTCTTATGATATAGCTTAACTCTGTTCTTTCAACTGTACCGTCGATTCTCATAAGATGGAAGAAGCCCTCATATCCTTCAGTATATTCAGGTCTTTGATTTACAGGCAGCATACCACCCAGCTCATGGGCAATATGGATCGAGTTTATCATCTTGTTCTTGGCTGTTCCAGGGTGGACGTTTCTGCCGTTGATAATAATCTTAGCAGAGGCAGCGTTGAAATTTTCAAACTCAAGTTCACCTACAGGTCCTCCGTCGACTGTATAAGCCCAGTCCGCCCCAAAGCCATCCACGTCGAAGTGGTCAGCACCTCTGCCGATCTCCTCATCAGGAGTAAAAGCAATCCTTATTTCACCGTGGGGTATCCCAGAATTATTTATAAGGTACTCAACTGCAGTTACTATCTCAGCTATTCCGGCTTTATTATCTGCCCCAAGCAGAGTGGAGCCGTCAGTGGTAATAAGGGATTTTCCAATGAGCTGACTTAATTCAGGGAAATCCCTTGGTGACAAAACTATCCCCTCAGCAGGATCGAGCAGAATATCGCCTCCATCGTATTTTTCTATCACTCTTGGAGAAACATTTTTTCCGGACATATCGGGGCTCGTATCCATATGGGCTATGAAACCGATTACTGGAAGATCAGTATCGGTGTTAGCCGGCAGAGCTGCTGTTAAATATCCGTTATTATCAATATTAACCTTCTCCAGTCCCAGAGACTTCAACTCGGCAGCTATATGTTTTCCTAAAGCTAATTGCCCCGATGAACTCGGAACCGATGTTGAGCTTTCATCCGAAGTGGTTTCGATCCTTACATACTCTAAAAATCTATCCATTATTTTATCCATATGATCCCTCCTGGTTCTATTTTACATTATAATCATAGTATAAGTCATGTTATTTCAAAAGTGGTTAATTTTAGCAATAACGTGTTGTAATATGCTATAATAATGGGCATACATATAGGGAAAATGTGCAAGGAGGTAAGAGTATGACTATTAAAATAATCACTGACAGCTGTTGTGATCTACCACCAGAACTTGCTGCTGAGCTGGGCTTGGAGGTTCTGCCGCTGCTGGTTATTAACGAGGAAATAGAATATAGGGATCAGCTTGATATAACCCCAAAGGGTGTTTATGACGGCATGAGGGAAGGGAAGATATATAAGACAGCCCAACTGCCGCCTCACGTGTTCGAGGAGTCTTTTGAAAGAATTGCACGTGAAGGTAAATCAGCCATATATCTTGGCTTCTCATCTGAGCTTTCAGCAACATTTCAGTCAGCAAGAATGGCTAAGAACAGTGTTTTAGAAAAGTATCCTGAGCTTGACATAGAGCTTATAGACACAAGGGCCGCATCCGGAGGATTCGGTATGATAGTCTATGAGACGGTAAAAAAGGCTAATGAAGGAGCTTCAATGGAAGAGGTACTTAAAACGGCGAATTTTTATATTGAAAATATTGATCATATTTTTACCGTCGATGACATAGAATACCTTTACAGAGGCGGCAGAGTTTCCAAAACAAGTGCTGTTCTGGGAGGTATGCTGAATATAAAACCTGTGCTTGAGGTCAAGGAGGGTAAGCTTGGACCGGTTGACAAGGTTAGAGGGAGACAGAAAGCCCTTAGAAGGATCCTCGAGCTGATGGAAGAAAGATCCGTTGACAAGGATCTCTCCAACAGGAAGGTATTCATATACCACGGGGATGATCCTGAGGCTGCAGAGAGAATCAGGGAAATGATAGCAGAGAAATTTGGAGTCAATGACTTTTACATTAGTTTGATAGGAGCTGTTATAGGCGCTCATACAGGCCCAGGGACAATAAGTGTATTCTACTCAAAGAGAAATCCGGTGTGATTTGGAGGTAAACCATGAGATGGATCAAGGTATTATTAGTTTTTGTAATGGCTTTTATTCTGCTGTTTTCAGGAACTCTTGCATATCTAACCATCACAGATTCTGATTTCGAAGGATCCATCCCTCTTTCTGTGACCAACAATCAGGTAGCTGAGATCCCGGTAGGAGAAACCATAGGCATAACTACTCTCAACATAGGTTATGGTGGACTGGATGATACTCAAGTTTCGTATTTCGAAGGTGGAAGTCCGGAGAAAAGGGCTGACAAGGTTAATATACAGGAGAATCTTGATTCTCTCATTCTTGATCTCGACTCTACAGACTCGGAGATATTCTTTATCCAGGAGGTAGACATTGGATCCTCAAGAAGTCAAAAGATTGACCAGTCAGATTATTTTAGGATAAATTACCCCCATTTTGGCAGCGTGTTCGGAATCAATCACGATGCTGATTTCATACCGCTTCCAATATTCAGGCCTATCGGCAAGGTTAAAAGCGGATTGATGACAATGTCCAGGTACAATATTTTAAGGGCTGAAAGACATAATCTGTATAATACAGATAGTTGGCCCATGGATCTGTTCCTCATGGACAGGTGTTTTATTGAGACAAGGCATCCTGTACGCAATGGCGGAGAACTGGTACTTATAAATCTACAGCTTTCACCCTATAACGACAAGGAAATAACCAGAGAAATGCAGCTTAGAGAGCTTAATAGCTTTATAAGCTCCGAGTATTCACAGGGTAATTATGTGATCGTCGGGGGAGACTGGAGTCACAGTCTGCCGGGAACAGATCCACATAGCTTTACAGCTGTGGAGGCATGGCCAAGCTGGCTGAAGGATTTGCCTGGGGAGTTTGTTCCTGAAGGTTTTTCCTGGGCTATAGACAAGGCCACCCCTACTAAAAGATCACTGAAATCTCCTTACATCCAAGGGATCACTTTTAAGGCAGTTGTAGACGGATTCCTGGTCTCAGACAATATATCGGTTGAGGGAGTCTATGCCATGGATGATGATTTTGCCAATTCACATCATAATGCAGTTACGCTGAAAATGAGGATAATTAACTGAAAAAGTATAATGGGAGAGAGTTGATAGGTTGATGGGTACTACGGCAGCATTTTTTGATATAGACGGAACGATATTCAGAAATTCCCTTATGATCGAGCACTTTAGAAAGCTGATAAGCTTTGAGATCATAGATCCGGAGGTATGGTACACCAAGGTGAAGAAAGCCTATGACGAATGGGAAAGAAGATATGGAGACTTCGAGGAATACCTTGAAATCCTGGCGGGTGTATATCTGGACGAACTAAAAGGGATCAAAAGAGACCACGTGGATTACGTAGCAAACCATGTAATAGAAACAAACTGGGATATGGTATATAAGTACTCCAGAGGTCAAATAGATTGGCACAAATCAATGGGTCATAAAGTCTTTTTCATATCAGGAAGCCCTGATTTCCTTGTATCCAGGATGGCTGAAAAATATGGTGCAACAGAATATAGGGGGACTGAGTACTTTGTAGACGATGACAACAGGTTTACAGGTGAGATAAGGAGGATGTGGGATTCTGAAAGCAAGAAGAAGGCTGTTGACGAGATAATTTCAGCTCATAACGTCGATCTTGATTCAAGCTATGCATATGGCGACACCACTGGCGACCTTTCTATGCTTCGAAGAATAGGAAATCCGGTAGCTATAAATCCAAATAAGGATCTTTTGACACAAATCAAGGAGGATAGGCTGCTATCCTCCAAGACAACCATAATTGTAGAGAGAAAGAACGTGATTTATAAATGCACCCCTGAAGTAGAGGTGCTGTAGACCAGCCTGCTGGTCTATTGCTTTTTATGCTGGAGTTGAAGCTCTCCAAGGAATCTTGAAGCTTTGACGCCCTCTCCGTTAACTGAGTCATAGGTTATAAGATGAAGCTTTTTCCTCGCTCTGGTCATGCCAACATAAAAAATCCTTCTTTCCTCTTCATAAAGCTGACAAGAACCCTTATTCAGCTCCTCAATACTGGACTGGGAAGGGAACTCACCTTCTATGAGGTCAACTATATATACATGATCATACTCAAGACCCTTTGAGGAGTGAATGGTTGACAAAACCACGCCCGTCTTATTTCGATTCTGATTTGAGAATATTGCCTCAAGCTTCCTCATTCTATCCTTGAAATCATCCTTGTTGTCTGATTTTTTCGCAATACAGCCCAAATGGTAGAGCATCTCCTTTAGATAGTCGAATGTATACCCCGACCTTTGTGAATTATCCTTTAGATATTCCACATAGCGTAAGCTGTCCTCAATAAATCTTATTGCAGGTTCGGGCTTTAACCTTGCCAATCTTCTGAAGTCAAGCTCCAGCTCATTTATCTGACGTCTGTAAAATTCAGTAAGACCCGGAAAGGAAAGCAGCCTTTTCCATACTGTTTCGTTATAGCCCTTACCCTTCACATGCTGCATCATCCTCTTTGAAATATAACCCTTAGTCTTAAAATAAATGTTCTCAAATGCCGACTTGTCCTTTGGATCCTCTGCAAGTCTCAGAAAGCTTTCAATATCCTTTATCAACCAATGATTGAAAAATCTTAGTCTTGAATCCCGCGTATAGAAGGGGATGTCATTAGCATCGAGTGCATTTGCTATCCCTATTGAGGACAGATTATTTCTGAACAATACTGCAGTTTCAGATGGATCTGAAATATTTGACAGTTCTTCAACCAAAAAACTGTATTGATCATCAGCGCCTCTAAACCTCAATATCTGAACGGGTTCAAACTGTGGATTATTCGTCCTTACCGTCTTTTTATACCGATCGCTGTTTTGTGATATAAACTGACCGGATACAGATACAATGTTCGCGCTTGACCTGTAGTTGTCCTCCATAAAGTATATCGTTCCATCGGGGAAATCCTTTGAGAAGGAAAGAAGACCCTCTGGATGAGCGCCTCTGAAGCCGTATATTGACTGGTCATCGTCAGCAACTATAAAAAGATTGTTTCCAGGCTCTGACAACAGCCTTAGTATTACAAGCTGAAGCTTTGAAGTATCCTGACCTTCATCAAGCTGCACATATCTGTACCTGGACCTGTAGTTTGCCAGCAGACTTGGATGCTTGATTAAAAGTCTATAAGCTATTCCAAGCATGTCGTCAAAATCAATAAGCCTGTTCTTTTTCTTAAAGTCCTCATAGGCTGTAAAAAGCTCATGGAAGCCTTCGATGTCGGATGATCTGGCACTGTCATATTCCTTAAGATCAAGCATCATATTTTTTATATAACCAGCATGTGAGAAGAAGCTTTCCAGTTTTTCCTCGGTAATCTGGTAACCGTTTTTTTCAAGGTAAAGATTTTTGACAATGCTGAATTTATTTATGCTTGTACCCTCATCTTCGATAAGTCTGAAACTCTTCCCTGATTTTTTTGCAAAGTCCCTAACAACACTAAAGCAAAAAGCATGAATAGTAGAAAAGTCCGGGACAGGACTACCAGTGAAGCTCCTCCTGTACCTTGATGACATGTCCCTGGCTGAGGCTCTGCTGAACGTTATTGATAATATGCTGGAGGGGTCTACTCCGTGCTGATGTATCAACCCATAGGTTCTATGGATAATTACAGTTGTTTTGCCTGCGCCTGGTACAGCGAGGACTAATGCCGGTCCCTCCTTATGCCTGATTGCTGATTCTTGCTCTCTGCTGAATCTCATTTTGCACCTCCTGGAATCAAGTTTAATTCTACCATAAAAACATGCGTTGATGAATATTGATATGAGAAGGTACATTAGATATGCCATAATAAGGAACAAAGCCAAGGTGCAATACTACTACAGCGGCTTGTGAGGCTATATAATCTTTGATAATCGGGTAGAAATGTAATATAATTGTTTTAGATAAAACCTAGGAGCTCTATACGATGAAAATATTAAAAAAATTTGACTCTCACTTTATACATTTAATAAATACAAGGATCAAAAACAAGTACCTGGACAGGATCATGATAAGAGTGACTGACCTTGGAGGCGCAGTTTTTACGACTATATTTGCAATGGCTCTTATTGTTTTTGGTTCAAAACAGGTAAAGCTTATGGGCTTGGAAGCAATAGTTGCCTTGTCATTTGGCCAGATATTCGTACAGTCGCTTAAGAAGCTGTTCAGCAGGGAAAGGCCGTACAAGATACTTGAGCATCTTCACACCTTTGGTATAGATCTTAGCGATTATTCATTTCCTTCAGGCCATACCACCGCAAGCTTCTCTCTAGCTACAACTATAGCCCTTAATATGCCTAGATTTACAATATTGGTATTCTTTATGGCCATTATTATCGGGATGAGCAGGATATATCTTGGAGTACATTACCCGACTGACGTTGCTGCGGGGATAATTTTGGGTATAACTGCAAGTGTAACAGTACACATACACTTCCTTCCATTTGTGGGGAGGATTGGTTCAATTATTGGAATCAATTAACATATCATTTTATATCAAGGAGGAGAAGCACATGAATATGATGAACTTTTTAAAGACCAGAAAATCAACAAGGGAATTTAAGAAAAAAGCCATTACCGAAGCCGATTTAATAAAGGTTGAAGGTCTGGTAGGCAGTATAAACGAAGAGCTTTCAGGGATAAACATGAAAGTGAAGCTTTATGAGTATGGTCAGCATATTTATGACAGCCTCAAGGGTCTTGGAGGTTATGCCGGAGTAATGATCGAAAGTCCTCACTATATCGCATTTGATTTTTCTTCAAAGGATGAAAAGACTCTTCTCCTAAGCGGATACAACATGGAAAAGCTTGTAACCGGTTTGAACAATATGGGTATGGGCACCTGCTGGGTCAGCCTCAATGGCGTTGATAAGGAACGTAAGACAGTGATTTTCGGTGACACCTCAAGCGATTACGAAGCAATCCTTGCGTTTGGTTATCCAAAGCCTAAAAATCCGTTCATACATGAGCCATTCAGCGAGAGACTGGGAGTAGAAGAACTTGTATTCAAGGAAAAACTTGGGGAACCCATAACTATGGATGAGCTGGAAATGAGAAGTCTTGGAGATCTTTTGTTTTATATTAGGTTTGCACCATCAAGGTTCAACAAGCAGCCTTGGAGGTTTGTGGTCCACGATACCCAAATAGACCTGTATGTCGTAGAGGAAGGCGGGGACAACAATCTCATGGATGCAGGTATAGTGATGTACTATTGTGAGGAGCTTGCTAAGCTTCAAGGGATAGGTACAGGCTGGGAGATAAAGCTTGATGATGTTGAAGTCGAGGGCAAGAAGTACAGACATATCGGGAGCTTTAAGCTTTAAGGTAGAGGAGACCCTCTACTTTTTTTCTGGAGAGACCGTTGAGAGAGTGAGATAATGGAGACAAAAAGAAAAAATTATATGACCCTTGCAGAAAGGTTTTACAATGAAGGTGACCAGAATAGAGCTATTAGTATGTATAAAAAGGCTCTGAGCTTCCAAGGTACCGTCGAGGATGAATGTCTTATTCTGTTCAATCTCGGTGCAATCTGTCTTGAGCAGGGCAAGCTTGATGAGGCCAAGGATTTTAATCAAAAGATACTTTTACTGGACACCTCGACGAGGGATGTTTACTACCAGCTGGGTGTAATCAGTGAAGAGGAAGGAAAGCTTGATGAGTCTGCAGAGTACTATTCCAAGGCGATACAGCTGGACCCGGATGATATTGACAGCAGGTACAACCTTGCTCTCGTGTACGAGAAATTAGGGAATCAGGAGGATACTGAGAAGCTTTACCACGAAATACTTGAACTTGACCCGAATCATTTCTATACACTGAACAATTTAGGAGCAATGGAGGAAACAAGGGGCAGATATGAGCTTGCAAAAGCTTATCTTGAAAAAAGTATAACTGAAAATCCAGGGTTCTATCTCTCAAGATTTAATATGGGAGTTGTTTTGAAGGCCTTGGGAGAGCTTGATAAAGCAGTGGATGAGTATATAAATGCCAAGGATCTGAAGCCCGACTTCGGCAATGCATATCTCAATATTTCGGCAATAAGGATAGAGCAGGCCAGGCTCGAAGAAGCTGTCGAGATCCTTTCTGAAGGATTAAGTAATTCTTCGTCAGCTCATGATCTGTACTATAATAGGGCATGCAGTCTTTCAAAACTCGGAAGAGAAGATGAAGCGCTACATGATTTGGAATCAGCCTTGAAGTTAAATCCCTACCTGGCTGTTTGGGTCAGGAGAGATAATGATTTTGAGCCTCTGAGAGAGAATACTGATTTTAAGGATATTTTAGATAAAGCTATGGAAGCAATACAGAAAGGAAGATAACTGGATGATCATTATCAAGACAATGGAAGAAATAGAAAAAATGAAAAATGCCGGGGAGCTCCTGGCTGGTCTGCACAAAGAAATTGCTAAGCTAATTAAGCCTGGAATTACTACCATGGAGATAGATAGGTTTGTCGAGGATTACCTTGATGAAAGAGGAGCCATTCCCGAGCAAAAGGGATACCATGGATACCCATATGCTACATGTGCATCTATTAATGATGAGATATGCCACGGTTTTCCAAGGGATGAAAAGTTAAAGGAAGGAGACATCCTGGCGATCGATATGGTTGTAAGACTCGACGGCTGGTTGGCAGATTCTGCATGGAGTTACACAGTTGGGGAGGTTTCCGAGGAGGCGCGAAAGCTCCTGGAGGTAACCAGAAAGTCTCTCTATCTTGGGATAGAGAAAGCTGTTCCTGGCAACAGACTAGGTGACGTAGGCAGTGCAATACAACAATACGTCGAATCAAACGGGTTTTCAGTAGTCAGAGATTTCGTTGGTCACGGAATTGGGAAGGACATGCATGAGGATCCTCAGGTCCCACATTATGGAAAGCCCGGGAGGGGTGTAAGACTGATGGAGGGCATGGTTTTTACTATCGAGCCCATGGTTAATGCAGGAGAGTATGGAATGAAGCTGGATGACAACAAATGGACCGCAAGAACAATAGACGGCAGTTTGTCAGCCCAGTACGAGCATACAATAGCAATAACAAAGGATGGACCGATCATCCTGACAGATCAGGGAGAACCAAGAGAATAGGGGGTAGTTTCATGATCAAGGTGTATTCAAGAAGAGAAGAGATCATTAACAGCATAACTCATGGAGCGGGTGTCCTGTTCGGAGTAGGTGCACTACTAACTATGCTCATTGTGTCAGTAGGGAGCGGTGAAGCTTCAAAAATTGCAGCTTTTTCTGTCTATGGTGCCTGTATTATCATTATGTATTTGTCATCTACTCTGTATCACTCAGTCACAGGACCAAAAGTAAAATCGATCTTAAGGGTGCTGGATCATTCATCGATATTTCTTTTTATAGCAGGAACATATACTCCTGTTTTGGCTTTGGCACTCAATGGATCATCAAAATGGATATATCTAGCAGCGATCTGGACAGTTGCTCTGGGTGGAGTCATTTTCAAAATAATGACGTACGGTAAGTTTGATAAATATAAAGCTGTATCACTAGCCATTTATATTGGTATGGGATGGCTGGCTATCCTGCCGATAAAAATGATAATACAATCCACATCATGGGGATTTTTCGGGTTTATACTCGGAGGAGGATTGCTTTATTCTCTAGGTACGATTTTCTATGCCATTAAGAAGATACCTTATAACCATGGTATTTGGCATCTCTTCGTACTTGCTGCCAGCGTGCTTCATTTCATAGGAATAATGATCTATCTTATATAGATGTTCGAGGCTTCAACTCTAAGCCATATTAAAGTGCTAAAAGACAGAAAACAGTGTACAATATTATTAATAAAAATTAATATAAGCATACAAAGCTTATAAAAACTAGGATTCTATCTATTGATTGTAAATCATAACTTATGTTCAGGTTGACTATAATATATTTATTTGGGTATAATATTCTGGAATTCACTAAAAAGGAGGAATATTATGGCTAAAAATAGTCAACCTAAAGCCTCAAAAAACGGTATACTGAAGAGTATCGAGAGAGTAGGAAATGCGCTACCTCACCCAGCAATCATATTCGTAATACTGAGTGCAGTAGTAATCGTGGCTTCATACCTCGTTTCCAAGGCCGGAACTACAGTAACCTATTATGATGCAAGAGCAGGTGCCGAGGCTACAGTAACAGCGTCAAATCTTCTTTCAGCGGAGGGACTTCGATATATATTCAATACCGCCACAACAAACTTTACAGGCTTCGCGCCCCTGGGAACAGTATTGGTAGCTATGCTTGGGGTTGGAGTGGCTGAGTGGTCAGGACTAATAAATACTTCGCTTAAGAAGCTTTTAACCAACGTTCACCCAAGACTGCTCACTGCAGTTGTTGTTTTTGCAGGTATAATGTCCAATATAGCATCAGATGCGGGATATGTAGTGGTAATTCCGTTGGGTGCCGTTGTATTTGCCAGCGCTGGCAGACACCCCATAGCTGGACTTGCGGCTGCTTTTGCAGGAGTATCCGCTGGATTTTCAGCTAACCTTTTGATTGGGACTCTTGATCCGCTGCTTGGAGGAATCACAAACGAAGCCCTAAGAAGTGCGGGAATTGAGTATTCAATACTCCCTACAGCTAATTATTACTTTATGGTAGTCTCAACATTTCTTCTCACATTTTTAGGAACATTTGTAACTGAAAAGATCGTAGAGAAAAATTTAGGCGAATATACTGGAAGCTATAAGCCAAACAAAGAACAGCTTACTGACCTTGAAAACAAGGGACTTAGAAATGCAGGTCTGGCGCTGCTAGTCTTTTCAGCCATTATGCTTGCTCTAACTGTACCTGCAAATGGACTGTTGAGATCAGCTGATGCATCAGGAGCACTGACAGTAAATGAGTTCCTTAGCAAGGGACTTATCTTCATGATACTGCTTATTTTCATGATTCCCGGAGCAGTGTACGGTAAGACAGTTGGGAAAATCAAGAACAGTAACGATCTGGTTGAGTCGATGACAGATGCAATGAAGAGTATGGGAGGATATCTTGTACTTGCATTCTTTGCAGCTCAGTTTGTTGCATATTTCGGAAAATCCAATCTAGGAACTATCCTTTCAGTAAAAGGAGCAGAATTCCTTGAAAACATTGGCTTTACTGGGTTGCCGCTTATAATAGGTTTTATACTGATTTCAGCATTCCTGAACCTGTTCATGGGATCTGCATCAGCAAAATGGGCAATAATGGCACCTGTATTTGTACCAATGATGATGAGACTTGGATTAAGTCCTGAGCTCACACAGGCTGCGTACAGGATAGGAGATTCCTCAACCAATATAATCACTCCGCTTATGAGTTACTTCGCAATGATAGTTGTTTTTGCCAAGAAGTACGATGAGGAAAGTGGTATCGGAACAATTATTTCTACTATGATACCGTACTCTATCGTATTCCTCATTGGCTGGACTGTTCTTATGGCATTTTGGTACTTCATTGGATGGCCAATAGGTCCTGGGGCTGGTATTCACATATAAAAATAAAAAGAGCCTCAAGGCTCTTTTTTAATGTGCGCCCAGCATGGGCGCAATCTTAAGGGTTAAAGTCCCTAGTCTGCCCTAGTAGTGGGAAAGACATAGCTGAACACCAAGGGTGTCCATCGCGAGGTGGAATCTGAAGGAAGGTGTAGGCAA
>Ga0228536_1000458_pt1 | contig 75530 bp, 75 predicted proteins | sample SJ1Smetagenome_FD_168611 | JGI IMG/M metagenome (GOLD analysis project Ga0228536, IMG submission 168611) | Enriched culture of PCE-dechlorinating microbial communities from Ithaca, New York, USA - SJ1.S | ecosystem: Engineered > Modeled > Simulated communities (microbial... > Unclassified...
CTGGAAGGGCACTTCGGCCGCCGACAGTGTGGAGCTGTCATCGGCCTCGTGCGAGAGACATGTGAGGTGAAAGAAAAAGAGAGCTGGTAGACATTAACTGTTGACTTTTATCATAGCAGCCGCTTGAGCGTTAAAGGATAGAAGGAACGCCATCTGCTCGATACCTGGAACTCGATCGCCTAAAACCTAAAATGACTTTCCGAGTCTTTTGAAGGTGTCCAGTTTTTCTCTGTCGCCTATCTTTGCCTTGTCTATGCAGGTTTTCAGGAAGTCGATGGAATGCTCGTAGGTGGGCCTGTCGACGGGGAAGGGGTATCCGTCCTTTCCCCCGTGGGCGAAGCTGAAACGGGCGGGGTCGGCGAAGCTCGGGGGAGCGCCGTAGACGAGCTCTGACACGAGTGCGAGGGCGCCCAAGGTCCGCGGGCCGACGCCTCGTATCTCGAGGAGTTCCCGGAAGGACTTCGGGCGTGCCTCGTGGATGGCATTGAAGGCCTTCAGGAGTCGTCCCGCGTTCACGTCCCCGGCGGATATGTAGTGGCGCCTGGGCATGGAAAGGGCGATGTCCTTCCATGTCGAGGCCATTTTGTCGGGGTCTTCCGAGGTGAAGTCGATGACGGCGTCCCTGGCATCGGCACTGCGGCCGGCGACGAAGTTGAGGACTTCCCGCGTTTGATCACAGGTTATTCCCGTGTGGGGGTCGGACATGACATCGAGGCCGTCCCGGGAAAGCCACTGGTAACGCCGGGCGTCCTTCTTTTCGGCCGACATCCCCTGCTGGATGATGGTCCAGGAACCGTCGGGGGTGAAAATGAACGTGTGATGATAGAGGCTGTATCCGTCTTGAACGGCCGTGTTGTCTATCTTCGCGCAGAGCCTGCTCATCGCGACCATTCCGGAGACGTCGACGCCCCATTTTTCACCGTAGCCGCGGATGTCGTCGGGCGTCCTGATCGCCCGTTTGGCCTTGCCGCCGCATATGGCGAGCGGCACGTCATCATCGAGCAAGGTCAGCCCTTCCTTGAGGGCCCCGCACAGAGTTGTCGTCAACCCGCTCGAGTGCCAGTCGAAACCCACGGCGCACCCCAGCGCCTGGAACCACAAAGGGTCCGCAAGCCGGGCAAGAAGCTCGCGGGAGTCATATTCCATGATGATGACCTCGATAAGGGCCCCGCAGAGCCGCTTCATCCTGTCGAAGAGCCATGCCGGCGCGCGGCCGGTATGAAGGGGGAGTGATGTGACGGAGCGTTTCACGGGGTGAGGGGGGTTTTGCTGTAATAGGACCTATAGGAAAGATGGGACCTATAGGACATATTGGACGAATAGGACGCGTAGGACCTATAGGACGTGTTTTCAGGGATCATTCGGCTGATCCTCCTCGAGGGGGGGTACTGCGCCCCCGTTCTTCTTCAGGAGTTCCTCGGCGAATTGCAGGGCCTCTTCGCGGGTTTTCATTTCGCCCGATACCTGTCTGTCGCGGACCGTGTCGAGGCATCTGCCGAGAAGGGGTCCCTCGTTAAAGCCCATGGCCAGGAGGTCCCCGCCGGACAGGAGCCTCGGGAGGGGTTCTCTTTTCGATTCATGCCATGCCGCCATGATGGAACTGCAATTCTGAATGACCTGGTGCGTCGAAGGGTTCTCTTCCCCGCCGGAGCTTCCGTACATATCACAGAGCGTGAGAGCTATGAGCTCCGGGATGAGGTCACCCATTTTGTAGATGAGGCGTCTTACTGCCTTTTCCGTTGCCTCCGCGGAACTGATGAGGAATATTCGCATGTGGTGTTCTATCAGGGCCGATATCCGTTTCATCTCATGTGTGCTGAAGCGTAACCGCTCCATAATGGCCGAGGCTATCTCCTGTGACCGGCGCTCGTGGTTGAAGAAGTGGACGAGGCCCTTGACCTTGTCATAGGAATAAGTGTGGGCCTTTCCGAGGTCATGGAAGAGCAGCGCATAACCGACATCCTTCGCGTCCGCCCGGTCGGTGAGGTAACGGCCGCCGCGGGTATGGAGGAATGAGAATCCGAGAAGGGTATGGCCGAAGGTCTCGAGGGAGAAGTTCTTTTCCACGTCCATGACGCGCAATGCCTCAAGCTCGGGAACGATCTCGAATATAAGGCCCGTTCTCGTGAGCATCTCCATCCCGCGATGGACCCCGTCGGAGACCATGATAAGGTCGAATTCGTATTTGATCCTCTCCGGTGCCGTCTTTCGAATGAGATCCCGGGAAGAGGCCATTGCCTCAATGAGTTCGGGATCGAGCGTGAAACCTTTGAGGGCGGCGAAATGGCGGGCGGCCTTGAGCATCCTCAATGGATCGCTGGCGATGGTATCGCGGGCGGGGTAGCGGATGAGTCCCCTTTCGATATCATGAAGCCCGTTCAAGGGGTCGATGACCCGGTTCCGCCGGAGGTCGAAGGCGACGGCGTTCATCGTGAAGTCACGTCTTCTGAGGTCTTGCTCGATGCTCTCCTCGAGGATCGTGATGTCGAGTACGGTTTCGCCGGCCACGAGCCGGTGTGTCTGGATGGGTTTCTTTCCAAGGAGGAAGGACCGCCTGCCGAAGACCTCCTCAAAGCGCACGAGATCGGAAGGTTCGGAGAGAGCAAGGTCCCAGTCGCGCGGCTCACTGCCGAGGGCGATCTCCCGTATGGCCCCTCCCACGAGAAAGACCTCTCCGCTGAAGGGACATGCGGCCAGTCTGCCCGCAACGTCACAGCCGGTGATCGAACGGGCAAGCTCCTGGGGAGAGATCTCCAACCACTAAACCTTGTCGGCGAAATCCACGAGTCCCCGGGTGATCCGCTTCAAAGAATCGGTGATGTCAAGATAGAGATAGGATGCCTGGGGCATGCATATCCCCGTGATAAGCCTGTTCTGATGGACCACCGCAAGCTCTTCGATCATCTTGAACATTTTCTCCATGTGCTGCTTGATCACCTGGTGAAGGCCCGGGTTCTTCGTCTGTATGTAGTCCTTCGTGTCGCGGAACTGCTCCTGCATGATGCTATACAGGTCACGGACCTCGGAAAGCGCCTTTTCGCTGAAAAGGATGTTATGAGAGACCTTCGCTTCCATCTTGTACATGAGGTTCTCGATGGCCAGAGCGATGGTCTGCAGAGCGGGGATCAGACGCACGTACTTCTTGTCCGCTTCGCTCTTCTGCTTTTCCCCGATGATCTTTTCGACGTAGGGAACGCGCGAGATGAGCAGGTCGCCGAACTTCTTCTCGCATTCCTGTATGAGCCCCGCCTGCTGGGCGAAGAACCCCTTCTTCAGGTCTTCGAGAATGGGGGTCGCCGTCTCGAAAATATCCAGGAAACGCTCCTTCAATTCTTTGTCTTCCATTGCTCCTCCATTTTCCCTGAGATCGTTTGCGTATTTTATAACACACAAGGGTCGCCCTGTCAGCCCTGAAGAGCAAAAAAGAAGCCTTTGCCGGCGGTCGGGACCGGCGGCGTCACGTGCGAAGGACCCGGCGCGTATGAACTTTCTATGTCAACAGGTAGATGATGTCGTGTTCGCGCACCCTTTCTCTGACCTTGATCCCCACATCGGTGCCCGCACCGACCGCCTGAACGTTCTCGTGCTCAACCTGCATCGACTCGATCTCCTCTTCGAGGTCCGTGGAATGGCCCTTTATCCTGATGCGGTCACCGACCTTCAACCCCCCTTCGGTGATCCTTATGGCCGCAACCCCGATCCTGGCAAAATATCCGACAACGACACCGATGGCCTTTTCTTCCATGGAATCCTCCCGGTCACTTTTTCCTTCATCCTACCATGTGGATAAGAATAATTGAACAGTGATAATGCATTATCTCCGAAGCGGGTGGAAAAGAGGCGTGATTCCTGCTACAATATACGGCTTTTGAGGACTTTGCACATGGATTCCTATGACATCATCGTAGTGGGGGCCGGTCATGCCGGGTGCGAGGCGGCGCTTGCCGCGGCGCGCATGGGGGCGCGGACGCTTCTTTTGACCATGAACCTCGACCATATTGCCTACATGTCCTGCAACCCCGCCGTAGGCGGTCTCGGCAAGGGTCATCTTGTCAGGGAGATCGATGCCCTCGACGGGGAGATGGGTGTCAATACCGACGCCGCCGGCATCCAGTTCAAGGTGCTCAACACGAAGAAGGGCCCTGCGGTCCGCGCGACGAGGATACAGACGGACATGGCCTTCTATGCCCGGAGAATGAAAAGAAGGCTGGAGGAGACCGGGGGTCTTTCGATACGTCAGGGGGTAGCCCGAAATGTGCTCATCGAAAAAGGCGCGGCTGCCGGGGTGGAGACGATGCTCGGGGAACGCTTCGCGGGCCCGGCGGTCATTCTGACGACGGGGACCTTCCTCAGGGGGCTCATCCACGTCGGCCTCGAGCATTTCGAGGGGGGCAGGCTGGGTGATATGCCCTCTGTGGGTCTGTCGGACAGCCTCCGGGAGCTTGGCTTCCAGCTTGGCCGTCTGAAGACGGGCACCTGCCCGAGGCTCGACGCCAGAACGATAGATTTCTCAAAGATGGTCCCGCAGCCGAGTGACGATCCGCCCGTTCCCTTCTCTTTCATGACCGGGGAGGTAAGGAACCGCCTTGTCCCCTGCTACCTTGCGTACACGAACGAGAAGACGCATGACGTCATCCGAGGCGGTTTCGACCGCTCTCCCCTCTTCACGGGTGTCATCAAGGGAACGGGGGTCAGGTACTGTCCATCCATAGAGGACAAGATAGTGAGGTTCAGCGACCGGTCGAGGCACCGCATCTTCATTGAACCCGAGGGGATCGACACGGTGGAGTATTACCCCAACGGTCTTTCCACGAGCCTTCCCCTCGATATCCAGATCGCGATGCTGAGGACTGTCGAGGGTCTCGAAGAGGTGCAAATAACCCGGCCGGGGTACGGGATAGAGTACGATTTTGCGTATCCCACTCAGCTCTATTCGACACTGGAGACGAAGCTCGTGCCAAACCTCTATTTCGCGGGTCAGATAAACGGGACCACCGGCTACGAAGAGGCCGCCGCGCAGGGACTCATGGCGGGGATCAATGCCTCGCTCCGTCTGCGGGGGGACGGCGACTTCGTGCTTGGCCGCCACGAGGCGTATATCGGCGTCCTCATAGATGACCTCGTTACGAAAGGCGTCGATGAACCCTACCGCATGTTCACGTCCCGGGCGGAACACCGTCTCCTTTTGAGGGAAGACAACGCGGACCTGAGGCTGACGGAAAAGGGGCACGCCATCGGTGTGGTGGGTGCCGGGCGCTATGCGCGGGTCCTGGAGAAGAAGAGGAAGGTCGGAGAGGCCTTCTCGCTCCTGAGGGGTATGAGGCTCCGGCCCACGAGACAGACACAGAGGCTGCTCGGAGAGAACGGGATCGAGGCAATCACGAACCCGTTGACCCTCGAGGAACTCCTCAGGCGGCCGGACATCACCTTTGAGGGCTTGAAGGGTATTCATGAGGGATTGCGGGACGTCGAGAGCGATATCGCCTGCCAGGTGGAGATCGAGGTGAAATACCGGGGCTACACCGACCGCCAGCTCGAACTCGTCGCCAGGACAAGCAAGCTCGACAACAGGAGGATACCCCGGGACCTTGATTACGGGGAGGTATCGGGTCTTTCACGGGAGGTCGTCGAACGTTTCATGACGGTCAGACCGTCGACTCTCGGCCAGGCGTCCCGGATCCCGGGGGTCACCCCGGCTTCCATCACGGCGCTGCTTGTCCATTTCAAGAAGAAGGGAATGCTATGAGAGAGGAAGAGGGAGGGGCAACGCATAACGGGAAGATCGAGGGATGGCTCCGCGACCTAGACGTCGACACCTTCGGGGTGGCGGACATGTCCCGGTACGGTGAGGAGATAACGGGCATCGGCGACCTAACCGCGGGGGAGTTACCATTCGCCGTCTCTTTTGGCATTGTACTGTCGGTAGGGGTCTTGCGCACCCTGAAGGACGGTCCGACCCAGTTGTACCTCCACCACTACCGCCAGTTAAACTACAGGCTTGACATGATCGGATATTTTCTCGGCAGATCGATAGAAAGGGAAGGGTTCAGGGCGATCCCCTTCGCCGCTTCCCAGGTGGTGGACTGGCAGAGGCAGCGGGGCCACATCAACCACAAGAAGGTGGGGGTCATGGCAGGTCTCGGATGGGTCGGGCGGAACAACCTGCTCGTTCACCCCCTCTTCGGGTCGCAGGCCAGATACAACACGGTCCTGACCGACATGCCCCTCGAGGCGAACCCGGAGCTGGGCCGGGATTGTGGAAGCTGCACCGCCTGCGTCGCGATGTGTCCGGCGGGGGCCATCAGGATGGAGAGGAGCGAGTTTGACCACCACGGGTGTTATGAGATGCTCAGCAGGTTCAGAAAAGAACGCAATATCGGCCATCACATATGCGGTGTCTGTGTGAAGGCCTGTGGAGGGAAACGATGAAGGCCTTCGTGGCGCTCGAGGACGGTACGGTCTTCGAAGGAAGAGGTTTTGGTCTCGAGGGGGAGAAAGAGGGGGAGATCGTCTTCAACACGAGCATGACCGGATATCAGGAGATCATGACCGATCCCTCCTACAAGGGACAGATCGTCACGATGACCTATCCGCTCATCGGCAACTATGGAATCAATGATGAAGACGTCGAATCCGGCGGGCCCAAGGTGGAAGGGTTCATCGCGCGGGAGTTTTCCCGGATAACGAGCAACTGGAGGGCGACGGGCGACCTCGGCGACTATTTCCGCAGACACAACATCATCGCGGTGGAGGAGATAGACACGAGGGCGCTCACCCGCCACCTAAGGGTGCGCGGTGTCATGAGGGGTGTCATATCCACCACGGACCACGACCGGGACAGCCTGGTGAAAAAGGCGCAGGATTCCCGGGGGATAGTGGGTGTCGACCTCGTCAGCGGCGTGACCTGCGATGCGCCCTATGAGTTTGATGGCGGACCGGGGTTCGACCCGGGCGCCCGGGCGCTCCACTGTGTTGTTATGGATTTCGGTGTCAAGAGGAACATCCTCAGGATCCTGCGTCAGAAGGGTTGCCGCGTCACCGTTGTGCCGGCGAAGGCGAAGGCGGAGGACATCATCGCCATGCGGCCCGACGGGGTGCTTCTCTCCAACGGACCGGGAGACCCCGAGGCGGTGCCTTATGCCATCAGGGAGATAGAGAAGCTTGTCGGCCGGGTCCCCATATTTGGCATCTGCCTGGGTCAGCAACTCCTGGGCCTGGCGTTGGGCGGCAGGACATACAAGCTCAAATTCGGCCACCGGGGTGCCAACCAGCCCATCAGGGAGACGGCGACGGGTAAGGTATACATAACCTCTGAGAACCACGGGTTTGCCGTTGATGTCGATTCCATCAAGGGACAGGCCATCCGGGTGACCCATGTCAACCTCAATGACGGCACCGCCGAGGGTATCGAGCACGAGAAGTACCCCGCGTTTTCCGTCCAGTACCATCCCGAGGCGTCGCCCGGCCCCCACGACTCCTACGGTCTTTTCGAGAAATTCCGGAACATGATGCAGGGTAACAGGAAGGAAGGCAATGCCTAAAAGAACGGACATCAAGAGCGTACTCATCATCGGATCGGGGCCGATCGTTATAGGCCAGGCCTGCGAGTTCGACTATTCGGGGAGCCAGGCCTGCAAGGCCATCCGCGAAGAGGGGTATCGGGTCATCCTCGTCAATTCGAACCCGGCGACGATCATGACGGACCCCGACATGGCGGACAGGGTCTACGTGGAGCCCCTGATACCTGAGGTCATGGAAGAGGTCATAAAGACGGAAAGGCCCGACGTTATCCTCCCCACCCTCGGCGGACAAACGGGCCTCAACCTTGCGACGATCCTCGCCGAGCGGGGCATACTCGAGAAGTATGGCGTCGAGCTCATCGGGGCCGATTACCGCGCCATCAAGAAGGCGGAGGACAGGGAGGAGTTCAAGGCGGCCATCGAGAAGATAGGTCTCGAGGTCCCGAGAAGCGGTCTCGCCCACGCCATGGAAGAGGCGCGCGTCGTCGCGCGCGAGGTAGGCTTTCCCCTCATTATCCGTCCCAGCTACACACTGGGCGGCACCGGAGCGTCCGTTGCCTACAACGTGGAGGAGTTCGAGGCACTCGCCATGAGGGGCCTTGAAAGCTCCCTGATCACGGAGATACTCATCGAGGAATCCGTCATCGGCTGGAAGGAGTTCGAGCTCGAGGTCATGCGCGACCGGAACGACAACGTCGTCATCATCTGCTCCATCGAGAACCTCGACGCCATGGGCATCCACACGGGGGACTCCATCACCGTCGCTCCCGCCCAGACGCTCACCGACAGGGAGTACCAGGTGATGCGCGACGCGTCGATCGCGATCATCCGCGAGATCGGCGTGGAGACGGGCGGCTCCAACATCCAGTTTGCTGTGAACCCGGCCGATGGCAGGATGGTTGTCATCGAGATGAACCCCAGGGTGTCGAGGAGTTCGGCACTCGCCTCGAAGGCCACGGGTTTCCCCATCGCCAAGATCGCGGCAAAGCTCGCCATCGGCTATACCCTCGACGAGATCCCCAACGACATCACGAAAAAGACCCCGGCGTCTTTTGAGCCCACGATAGACTATTGTGTCGTCAAGATACCGCGGTTCACTTTCGAGAAGTTCAGGGGTGCCGACGAGACCCTCACGGTGTCGATGAAGTCCGTGGGCGAGGCCATGTCCATAGGAAGGACCTTCAAAGAGGCCTTTCAGAAGGGCTTGAGGTCCCTGGAGGTCGGCAGGTCGGGCCTCGTTCACGAACGGCTGCCCGGCAAGGACGACCTCGATCTCGTGAGACAGAAGCTCATCACGCCCAACGCCGAGAGGGTCTTCTACGTGAGGCACGCCCTGCGCCTCGGCATGGATATCGGGGAGATCTACGCCATCTCGCACATTGACCCCTGGTTCCTCAAGAACATCGAGGAGATCGTCCATTTCGAAGAGGAACTGGAGGCCCTGAAGGGCAAAGACCCCGCGGACATACCGGCGGAGCTCCTCAGGAGGGCAAAGAGACTCGGCTTTTCCGACAGGCAGATCGGTGAGATCACAGGTATCGGGGAGGACGAGATACGGTCGCTCAGGGAGAAGATGGGGGTCAAGAGTGTCTTCAAGCTTGTCGACACCTGTGCCGCCGAGTTCGAGGCCTATACTCCCTATTTCTATTCCACCTACGAGGAGGAGGATGAGTCGCGCGTTTCCGACAGGAAGAAGATCATGATCCTGGGCGGTGGTCCCAACAGGATAGGACAGGGGATAGAGTTTGACTACTGCTGCGTCCACGCGGCCTTCGCCCTCGAGGAGATGGGTTACGAGACGATCATGGTCAATTCCAATCCCGAGACGGTGAGCACCGATTACGATACCTCGGACAAGCTGTACTTCGAACCCCTCACCTTCGAGAATGTCCTCGACATAGCGCAGAACGAGCGTCCCGACGGGGTCATCGTGCAGTTTGGCGGCCAGACCCCTCTCAACCTGGCCACGGCCCTCAAGGAGGCGGGTGTTCCCATCATCGGGACAACGCCCGAGAGCATCGATATCGCCGAGGACAGGGACAAGTTCAAGGAGCTTCTTCAGGACCTCGGGCTCACCCAGCCCGACAACGGCATCGCGACCTCCTTCGAAGAGGCCAGGGAAATAGCGGCGTCGATCGGGTTTCCCGTGGTGGTGAGGCCCTCTTACGTGCTCGGGGGAAGGGCGATGGAGATTGTCTACAACGACGAGGACCTGGCGTCCTTCATGGTCAAGGCCGCCGAGGCCTCTCCCGAGAAGCCCATCCTCATAGACAAGTTTCTCGAGGACGCCATCGAGATCGATGTCGATGCCGTGGCCGACGGAACCCGCTGCGTGGTGGCCGGCATCATGGAGCACATCGAGGAGGCGGGCATCCATTCCGGGGACAGTGCGTCGGCGCTGCCTCCATACTCGCTCAACGATGATGTCATAGAAAGGATACGGACCTGCACCTACAAACTGGCGGGGGCGCTCAACGTTGTGGGCCTCATGAACATTCAATACGCCGTCAAGGACGACGTGATCTACGTTTTGGAGGTCAACCCCCGGGCGAGCAGGACCGTGCCCTTCGTAAGCAAGGCGACGGGTGTCCAGTGGGCCAAGGTGGCGGCGAAGCTCATGGCAGGCAAGACGTTGAACGACCTGGGGATCGAAAAGGAAATAGTCCCGGCACACGTGGCGGTGAAGGAGTCCGTCTTCCCCTTCAACAAGTTTGCCGGTGTCGACACCATCCTGGGGCCGGAGATGAAATCCACGGGAGAGGTCATGGGCATCGATTCTACCTTCGGGTCGGCCTTCTGGAAGTCACAGCTGGCCGCGGGTCAGGACCTCCCCTCCGCGGGGAACGTGTTCCTCAGTGTCAAGAACAGGGACAAGCGGAACGTGGTCTTCATCGCCAAGAAGCTTTCCGACCTGGGTTTCACCATACACGCCACGAAGGGGACGGGGAAGGTCCTTGCCAATAACGGCATCGATGTCACCTTCGTCAACAAGGTCTCCGAGGGCAGGCCGCATGTCGTCGACATGATAAAGAACGGGGGTATTCAATTCATAATCAATACGCCCAGTGGAAGGAACCCCAAGATGGACGAGGTGGCCATCCGCTCCGGCGCCGTCCAGTACAAGATCCCCTACACGACAACCCTGTCGGGCGCCCAGGCCGTCGTTAACGCCATAGAAGTAATGCAAAAGGGAACCCTGCAGGTAAGAGCCCTGCAGGATTACTACTGATTCTCCGGAGATAACAGTAACCCCGGGTTCGGCCCGGGGTTTGTTTTTGCCTTAACGTTCAAGCCATTCAAGCGGCTCAAGCTGTTCAAGCCGTCTACTTCAGGTCTTTTACCTTTCTCTTGATGATCTTTCCCTTGTCTTTCGGGAAATCGGCCCTTATGTAGACGGTCTTCGGGAAGACCTGTTCCACGGTCCCTTCCATGGTCTTCTTCGCGAACGTGAAAGATACCCTGTCGCCTTTCGTCATGCGGCTCCTCCTGTCGATGTTGTGCTTGCGGTCTCCGATTTCGTCTCTGTCTTCGTCTCCGTTGCGGTCGCCGGCTCAGGGGAGCTTTCCGTCTTCTCCACATGCTTGCTGCCGTTCTTTCCGCCGCCGACGGTGTCGACCGGCTTCTTGTAGTCCGTGACATACCACCCCGTGCCTTTGAGGTGGAATGCGCAGTTCGAAATGAGCTTTGTGAGCTTCCCCTTGCATACCTTGCACTCAGTGAGCGGCTCGTCGCTTATTTTCTGAAAGATCTCGAACGTCTTCCCGCACTCCGTACACTGATATTCATAGATAGGCATGGTGTTCCTCCAATACAAAAAAAGTGTCTAAGTGTCAGTAATATAATGCTTTAGGCGTGTCGCGTCAAGTTATTATTGTGAACGATGCGTCCGTCGTCATGGCAGGAAAAGACCCCTTGACAGGTCGGAGAGCCATCACATACAATCAGAAGATGCGTGTCAGGATTCTTGGCTGTTCAGGCAACCTCGTCGGCAGGTACAGGACGACATCCTTCCTGCTTGATGATTCATTTCTTATCGACGCGGGGACGGTGACGGAAGCGATAAGCCGCAGGGATCTCGGGAAGATCAGGCATATTCTCATATCCCACACGCACATGGACCATGTGAAGGGCCTTTTCCCCCTGGTGGACGAACTTGTCATGATGGGTGACTACAGCGTGGAACTCGTGAGCGTGGCGCCCGTCCTCGACATCATTACCAACAATCTTCTCAACAACCTGATATGGCCTGACTTCACGGTCATTCCCTCGGTATCGAACGCGGTCATCCGGCTCACAGAGATCCCTCTCGAAAGGCCCTTCGTTCTTGGCAGGATCTGTGTGACGCCGGTGCTCATGACCCATACGGTCTACACGGTGGGTTTCGTTATCAGGCGGGACGATGGGCGGGGTTTCATGTTTACCGCGGATACAGGACCGACGAAAAGGTTCTGGGAGGTTGCGGCGGGTGAGAAGGATATCGGTTTCATCATTGCCGACGTGTCTTTCCCAAATCGTCTCGCAGACCTCGCGACCCTGGCCGGCCACATGACCCCATCGATGCTCATGGAGAGCATCGATGCCCACGAACTGGGTGACAGGCTCTTCTATGTCTCGCATATGAAACCGGTTTTTGCACGTGAGATAGTCGCCGAATTCGGACGTTCGGGCAGGAGGAACATCCGTTTTCTGAGACAATCGGAAACATTGACTCTCTGACCACTATGTTTGCCTGTTCTGTCCCCCAACTTTTTCTTGTAAAGGCGGTTCTTATAAGTTAATACTTCTTAACATAGGCATCATTGCTGTGGTGCACCGGGGGCTTTTTTAGTGAAACGATTGACCGCATCTTCCCTGCTGGCCGTATGTCTTCTGATCTGGGCGGTTTGCCCTGCTAAGGGGGGCACGCTCGTCGAGCAGGGCCTCACGGAATTCAACCAGGAGAACTACGAGGAGGCGCTGCCCTTCTTGCTCGAGGCATGGTCGGCCGACAAGGGGTCGGCCCGGACAGCCTACTACATCGGTCTTACGTACAAGGCCATGGAGAAGTACCCGGAGGCCGTACCCTACCTGAGGGAGGCCGTCTCGCTGACCCCCCGGGTCGATGAAGGGGTCGTTGAGCTCATCGACGTGCTCTACCACACGAACAACATCGTTGAAGCGGAGAAATGGATCGCTTTTGCCGACAAGGAAGGGATCAGTACTCCGCGCCTGAATTTTCTCAAGGGAATGGTGCTTGCGAAGAGAGGGAGGCTCGACGAGGCCGTCCTTGCCTTCGAGACGGCAAAGAAACTCGACTCCGGTCTGACGCAACAGGCCGAACTCCAGATAGCCGGCATCTACACGCAGCAGGGCAAGTATAAGGACGCTCAGGAGCGCTTAAGGACGACGATCACCCTCGACCCCGCCAGCGACCTTGCCCTCTACGCCAGGGACTACGAGAAGATCGTCGCCGACAAGGCCGAACGGGAGAGGCCCTGGCGGTTCAGCGTCGGGATGGGTTACAAATATGACACCAACGTGGTCACCAAGGGTGACGGGCCGATGGTGGAATCCATCTCAGGCCAGGAGGACAGCGCCCTCAATTTCGGGGCCCGCATCGGCTACACCGCTCCCTTCTCCTTCAGAACGCCCTTCAGCTTTTCCGCGTACTACTCCGTGTACGCGGACAGGTATTTCGGGAAGACCTACACACGCTCCGACGGGAGCCGCGGCAACCTGACGGAATACAACAACATGACGAATACGGTAAGCGCCGTCCCCGGCTACGCCTTCGGCCGCTACGCCGTCAGCCTGCCGCTCACCTATTCCTACGTCAGTCTCCAGGGCGTGAAGGGGAACAGCTTCTTCAACGAGCTCAACTGGTGGAACCAGACGCGCTATCTCGAGACGAAGTCGGTGAGCCCGACCCTTCGCTTCCTCACGACGGCCAGCAGTTTCGGAGAGGTCTTTTTCAGCTACATGCGCAAAAAGTATTTCGACACCGAGCTCCATCCCGAGGTCCCCCAGGAGGAGGAGCGTAGCGGCGAGAAGATGACGGGTGGTCTGGGGTGGACATACACCTTCAAGGATAACAAGGCATTCTTCACGTTGCGGTATGCCTATGCCCGGGACAACACGATAGGACGCAACTGGGTCAACGACGAGAACCGTTTCGGCGTCGACGTCCTCTATCCCATCATCGGCGCCTTGAGGGCCCAGGCATCAGCCGAGGCGAACTACGTGAAGTATTCCTATGACAATACCTATTTCGAGCGCAAGAGACGGGACGACATCTACACCGTGTCCTGCGCCCTGCTCTATGGTCTCGTCAAGAACACGGACCTTGTCCTTCAGTACAATTATTTCCGGAACCAGTCCAACATAGCCCTCTATGACTACACGAGGGAGGTGTACGGCCTGGGTATAGAGTACCGGTTCTAGGGACCGGGGATAAGGAGTGGAACGGATGGTCCCCGTCATGGGAGGAGAGAGGTGACAACATTGAGAAGAGTGTTCCTGGCATGCGGTCTTGTCGCGCTCACCCTGCTGTTTGTCCTTACCGCTGCCGTGGCCGCTCCCGTTGGCAAGATCACCCGGGTGGAAGGCAGGGTGGACGTTCTCAAGGCGAGCCAGAAGGTCGTGAGAAGCGTGTCTCCCGGCGACAGCGTGGATGTCGGCGACATATACCGTGCCAAGACGAATTCGAGGGCCGAGATCACCTTCTTCAACAAGAACATCCTCAGGATAGCCCCCGCGACGAGGGTGCAGATCAGCGAGTATTCCGACGACGGCACGAGGAGCAACCAGATCATGAAGTTAGAGCGGGGCAGGGTCGAGGCCAGGTCCGGCGAGGAGTTCATCAAGAAGGTCTCCTCATTCGCGGAGGGCAACAAGTTCGAGGTGCACACCCCCAATGCCGTCGCCGGCATCCGGGGTTCCGGGATGACCGTGGGATTTGCCCAGATGGTGACGGGTCTTTTCTTTTCCACCGGGAGGGGTTACTTCTACAACCCCAATTCCGCGGATAGGAGAGTGGTCAACGTGTCCGCCGGTTTCGTTTCTTTTGTGGTTGGAGCGGGCGGGAGTCCCTCTCGCCCTGTTCAGGGCAACGCCTCCTATGTCGGTGGAACGGGAGCTGCTCCCGGAGCGGGTGGAGCTGGCGGCAACGGCGGTACGGGCACGACGGGCGGCTCGGGGGCAGCAGGTCTCAACACAGAGGTGGCGAGCCTTACCTCTGTTGTCAGCGCGGGTTACACCTTCACGCCGCCCCCTGTCATCCCTAATGTCTTCGTGGGAAGTGTGGAGTCTCTGAGAGGGACGTACCACGATCCCCTGCAAACCGTGGACATATCGCTCAACAATGTGAAGTTCTACGGGCCGACGGCGACGGGTACACCTCAATCGTGGAAGGCCGATTCGGTGTCGGGGACCTACTCATCGGTGGGAGAGGGGTCGAGCTTCCAGGGCATGGCCCTGTCGGGCGGCGGAGTGACAGCCAACCTTATCCTGACGAGCGATATAGAGACGGGGACGGATTCGGGGAACTGGACGGCGAGTATCACGAGCGGCAACGCCCCCGAAGGCGTGGGGACCTGCAAGAGTGCCTTCACCTTCAGCGGGACCGCGTCAGGCACATGGAGCGGAGCACTCGTGGGGAACACCCACCAGGGGACGATCAGCGGTGCTGCTTCAGGTGTTGTTCCCAGTGTTCTTACCCAGGAACCCGTTGCGGCCCCGAACACGGTGGTGGGGACCATGAACCTCTTCGGCTCCATCGGGACCACTACCTGGATGCAGGTTGAGCTTAACGATGTGAAGTTCTACGGCAGCAGTGCAACCGCGAAACCCCAGATCTGGCAGGCAGGATCTGTGAACGGGACCAGTTCGGCCGGGGCACTTCCGTCGTTTGTGAATCAGAACATCCCTCTCCAGAGCGGTGCCAATACGGCGGTCTTTACCATTTACAGCGCTGACGGTGGGAGCTGGAAGGCGTCTGTCAGTAGCGGCAGCGCCCCCGGCGGTGTGGGCGGTTACACCGGCGCCATGACGTTCTCGGGCAGCGCCAATGGAACGTACACGAGCACTACTCTGAACGGGGCCGCTTCGGGGAGCGTGAGGTAAGTTTCGGGGAAAGACGATCCTCGTGGAGCGGCATTCCGGGCATCGCCCCGGGGAACGGCAGGGGCTCCGTGACGGTCGTTCAGGCGAACGCTACTTCTCCTTGAATACCGTTGCTTCCTTATCCTCGCATTCGATTATCTGACACACAGAGCCCTCGTTGAGGGAGGCGACCTCGTAGATGCGGACCGGTTCGGCCTTGCCCTTGACCGCGACGATGTCGAGGCCACTCACCAGAAGGTGGCCGAACCTGCCGGCGGCAACGAGGTCACGAATCCTGTCGAGGGTTGCCTCGGTGATGATGATCTCGGCGCCGTACTTGCGGGTGAGGCCCTCGACGCGGGAGCCGAGGTTCACGTTGTCGCCTATGACCGTATAATCCATCTTCTTTCCCTCGGCACCGATGTTGCCCACGATAACCTCGCCCGTGTTAAGGCCGAAACCGGCCTCGAGGGGCACGCGTCCCTGTTTCAGCCAGTTCTCCTTCAGTTCACCGAGGCGCTGCTTCATATGGAGGGTGCATTTGATGGCAAGTTCCGCATGGTTCGGCTGATGGAGAGGGGCACCCCAGAAGGCGACGATCATGTCGCCCACGAACTTGTCCAGGGTGCCGTCCCAGCGGATTATGATGTTCGTCATCTCTGTGAGGTACTCGTTGAGGATGGCCACGACCTCCTCCGGCGAGTGATGCTCGGAAAAGGTGGTAAAGCCCTTCACATCCGAGAAAAGGACGGTTACCTCGCGGCGTTCTCCGCCAAGGCGGGCGAGCTCCGGGTTCCTGATCAGCTCGTTGACGATCTTCTCTGTGACGTAGCTGGAGAACATGCTTCGTATCTGCCGCGCGTACCGCTCTTCCGTCGCGTAGCGGAAAGCGGTGGCGACGAAGTATATGACGATCACCGCGTTGCCGGCATAGCTGATATCGATCCAGAGCCCCCATCTGAAGAAGAGGGCATAACCGGCCGCGAAGAGGGCGGCGATGCACAGCGCCGCGAGGGCGGCACCGGCCACTGCCCGCATCCGCACGATGAGGAAGGTGAAGACGATCCCCATGAGGATGATGATGAGGATATTGGTGACGCGTCCCATGAAACGGATGTTCTGGTTCTCGAGGATCGCCCCGACCATGTTGGCATGTTTCTCCACTCCGAACATGATGGCCGACGCCGGGGTCACGATCTTGTCATGGATCCCGACGGCGGTGGGGCCCACAAGGACGATCCTGCCCTGAACCGACGAGGGGTCCACCTTCCCTTGAAACACGTCGAGGGCCGGAATGACGGGAAAGGTGTTGTGGGGGCCGTAGTAAGGAATGAGCATCCGCCCGAAGGGGTCGGTTGAGATGATCGTTTTGCCGAGCGCGACGGAATTGGTCGCCTCCACGCTCATCTCCGCCGGCGAAAGCCCCTTGTAGAGGCGTGCGACCTGAAGGTCGATGGAGGGATAGAGCTGGTCCATGTACGAGACAACCAGCACGTCCCAGCGGAGCTTTCCATCCTGGTCGGGGAACATGTTGATATGCCCCATAGCCGCCGTGTTCTCCGAGAACCGGGCGACGGGCAACAGGACACCTTTCGCTGTTACAGGTTTGTGCATCCTGTAGAGGTTCTCTTTCCGGACGACCATGAAGGCGTTGTCGAGAAAGGCGTCGTCGATTTCGCGGGGCGAATGCCCCTCGAAATCGAAAACGAAGGGCAGGACCACGTTCTTCCAACGTTTCATCGACGCCGCCAGCCTGTCATCCCGCGGTGACGGCTCGCTTAAGATGAAGTCGAGCATGATCACCCGGGCGCCCATGGCGTTCAACTTGTCGACGAGCTCCGCCATCCTGTCCCTCTCCCAGGGCCACCTCCCTATGGCATTGACGCTCCTGTCGTCTATGCCGACGATGACGATCTGCGCCGGGGCGTTTGCCTTTCCCCTCAACTGGTACCGAAGGTCGTAAAGGAGCATTTCGAGACGCTCGAAAGGTACGAATCGCACGACGGCAAGGATGACGAACAGAATGGTTATGCCGATACCGATGAGGTAGGTGATATGCTTTCTCTTGGGTCTCATGGATGGTAGTGGAAAGAAGCATATCACGGTCGGGGTGAAAAAGGGAAGCTCCGCACCCGCGTCGCCGGCGAAAAAGTCTTCCCTCTCCGCCTCGATATGGTATAATGTAACCCTTCGCACGCGCCCGTAGCTCAGCTGGATAGAGCGTTGGCCTCCGGAGCCAAAGGCCCCGCGTTCAAATCGCGGCGGGCGCGCCAGCAATAAGCCCATTATATCAATCAGTTACACTACAGTGAGGAAAAAAGAGGGGGAGAGTTGTCTGGAAACCTGCTAACGTCCTGCTAACCATGATGTGTTCACAAGCGTGACAAGCCGGAGGCCTGGGGGTGGATCGATGAGCTGATCGAACCACCCGGACACCGGGAGATCCGCCGCCCGAACCTGCAACAACACACAACACGCGGCGGTAGAGACTGGCGCCTCGATGCAATGGGCGCCCGCCGCGTAAAGATTCAGATTCACGCCGTTGAGAGGCACGCGTCCGGTGGTACGGTGCACTGACGTGCCCCGCCGGCCGCGACGTCGCGCTTATGTGCTGGTCTCTCTCTGCGCATGGCACGGAGGGTTTCTCGAGTTGAGGAAGAAGCAGAAACCTGTAACCAAGGGAAAGAAGTGTGGGACAAGCTTCAGCTTCAAAAGGAACTTTCAGTGCGTGGTGAGGTTTACTGACGGGTCTTCTATCACGCGGGGGTGGACGGCGACAGCCGGACGGGCCCCTCCCGCGTTAGGGGGGTTCCAAGGGGACGCCAATGAGTCCCCTGGTGTACAGGGGGTCCTGAAGGGGGGCGGTCACTAAAGCCCCCCTGGGTCTGTTCGTGGCTACGAAAAAGACAGGAGCAAATGGAAAACCCCCTTACCGTGAAAAGATACACACCCCCGCTGTTCGCGGTCGCGAGACCCGTGAGGGACTCGTACGAACGACCGCGTGTCTCCTCCAACAGCGAATTCTTTACGCGGCGGGCGCCGGTCAGATCAGTGGCGCCAGTCTCTACCGCCGCGTCTCTCTCTTTGCCCTTAATAACTTCATTACTTATGGGAGGTGGGGGGCGAGAGGTAGCTAATGATATCCGTCTGTTACGAGACTGATAGGGGTCGTAACTATAACAACAATAGGGAATACTATAACAGATGTAGGGGATATTATAACAAACATAGGGAATATTATAACAGAGATTGACAGATGTTATAAGTAGTGTTATATTCCCTAGCAGGAGGTGAAACGACATGGTCCCTAGAACACTGTCCCACAAAACCATCAAGAAACATAACGATCTCGTCCAGGCCAGCTACGCGCTCACAGATGTCGAGTATAATATCATCGATGCAGTCCTGGCTAACATTGACAGAGAGGACACGTCGTTCAAGGTGGTACGGTTCCCGATCCGGGAGTTTAACTCCATGTGTGGCCTGGATGGTGACGCCTTCTATGGGACCAGAGTCCGGAAGATGCTTCAGAAGATCAACAACCATCCCATTATTCTGAACGACAACAGCACGATCATCTGGTGGTTCGCGTCCGCCGAATACAAGCCTCAATCAGGCATCATAGAGCTCGAACTCTCCGAGAAGCTGAAACCATTTCTCCTGTACCTGAAGAACAACTACACACTGCTTAATCGCCAGGAGATGCGCCACCTGTCTGGACACTCAGGATATGCCAAGCGTATCTACGAGCTGCTCAGGAGCGAGTATTATAAAGGGGAGTGGGTTGTGGACCTGGAGAAGTTCCGGTGGCATCTTGGTCTCAAGGATAAGCTCGAGAAGTTCGGTTCTTTGAAACAACGCGTCCTGGATCCGGCACTCAAACAGATTAACGATGTGACCTCCATGGACGTGGAGCTGGAGCTGCGAAAGACCGGCCGTGCCGTGACCAGCCTCATATTCAAGATATACCGGAAAGGTTCGAAAAAGCGTCTCCACATACCCGATGACGTCTACGACATCCTGCCGGCAGAATTCCATAGCCATGTTATTTTCAACATTATTGCTGACGAACTGGCACGCGACGGGGGGCTCGACACCACCCAGATGCTCAATACTATCCGGTATGCCGTGGCATATTGCGAAAAAGACAATAAAATGTCCAGTTACCTCCAGCAATGCATTCAGTCGGGCGCCGGTCTTGACTATGATCCGGGCCTTGATTCCAGGAGCGTCAGGAGACTCGAGGTCGTCTTCCCGAACGCCAACAGCGATACTGTTCTCATAACAGACGAAGACGGGAACCTTCGCGTTGAGTCTGAGACTGGGGGAGAGATCATATTCCCGGCCGAGAAGGTCATGGAGATGCTAAAACGAAAGCAGCTGATCAGGGTCTGAGCCGCGGCTCGCGATGTTTTTGCTGGTCACGTCAACAAAATATGTATTACCCATTATTACTCACTGTTCCTCAATATTCCCTTGTGGCACCCAACATTGCTCAGGATTACCATATAAGCTATGAAAAGAATAGAGAAAAAGACTTGACATAAAGTCATATAATAGCTATACTTAGTCTTACAGGGTCGGGACACCGACCCGGGCGAGACGGCGTAAGACCTACCGCTGGCTGTTCGTCGTAGACCCCGAAAAACCCCGTCAATCAGCAAGGGGGACGTGTCGCAGTTAATGGCTGGCCGTCGCTAATATCAGGGTTAGTACAGGAGAGTGCAGGCGCCGGCGTTTCACAGTGAGGACTACACCGAGGCCCTCCTGATCTTTCAAAAGGTCAGGAGGGCTTTTTCTATGCCGCGCAGCAGCACAGCAGTCAACTCCCATACCAAACAATATCTAGACGAAGCAGAGACCGGGAAAATATTGAAAGTCACCCGGCGTACCGTCCAGCAATGGAGGTGGCGCAAGGTGGGGCCCCCTTATATCAAACTGGGCTCCCCAATCAAGGGCAAGGGCAAAATCCTGTACGACTACGATGACATAGTGGCCTGGATGGAGTCGCAGAAGGTCAGAACCAACCCGGAGGTGTGAGGAATGACGACATGGCAACGCAAGAGAAAGGCTAGGGATGGCAGCCCGAGGGAACCATTGGTTAATGAGATCCGCGAGCATTACTTAAGGGAAACTGAGCGGATTCACGGTGTCCGGCCTCTCATCAATCTCCCCCGGGAAGGGGCCATCACAAAACGCATCCTCAATGCCGGCGTGGACGCAAATACACTGAAGGCGCACATCACCCGGTCGGTCGTGTCAGCGCGAAGAGGCGAAACCCGCCTTGCGCTCATTAATATACTGGTCAGTTTCCAGACGGGCCTGGCAACAAGCCCACCCGTTGCCCCCTCAAGTGCCAGCATCCCCTTCGACGACATTGTCACTTACCTGAACCTGAAGACAGGCTCCAGCTACAAGCCGACCGACCCTGCCACGATGCGGATGATCGAGGCTCGCTGGATGGAAGGCTACCGTCTCGAGGATTTCCGCAAGGTCGTCGACAACATGACGGCGAAGTGGGGAAAGGATGCGAGGATGATGAATTTTCCCCGGCCGGCCACGCTTTTCGGCGACAAATTCGGGAACTATCTCGGGGCGGTGGTGACACCCGTGGACCTCGGGATCATGTCGCGCGCGGGGTATGAATCGTCACTCGTTCTTGATGAGTGGATCGTCGAAAAGAGACAAGAGCTGAGAGCGAGGGAACAACAGAGCGGGGGAAACGAGGATGAGGTGTGCGCATGACGACCTCCACCTGCTCAACGTGCAACTGCAAAATCCTCGAAGGACAGGGCAGGTACGTCACAGCTGACGGCATCTTTTGCCAGGCTTGTGGCCTGCCGTTTCCCCTTGGGCCGAACGTCCGGGTCACCATCACCATCACGGCTCTGGAGGACCGGCAGGGATACACCAAGGAGGCAACGCATGACAAATAACGGCCATGCAAGTATGACCGACCTCCACATCGCGTGCATCGATGGCGACCCCGACATCGTCCACCTCCTCCTCTCCCTCGGCGCGGAGGTGAACGCACAGGATAAGGAAGGCAACACCCCCCTCCACCTGGCGTGTCTCACCGGCCACGCAGACACCATCCGTCTGCTCGTTGAAGCCGGTGCCGCCGCGGAGTCGAAGGATAAATGGAATTACACTCCCCTCCACATCGCGTGCATCGATGGCCACGCAGACATCGTCCATCTCCTCCTCTCCCACGGGGCGGACGTAAACGCGCGGACCGATGCCGGCGACACCCCCCTCCACTGGGCCTGTTTCCATGGCCACACCGACACCGTCCGTCTGTTGCTGGAGGCCGGGGCGGACGTGAACGCGAAGGACAAAGAAGGCAACACCCCCCTCGACCTGGCGTCGTGCACATATCGCAATCGCGCTGAGATTCTCGGCGTCTTCCGCGAGTATGACGCAGAGAGCAGGCTATTTCACAATACAAGGAGGTAACTATGGCAACCCCCAAGAAAAGAACAAAGCAGGAAATAATGGACGAGCTGCTGGCCGCGATCGCCCAGGAAAAGGTCGAGCACGAGGCCCGCATTTCCAGGTTCGGAATCTTCCTTTTTCCCCATGCTCCCGACATCCTCGGCCCCCCGGAAAAGGACACTGACCCCCACGTCATCCTCCGCGAAATCGACGAGCTTCTTCGTGCAAAGAAGCCCCTCGAGGCCCTGGACAAACTCATTGAGATTGCCACAGCGAAGAGGGATGAACTGGCGGAGAAGGCCGCGAAGAAGACAGCCCCGAAGCCCCACCTGAAATCTGTGGCAGAGGCCCGGTGATATGCTGAGCAACCGAGAGAAAATATCCCGCCTCCGCGCGGAACTGGCAGAGGCCACAAAGAAGGAAAAGGCCAAGCTCGCCGGGAAGAAAGAGGCCCTGCTTCAAGCCGCCGCGGCGCAACACAAGCTCATCGAAAAGCAGGCGGAAGTAGCCATCATCAAGATCATTCGCCAAGGCATTTTTCCCCGGATGAAACTCACCGGACTTCCGGCCGCGGACACCGAGATCAACCGGGAGAACAAGGCCACCGACGCCCGGCTCAACGTGATAGTCGAACGGGTCCAAGCAGGTGACAAATTAGGGTCCATGAGGGCGTTGAAAGTTGAACTTGACGCAGCGATCAAGCACCTGGAAAAGGGTGAATAAAGGGTGAATGAGATGATGGAAATGCCCGGCGTCAGGACGATGAAGATGATGAAAAAGGTGATGACGGAAGGGCAGCACGTGGCATCGATGGAAGGGCAACGCCGTGCTTCGATCGCATTGGATGCGGGGCCTCACTGTCCCCGCATCTCACCGTGCATCGTGCCCGTGAATTCTGCTCGTTACACTCGCAAGAATTCCCGGGAAAAAAGAGTAGGCCCAATTTCGCAGTTTTATCCGATGAAACCGGATAAACCAGCTCAACTGGGTCCGTCCCACGACGATGAAACTGTCGCGGGCCCCTATACCCCCTGCTCCTTATCTAGGGGGTCGCAGGGGAGCTTGACCGGGTCGCGTCTCGGCCATCGAATCGCGACCCTCATACCCCCCGCCACGTTATCATCGCGGGGGAGCTTGACCCTCGCTTGCCTCTCGTTTCTCCCTTCCCATCCCGTCGAAACGACCCGGGCGCTCGGCATGACCCCACCCCCGTACCCCCTCCCGAGGGAGGGGGAATCTTGCCGCCCCGGTCCCATCGTTTCCGTCCTTCAGCCAGCATATCCCGGAGGTCATCAGGGTCACCTTATTATGCCGAGATTCCGTCCCTCACCGTTCCTCACCAGGGTCACCACGGAGGTCATAGCTAATGTCTAACCTGCCCGATGCATGGACCGCATTCTGCAACATAAAACCCCTCGGCGGACGTCCCCATGCCGAGAAGATCCGGGGCAAAGAGACCGGTAAACTGATCCTCCCGGTCAGCATCGCAGAGAACGCGAAATACATAAACCGGGCGTCGGAATCCCTCGGTGGAGGGTGCAACTTGCCCTCGCTCGGGGACGAATATTGCGGCATGTCGACGATAGCCATGACCCGTCAAGATCGCAACAAGATCACCCGGCGGTTTGCAGCCATCGAGAGGGAAGAAAAGGGCAGATATAAGGGGACGCGGACAGGCTATTCCGTCAAAATTCCCATTCCGAACGGCCTCACCATCGAGCAGGGCATCGAGTTGGGAGACCGCCTCTGCAACCTCGTCCTGGGCACCCGTCACGAGTACGCTTTTTCCCTCCATCGTGGGGAAATTCCCAACGAGTATCGCCGCCAGATGGACGAGATGGAACGGGACCCTTTGACGGGTAAAATGAGGCTTACGCCCCGGGCAAGAGCGATAAGAAAAGTGATCAGAAGCGAGGACAACCGGCACCTCCACGTGACGCTGAAGGAGCTCCCGATTGGTCAGAAAAACAAGACGAGCGTGAGATGGATGCAAGAGAAAAAGCACGGCGTGATGCTCTTGCGGCGACACCCGCTTGAGCCGGACGGTACCCGGAAACAGCACGGATTCGACGACGCCCTGGAGGAGATTTTGCTCCAGGAATATGGCATCAAACCCGGTGCATCCACCCCTGAAACGAGGCGTAATCGGGTCTCTCAGGAGGTCTACAAAATCCGCCAGAAAGAGGCGATCCTGGTCGCCGAGATCGAAGAGAACCAGCACGACCTCGACGAGATCATCGCATCGATGCGGGAGGACCAGGGCAGGTGGGAAGAGATAAAACAGAGCTACGATGATCAGATCCGAGCCCTGGAAAAAGGCCTCGATCCATCAGGGAAAAGACCCCGGTCTCCCCGTCCTGATCGTCCTCTCGACCCTGAGACCCAGGCTCAGCTCGATAGGATCAATGCCCGGACCCAGGCCCGTCTCGAGGCTGACAAGAAGTACCGGTCCGGACAAGACAAGGACTGGACCAGTAGGACGAGAGAGAGCATTACCCATGGCCGCGGATTGGAAAGGTAGAGGAACATGAGAAGGTGTCCGGTATGCAACACCATCATAAAAAAACGATACACGAAAGGAGAAGAATCATGAAAAAAGTTATCGGTACAAAGATGTACAACACGGAAACGGCAACGGAGGTCGCACGGTACGACAACAACCTCAGTCGCGGCGATTTCCGGGCCTTGGAAGAATCCCTGTACATCACGAAGAAAGGCAACTGGTTCCTGGCTGGAGAAGGTGGCGCTATGACTAAATACTGGACTCCTTGTGGCAACGCGGCCACTGGCGGGAAGGGTATTATACCACTCACCAAAAAGGAGGCTCTGGTATGGCTCGAGGAACACGAGGAAACGGATGTGATTGAGGAATACTTCAAAGAGAGCATCGAGGAAGCATGAAGCAGACCCCCACAAAGGAATGCGGCTCCGGGCGAGCAAGCCCAGGGAGCCGGGGGACAGAGAATTATCCTAAGGAGGAATAATGGAAACGACAAGCAAGAAACCTGGCATCACAGAGTTGGCTCCCCGCATCCTCAACGAGAGTGCAGAATGGTTCAAACGGACATTTCGTTCCTTTGACAGCGGCATTAACAATGGCTTGGAGTATATCCTCAACAGCTTCCCGTCGCTGTATCGCCAGACCCTTCGCGGGCTGGAGGGCCGGTTCTCTCGCGAGGAACTCATGCTCATGATTGACAGCGGCAACGGAATACTGCTCTCGTCCAGCACAGCCGGGCAATATCTAGCGTTGGGCGTTGCCGATTCCATCGCTCTCGACCAACTGGACAAGAAATGGGGGATTAAGGGGGACGCACTCAATGCCAAGCTCACGGTGCTCTCTCTCTTTGAGAGTGTTTGCATGGAACTGTGGGTGCAGGCTTACTGGGTAGAACACAAGAATCTGGACCTGGACCAGTACGTCGCGGCCTTGGCTACTCGCAGAGGAAATTGACAAGGAAAGCGATGAGCAACGGAGAGGCACCGAGACAGAACCCCGAGCATCTATCTGTTGTCTCGGTGCCCCGGAACCGAACATTCGCAGTTTGCCCCGCGAGAGCAACCTCGTGAGATTGCTCTCGCGATGTTTTTTTGATATGAAGGAAGAGCAAGGGGTGTACGGATTCCGAAAAAGCTTAGATGGAATTTTCGATATCGTGCAAGCTGGCCGCTGGAGATGATTGGTAAGGAGGTGAAATAGAGACTTGGGGTGTCAGATTCGGAGGTTTCCACATGTTTCTTAGGCGTCTACAATTGCATCCTGGCCTTTTTCAACGTTTCTAGTGTGTTTACGGATGAGTTCTAGGGATCTTGTCTTCAGGATCTTCCTCCGGAATTCCTGAGTGTCCTCCTTCATGTCCGATGACACCGCATTTCTAACATCGACCCCCGCATGCTAACTCAGTGCATGTCAATACACACCTTTGGCTCTAATCAGCTGTTCATCACCACTCCCCATCTTTTGTTCAGCCTCCCCCTCTTGGGTCTCCCCGGAACGAACGGAATTGTTGCCGATGTAGGTCTCAGTGGCCTCTCCAGCCTCTCCAGCAGCCTTCCGTCCACCCCTTCATCCTCGAGCAGGACCCCCATCCTCCTGATGGTGCCGACATCCCCGAAACGGAGCGTGCATTTCACGAGCGCCGCGGGATCGATGCGTACCGACCTCAGATCCTTCCTTATCCATCTGTACGCCCGGGGCAGGGTACCGAACCTCGCCCAGTCGTAGACAGCGTCCAGGAGAGCCCGGACCCTAGAAGAATAGAAGAGCGTCTGTCCGTCCCAGGTCTTCACCTTTTCTGTGTCGCCAAGCCTCTTTTTATCGACCTTGATGAGATTAAGCGTAATCACGCCAATTGTGCGCTCTCCCGAGATCCTATCGTTGTATGCATAGACCCGTGCAGGCACCTGCTCATCGTAGCCGTAACGATTGAAGGCGTTGAGACCGCAGATCTGGTACCGGCCGCCGGCTTCCTTCATAAGCGTGTTCAAAGCGCTGGCCTCGTCAGGCGTCCACTCCCAGCCGAACGGCAACTGCTTGGGGACAAGGTAAAGGCCCCTTGTCACACGGGCGATCATGCCGGCCCTCGACAGGCGGCTGAGGAGCTCTCGTTCCTGGGAGAGAGAGAGGCGAAGAGCCTCCTGCATATCGCCGGTCCGGACTGTTGACAGCCGCCTCATCTGTGCGTATGCGAAGAACTGCGTTTCGAACTTTCCCAGTCTCTGTTTCATGATGGAGTGTATTGTATACTGAACTAAATTGTCTGACAAGCAATTTATAAAATATACAGTACCATGGAAAACCCATGTTCAGCATTGTGCATGACGTATTAATGGCTCCAGTCTTCTATCTCATTTTCCTGGTGATGCCGTGACGGGAGCGGTGACGCCCTTATCGTTCGTTGTTACTCTCCGGGGAATGGGCGGGGCGGGGGGAGGCTGTGCGGGTTTTAACGGTTCCGTCGCCTGTGATCTAGGTGTTCCTGCAGAAGAAGAGGGTGGGGTAGGGCCGGACGGTGGAATTGTCGGAGGGAGAGATACTTTCTTGTCCCGTTCAGTGCCATCCTTTCTCTTCTCCCCATCCATGAGTCCCACCGACATGCGCTCTTCCCCCCGGACCAGTACTATTCTGTCCCGGGCGATCTCCGTGACCGTGAAACCGTTGATGACCGACCCCTTCTTCACAATCGTCTGCCGCTTTCCCCTGCCCGGCGACGTGACCGGAGCCTTCTTGTCTTCGATGAAGGCCACCTGCTGCTTGTCATCAACGATCGTGCCGTAGAGTATGAGCTCCGGCTTGGGCAGCTCCGCCTTCTTATCTATGGGGGTTATCCTTTCCGGGTGAAAGAGGTTCATTTCCCCGACCACGGCATAGTCGGTGGGCAGCGGCGCCGGTGTGTCCTCGACGGGTCTTTCCTCGGCTGGCACGGCATGTTGTGCAATCCGGGGGAGCCTGTAGCGGTAATCCATGCGGGCGAGGGGGAAGGCGATGCCGGTACCTGCCAGCATCACGGCAACAGCCAGCAGGACGTTAAGGACCGTTACATGGCGCGCGATTGTCTCCAGCATCTTCATCATCACTGTTGTGTACCCGCAAGTGCCGATAGGCGCAGTTTCACCACGAGCTCGCGGGGGTCCCGGAAGTTCCTCACCCGCGTGTCCACCTCTCTCACGATTACGTAGGGAGTGCGCGTCTCTATGCCGTACAGGACATCGCTCAAGGCTCTCGTATCGGGCAGGGTCGCGTCGACGCTGATGCTCACTACCTGGAACTTCCCCAGGTTCTCCGCTTTCTCCACCCGCTCGCTCGTGATCGACCCTCCCCGACCGGTGATGACGCCCTTCACGGTCTCCTGCAGGCTGGCAGCGCACAGTGACGGTGTCTGCGCTTCCAGGATCTTCGATCCATCGGATTTCCTTTTCTCCTTCAGAGCCTCAAGTTTTTTTTCGAGGCCTGGCTTGCTTGCGATGAACTCCATGGATTTCACGAGGGCCCGTGTTCTCGAAGCGCTCGCTTCCTTCAGCGACGCGATCTCCTGACGGGCGTTCACGTACCCGTACTGCCATGCGGTGAGGCAGGCGAGGATGATGATCACGGGGACCGCATATGGAAGAAGCCTATTTCTTCGCACCATCCTTCCTCTGTGTTCTTTCCTTGACGTCAGGTTGTTTCTCGAAGCCCTCTATCTCCATACGGATGACAAAGCGGTCCGAATTGAGCCGTGTGTCTTTCACCGTCGGAGAGGCAAACTCGACCTTCTTGAAGAGATTCGATTCCTCGAGCAGCGAGAGCAAGCTTGTCGCCGAGGACGCGTATCCCTCAATCTCCACCGTCTGCTCCGTGACCCTCGTCCGCGTGAGCCATACTGTCTTCGGAAGGAGCGTCGTGAGTTCCTTCAGAACATTGAGGGCCATCGGCCTCCCTCTCTTGAACCGTTCTATCTCGTCTATCTCGGACTGGACAAGGTCGATGTCCTTCTTCATTGCTTCGACGGCCCTCACGTCCTTCTTCCTGGCTGTTATCTGGTGCTCGATCTCGCTTATCTTTCTCTTTTCCATCTCGAGAGGCACAACGACATAGGGCACCATCATGGCCACGAGGAGCGCGACGAGGACCAGTGTGGCGATGAAGGGACTCCTGCGCTTTTCCGTCCCGGGGGCGAGGTTGAAGCTTCGTGCGCCGTTCGAGAGGGCCTCGTAGAGCATACATACCGGCGCCCAGGGTATGTTTTCCTGCTTTGACCGGAACAAAGACGTCACATCGCCGCCCTTCAATTCCCGCACCGCTGTGTCCATGACTACTTCCGTTGCTTTCACGCCATCGTTTTCGGATAGAATGCATACGAGCGAAGGCCTTGCGGTGCTGTTCTGCTGCTCCAACACGGACAGTATCTCGGAACGCCGGCCGTCCTCAATACCGCCGTCATCGGCAGTGTCGAAGGACCCGTAAAAGGTGTTCGCGACGTTCCCTTTCTCAACGAACCCCCCTTCAAACGCATGTGTTCCCACGTGGAGGAGCATGTACGTGTCGTTACCCACGAGAGCGCTGCAGAGTTTTGCCATGCCCATCAGCGGGGTCGATATCCTCACGGGCGAAGACTTCATGTCGTTCAAGGCCGAGACATAGGACTCGAGAAGCCCTTTCTTCATTGCCATGAGGGATAGGGTGAGCTTGCCATCCTTCTCCGCACCCATGAGATAGTCGTACATGGCGTCATCAGCGTTGAGCGGGGTCAGCCTGTCGATCTCGTAGGCAACGACATTCTTGAGGTTTTCCTTAACGACGGAGGGGAGTTCCGCCGTCCTCATGACAAGCCACTCTCGTGGCAGACCAAGCAGCACCCGCGACCCGCGGCAGTGGAGCTCTTCCATGGCGAGTCTCGCGATGGCGGCTAGGCCGGCAGGAGTGATGTACCCTCCGTCCTCAAAGGTATACCGCTTCGATTCCCTGAGGTAATTGCGGTTGAGGAAGCGCTCTCCGCAGGCGACAGAGACACCTCCGCGCTCGAGGCATACGGCAAGATACCTCTTTGGGAGGAGTATCCCCTCCACGAGGTTGTAGTTGAGGATGGCCCATGCCGTAAGGCTAAGGGACCTTACGCGGGTGATTGTGACCGCGGTGCGTGAAAGGGATCCTTGGATGAATCGCCATCTGACAAGCGACCCGATGTTCATCTGCGGACCTCCGCCGGGGTCTTGTACGAGACGTACCGGTATTCTCCGGCGGACTGAACGACAACGGTCGCCCGGATGCCATGGCCGGTACCGCCCCTCTTCCTGAGACCCATGGACTCCACAGTGAAGCTGTTCGATTCACCAGTATCGATGTAGCCCGACGCGCTGGCGTACAGCGCTCCCATAAGGGCGCGAACGTCGTCGAGGGATTTCAGTTCACCGACCAACCGTTGGGAGATGATCCTATCCGCCGTATCCTCCGTCATGCCGGGCATGGCCATGATCACCTCTTTCGGGGCCACGTTGACGTTGATCTTCGAGGAACTGCCGTAGACGGTGATGAACTCGATAAGCCCCTTGCGCTCCTTCGTTCCGAAGAGGATCTCCTCCGTCATGCCCTTCACGAGGAGGAGCTCTTCCACCGTGTCGAAGGGGGCGTTCTTCGCCTTGTACGGATTGGGGAGCGACTGGTAGTATTCGTCCTCCGCACCGTGGAGGCGGTGAAGGTTGTCCTTGTCCATCCAGTCGAGGACCGAGTCGATGATGGTATCCGCCGTCTCCCCCGGTACGCCGAGATTGGCGAGGAGATTGCCGAGGATGACCTTGTTCCGGTCGTTCATGCTGTTGATATTGACCCTGCCCGCTTCGTTGAATATCCGCACGATGTACCGGTCGTCTCCCAGGGAGCCCTCGATCTCGGTCCCGTCCACCCGGACCGCCTCGCCGCTCTCGGGCGTGACTGTCCTGTTCAGGTTCGCGCGCCGGTAGTAGATCTCCATGATGGCCCTGTCGAGGCCCGCTTCAGCCAGGAGCCTCGCCGCGAAAGACTCGCGGAAGAACAGGGCCGCGAACGCCTCGGTCTTTGCAAGGAGCGAGAAGGACATGACGATGGACATGAGGATGATGACGACCCAGAGCGTGATAAGGAGGGCGAAGCCCCTCTCGCAGCGCGCAGGTCTGACTCTGTTCATAGGTCCCTCACGAGGTGCGGACCCCACGCGATATTCTTCACGTGAACGGGTATGATGAGGGAGAGTTTCCTTGTGCCCTGTCCCAGATGGAGCCTGACCTTCCCCGGAAACCTGGTCTCATCGGTCCACTCTTCCACCCATTGGCCCTCGCCCTTCATGTCATCGACCTGGTAGTATTCAAAACGGATCTCGTCAAACCCCTCCAGCAGCTTCGTCTCCTCTCCCTTGTCAAGCCCGATGGTGGTCTCATGCACAAAGAGGGTTCGCTTGTTGTTCATGTCGGACTCGACCCTGTATGAGGCGATGACGTAACCCCTTCCGCCCCGGAAGAGGGAGCGGTTCGACGCGATGGTCATGCGGTCCCTCTTGCCGACAAAGACGGACCTGTTCAGTCCGTCTTCCCTGACCGCGAGCGGTAGACCCGACTGGAGTTGTGAATCCACGAGCCGCAGAGAGACCCTGAAGCGCTCCATGGATTCGGCCTTTTCCTCTCCCCTTTCGAGCGAACGGTATCCCACGCGCATTGAGGCTCCGAGGAGGACAACGATGATGGTGACGAGGACGATGGAGATCATGAGCTCCAGGAGCGTGAAGCCCGACGGTTGTCTTAGCAGACCGCCGGTCCCGGGAATCTGTCTCCTTCCGTCCGTCACCGGACCACCTCCCTCTTCGCCGTCCTGAGGGTTCTCACGGATATCGCTCTGTTCTTCCCCTCTTTCTGCCAGGAGACCTTCAGGGCTACTTCGAACATCTTCCATGTGAGGTTCTCTGTTCGTTTCTCCAGGGCCTCCGCCACTGTCACATCCATACGGTATCCCTGCGGTGTCGTCTCGCTCGACGTGCTCTCCCTGAGCATTCCGCTCTCGAGTACCTCCCTCATCTTTGCGTCGGCCAGAGTGGCCGCCGTCACGTAGTCGTCGGACATCCAGAGCGTCTTCAGGTTAGCGGAGAAGAGCTGGAGGATGACGGTCACCGTCACCGCGAGGATGACAAAGGCCACGAGGATCTCGAGGAGCGTGAAACCCCGTGAATCCCGAAGGCGTCCGTTGTGTCCGCGCATCTTAACGCCCCTCCCTGGTGCCCTTCAACACTGTCGATCCCACGACGGGATCGACAGCTATTGTCAGACTCTTCTTCTTGTTCCACAGGACCACCTCGCATGGCCGGACGCTACCGAGCGGATCCGCGGAGATATGGTAAGTCCCTCGTGTCGTCTCGCCCGAAAGGGGGTCAAGCACCCTGACACCGACGTCGTCGGGAAGGGTCCGCACGGACCCGCCGGACATGCCGTACCGCCTTCCGTCGAGGTCGATGGCGACCTTGCGTTCCTCGCCGCTCGTCATGGCCTCCACGCGGGCCATCCTGATGAGGCCCGACAGTTCGCGCCCGGCGGAGTTGAGCCGTACCGACGGAAGAAGGTTCGCGAACTGGGCACCCGACAGACCCAGCATGATGACCATGAGGGTCATGACGATCACAAGTTCCAGTAGCGTAAAACCTTCCGTCTTTCTCAAAACGGCAGCTCCAGTATGCTGAAGACGGCAATGAGCATGGAGATGACGATGAAGGCGATGACAAGTCCCATGAAAAGGATGATTGCCGGCTCCAGGAGGCCCATGAACCTCTTCACCGCCTCTCTCAGCCCCTTCTCGTACGTGGCGGCTACCCTGAGGAGCATGGTGTCGAGCTGCCCCGTTTCCTCCCCGACCTTTATCATGGACAGGGCAAGCTGGGGGAAAACCCCTGCATCCATGAGGGGCCCGGCCACTCCCTTGCCCTCTCGCACGTTCTTCGTGACGGCCCCGATGGATTCGGCGACGATCCTGTTGCCTATGACATCCCTTGAATTCTGGAGGGCCTGTAGGAAGGGTACACCGCTCTTTATGAGCGTCCCCAGGGTTCTGCAGAAACGGGCCGTCTCGAGCTTCTTCACCACGTCGCCGACGAACCGTAGTTTCATCTTGTCCCACATGTACGTGCCCTTCTCCGTCCTGACATAGGAAACGAAGGCAAATACGCCGGCAGCGATGAGGGGGAAGACCACCCACCACCATGACCTGAGCGCATTGCTCATCCCCAGGATGACCTGAGTCGAAAGGGGGAGGGCCCCGCCCAGTTCCCTGAAGATGACGGAGAACCGGGGGATGACGAAGGTAAGGAGGATGACGATGGAGACGCCGCCGGTGACGGCGAGGATGACGGGATAGATCATGGCCGAGAAGACGCTGTCCCTGAGCTCCTTCGCCGTTTCCAGGAACTCCCCGAGCTTGTCGAGGACGACGTCGAGAACTCCGCCCGTCTCGCCTGCCCTGACCATGCTCACGTAGAGCCTGGGGAAGAGCTTCGGATGCCTCTGCAGCGCCTCCGAGAAGGAACTGCCTCCGCGGATATCCCTCAAGACCGCCTGGACGGTACCCTTCATCGCCTTCCCTTCCGATATTTCCGCGAGGATGTTGAGACTTCGGTCGATGGGCAGGCCTGCCCCGATGAGGGCGGAGAGCTCGGTGGTGAAGGTGAGGAGGTCTCCCTTCGGGGACCTGTCCCGGAGGGTCTTTCCGAGACCTGCTCTGGGGACCGTAATCCTGAGCGGTATGACGCCAGTCCCCTTTATGCGCTCAAGGGCGACCCTCTCGTCCGAGGCCTCCACCGCACCTTCTACGATGGTGCCGTCGAGCGTCGTGGCGGTGTATGAGTAGACGGCCACCTAGTCCTCCTTCGTGACCCTGTAGACCTCGTCGAGGGTGGTCGTTCCCGCGCGGACCTTCTCGATGCCGTCCTCGAGGAGTGTCCTCATGCCGGCCCGGCGGGCTGCGTCCCTGATCGCGCTCTCGTCCGCTCTTTTGAGGATGAGCCTGCGGATCCCGTCATCGACGACGAGGAGTTCAAAGACGCCAACTCTGCCCATGAACCCCGTGTGGCCGCACCCCTCGCACCCGCTGCCGCGGTAAAGGGTGGTCCCCTCGGGGAGACCTGTGCCCGAGAGCCCCTGCCTGAGCTCCGGGGCGGGGTCAACGCTCCTGCACGAGGGGCAGATGACCCTGAGCAGCCTCTGCGCCAGGATGCCCCGCACCGTCGATGACAGGAGGAACGCTTCCACGCCCATGTCGAGAAGTCGCGTGATGGCGCTTGGGGCGTCGTTCGTATGCAGGGTGGAGAAGACAAGGTGACCCGTAAGGGCCGCCTGTATGGCAATCTCCGCCGTCTCGAGGTCCCTTATCTCCCCGATCATGATGACGTCCGGGTCCTGCCGGACGATGTGCCTCAGGGTGTTCGCGAAATGGAGCCCTATCTGAGGCTTCACCTGTATCTGGTTAACCCCCTTGAGCTGGTACTCCACGGGGTCCTCGACGGTGATGATCTTCCTGCCCGGCGAGTTGATCTTGTCCAGGGCGCCGTACAGGGTCGTGGTCTTGCCGCTCCCCGTGGGTCCCGTGACGAGAAAGATGCCGTTGGGTCTCGTGATAATGCCGTTGAACCTGTCGAGGGTATCGGGCGCGAAGCCGAGGGCGTCAAGATCGATGACGACACTTTCCCTGTCGAGGATCCTCATGACGACGCTCTCGCCGTGGAGGATGGGTATCGTTGAGACCCTCAGATCGATCTCCCGCTCCCCGACACGAAGACGTATTCTTCCGTCCTGGGGGAGCCTGCGCTCGGCGATGTTCAGTTTTGCCATGATCTTGAGGCGGGAGACGATGGCGGCCTGGAGCCTCTTTGGGGCCGCCTCCACGTCGCTCAACACCCCGTCTATCCGGTAGCGGATCTTGAGCTCGTCCTCGAAGGGTTCGATGTGGATGTCGCTTGCCCTGGACTCGACGGCGCGGGTGATAACGAGGTTCACGAGCCGGATGATGGGCGCCTCGGAGGCAAGGTCTTTAAGGTGACCAATATCCTCTTCCTCCGCGTCACTTAAGAACTCCAGGTCGTCGCCCTCGATGCCCTCGATTATGCTGTCCAGGTTCTGCTGTTCCTGGCTGTAGAAGCGCGATATGTGCTCGTCGATGGTGGTGGGGTCTCCGCTGTGGACCAGGACGTCGCCACCCACCACGGCCCGCAGGGCGTCGAGGACCTCGCGGTTCACCGGCTCGGCCATGATGATCTTGAGCGTGTTGTTCTTCCACTCGAAGGGGATGATCCTGTTCTCCTTGATGAATCGCATGGATATTCCGTCCAGGACGAGAGGTACCCTGGGGAATTCTTCAGGAGAGAGATGTATGACCGTCCGGCTGTTCACGGCGCCTTGCCCTCCGGTTGTTCCGACGTCTGGGGGGCGGCCTGCGGCGGTTCCCTGGTCCCTTCTTCTTGCTGCTGCGCCGGTGGTTCCTGCACCTTCCCGTTGCCCTTCGTTTCCTGCTTTGTCTCCCCGCCCGGTTCCTTGTTGCTTTCCCTGGAGGCGACAGGCGGCTCGTCGGTCTTTGCTTTCGTGTCCGTTCCTGCGGGCCCGAAACTCCGGATGAGTTCTTCCTTCTTCATTTTTCCCTTGCCCATCTTTGTTATGTCATCGACGTAGCCGGTGGTTGTCCTCTGCGCGTCGGCGTGGCTCTTGATCACCCGGGGCGTGAGCAGGATGATGAGCTCCTTGCGGTGGTTCTCGTCGGTCGTGGATCCGAAGAGGTAGCCGAGGACGGGTATCTTGCTCAGGAAGGGGATGCCGGACCGCGCTGACGATATGTCCTCCCTGATGAGTCCTCCGATCAGGATTGTCTGCCCGTCCTGAACGACGAGGTTCGTTGTCGCCTCCGTCTTCTTGACGATGATGTTCTCTTCGCCGTCAAAGAGCTTTATCGTGTCATAGGAGGAGACCTCCTGGGAGAGATCGAGGGATACGAGGCCTCCCTCGTTTATGCGCGGCTTCACCTTGAGGATGATGCCAATATCCTTGTACTGGATCGTGCGCTGCGGAGCGACGGTGCTGGAGCCGAACGTCTCGGACGTCACTATGGGTACCTGTTCCCCGACCTGGATGCGCGCTTCCTTGTTGTCGGAGACGAGAACATGGGGCACGGCAAGAAGCTTTGCCTTCGATGTGGTGGCGAGCATGTCGATCACTGTCTTGAAATCGCTCCCCACGGTTCCGGCGAAGGTGAATGTCCCGCTGCCCGTGGTACTCGTCGCTGTCGCGCCGGGCACGTTAAACCCAACGGTACCGCTGACCGCTCCCAGAACCCCGTTCATGCCGCCGGGTGAGAACTGGAGTGCCCAGGATACACCAAGCTTCAGGTCATCCTTGAGGGTGATCTCCGCGATGACGCCCTCGATGACGACCTGTCTCGGTATGAGGTCGACGCGCTCCACGGCCTCTTTGATGACGTCGTAATCCTCGGGTATGGCGAGGATGATGAGGGAATTGAGGTTCTCCTCCGCCATGATCCTGGTGACGGGGGATATGAGCCCTTCCGCCGTGCGGGACCCCGCAGCCGCGGTGCTTGGGATCACCGGGTGGGCGGAGGAGGCCGGGGTCTGGCGAGACGGCGAGGTGGTGTTCGTCCCGGAAGAGGGTGAAGCCGTTGCCGGGGCAGCGCCCGTGCTCTGTCCGGAACCGAAGAAGATGTACTGCAGTATGTTGGCTATGTCCTTCGCCTTGTTGTTCTGGACGTGGTACACGTAGACACGCGGTTTCTTCTTCTTTGTCTGCTCATTATCGAAGAGGTCGATGAGCCTGAGGAGTCTTCGGACGTTCGAGTCCGTGTCGACCAGTATGATATGGTTGATGCTTGAGACGTCGACGACCACGGCGCTCGCCGTGATGAATGGAGTGATCAGCCTGATGATCTCCGATGACTGACTATGCATCAGGGGGACGACCTGTATGATCGATTTCCCCTGAACGACGATGGAATCCGCGTCTCTGCCCAGGGTCACCTCCGCCGGTTCCCTGGAGACGTCGCTGATCGGTACGAGCCTGTACAGACCTGATTCCTCGACGACTCCCACACCGTTGAGCCGCAGGATCACCTCCATGACCGGCAAGACCTGGTCTCTGGCAACTGGGGCGACGGAACGGAATGTCACCCTGCCTTTCACGCGCTGGTCGATGACGTAGTTGACCCTGAGGATCTCCCCAAAGATAGTCTGGATGACGGAGTAGACGTCGGCATCATCGAAGTTGAGACTGATCGAACCATTAGCACGGGCACGGGCCTTGTCGTTCCGGGATTGTTTCTGGGGCGGCGTTACGGCGGAAGACTGAAGCGATGCCTGTGTCTTTGATGACTTCGAGGTCTGGGGTTGATGGGCACCGACTTGCTGACCTGAACCGGGAGACTTCTTCGGTGCGGGAGCGGGTTGCACAGGTGCTGCGACCTTGTCCTGCGTGCCGGCTTCAGGCTGCGTGCCGGCTTCAGGCTGCGGTCCGGGGTTCTCTCCCGATGCCTCTCTCTGTGCCTGCCGGGGAACCGGGACAGACTCCTGTCGCGACTGTGCCTGGGGGAGCGGCTTTGTCTCCTGGGCGTGGGAAAGACTTACGGACAGGAAAAGACAGGGAATCGCGAGAAGACTGTATACCCTCTTCATAGACTCTCCGAACATCAATGGCAGCCTGCGCATCTGTGCCTCCCCCGAAATTGGAGAAAGCATCCCCGAAGCCCGTGACTGAGTGCTGTACTGTTTCGGTCGTTCTATTCAGGTATTCTGTCGATCCTGGTGTTTGTCACCCGAAGTAGATTTGAAGTTAAACAATATTTGGTGGACTGTCAAGAACAAAAGTCATACAATGTCAGTACACATTGCCAGGTTGCCATCTTAGTCTCCGCAAAATGAAGAAGAAACACGCTGATTGATCATCCATTGACAGACATCGATACAACACATGATTAATTGGAGGATGATATGTCGTGCACTCAAACGAGGACTTCGGACACGAGAGGCTTCACTCTAATAGAGCTTCTTGTCGTGATGGTAATTGTCGGCCTGCTTGTGGCTCTGGTGGGGCCAAGGGTATTCCCGAAGCTTGGCAAGGGAAAGCAGGCTGCGGCAAAGGCCCAGATAGAGCTTCTAGGGCAAACTCTTGACCACTTCAGGCTTGACGTGGGACGTTATCCTTCAACGCAGGAGGGACTCAATGCCTTGGTCACCAACCCGGGTATCGAGAACTGGGAAGGACCCTATCTCAAGAAGGCGCTTCCTAATGATCCCTGGGGCAAACCCTACCATTATCAGGCTCCGGGTACCCATGGAGAGTATGATTTGTTCTCGTATGGGAGGGACGGTTCGGCCGGCGGGGAAGGGGAAGACAGGGATGTCGCCAGTTGGGAATGAGAAACAAAGCAGACAATGTAAGTAAAAGATTTTCTGGCAGTATAACCATGCGGAGTTCTTGGGAAACAGAAAGAAAGTGATATAGTAGTATAGAAGTATCAGAAAAAATATGCTTGACAAGATTCCTCATCTCTGTGGTAAGACACAGTAATACACCTGAGATCATCTTTGGTATTCCATCACGCTGCCCGGACATAAAGCCATAACGCAGGTATGCCCAGAAGAGGGTATAGGGAAGTCCATCCGCTGATGTACATGGAGGAATGCCCGTGAGAATTAAGCGTCTCCTGTATGCCTTGGGTTTTTGCCTGATAGTCCAGACGGTTTCTGTAGGATTTCCATCGTCATGTGGGGCACTGACGTGGGGATACCCGGCCGATTCGACCCTGGGCCAGTGTCTGGCGAGCAAGGTCATGAAGTTCGATATCTTCCCGAGCCGGGAGAGTGCACTGGCCACCATTCAGGCGGAGGTTGCGGTCGCACAGGCCCACTGTGCAGCGCTCCCCGACCCTAAGCCCGGTTGGTGCAACAATATTTACTATTGGGAATGGAATAACGGCAGCTACAAATTGCACGGTGATCTGTGTTGCAGTCTGCCCTATGGTTGTTATCTGATGTGTTCGGGTGTAACAGACGGCGGTTTCTCCTGCAACAATTGCAGAAACTACGGTGAGATCGTAAACGGTACCTGGAAGAAAACCAACTACTGGTACTATATTTGCAGCTCAACCTATCCTCCGCCGTCCCAGGTCGAGGATCCCCCCGTCACCACCGAGATGACCGACATCAACGCCGGGAGAGAGTGCAGCGGCGCATGCAATACAACGGTGAATGATTCCAAGAAACACAACAACAAGGGATTCGAGATCCCATAAACGCAAAGGGGGTCAGCCCGTGAAGACCAAGAATGGAACGAGGTATTCAAGCACAGGCATGCGGGGAGAAGGGCATCGAGGAACCTCGTGTTCCCAAGTGCAAAGTGGATCAAGGAAGATCATCGTAGGATCCGAAAGAGTCTTGTCCGTCATCGCTTGTTGTGTCGTGATTATTGTTGCTGGCCTCTTAGGTGCAAGAACTTCCCATGGCTCCGGCATCTTCGAAGTGGTGACCCCCCATCCGGGAACGGCCCTTGCGGACTGCCTGACCCAGGCCAAGGCATCAACAGACTCCGCGGGACCTTGGACCGACATATTGTTCTCCAATGATGAGCAAAGGCAGGTCTTCATTTCGTCAACAATGCAAGCGTGTTGGGACGGCATCGGCGGTCCCGGCGGCAGCTGGTCCTTTTCGTGCGGCGGTTACGCGCGAAGTATTCTGGTCAACCCGCACTGGTGTCTTCGGCAGGCGCCGGGTACAGTCATCGTGTGCGGCCATGTTGGCGAATCCATTCGGCTCATGTCCGTAGGAGGCACTTGGGACCCTGCAACGTATGACACCACGATCATCTATGTACCCGACCTGAGTTTCTTCGCCGACAAAAATGCCGGGGCTCCTCCCGCAGGCATGTGCGATATGTCCGCGGTTGGCGGCCAGGGAATGAGATGAGAGACGAAAGAACGAGACTTTCAGTCAATATCGAGGAATGGTTGCAACGCTGCACCTGTTAGGAGTCACTATGCATCAAAGGAGTCTGATATTCCTCCCCTATTTCTGGACGGTGTTGCTGGCTCTTTCACTGTGCCTTGCACAACACGGTGGTGCGTTCACGTGGGGATACCCGTCCAACTCACCCTTGGGTCAGTGCCTAGAAAGCACGCCATACGACTACGTGCTCTTCCCCGATAGGAACACAGCACTGGCGACCGTCCAGGCAGAGGTTGCTGCTGCACAGGCATACTGTGCAAGCCTGCCCAATCCTAAGCCTTCGTGGTGCAGCTACATCTACTATTATGAATGGAGCTGTGCGTACCAATCCATCCCGGCATGTTCAACGACCTGCCAGTGCACAAGCACAGGCTGTCCAGGTGTAACCGATTGTGGCTTCGCATGTTACAACTGCAGAGACTACGGCGTATGGGAGAACGGTAACTGGAAGAAGACCTGGTACTGGTACTACGTCTGCAGCCCAACCTATCCCCCGCCGTCCCAGGTCATGGACCCACCGATAACCACCGAGATGACTGACAGGAATGCCGGGGGCGAGTGCGAGGGCACATGCAATACCACCATCAACGATAGCAGGGGAGGTAGATGATACCCGAGCCCGAATTGTCTCGAACTGACATCAGGGACAACAAGTCCATATTCGTTAGGAGGATTGCCATGAAGTGGAGAAGTGTACCGCGCGTCCTTGGTTCTTGTATCCTGGTCGGTCTGGTTCTTCTTACTTCCACGGCCGCCAATGCATCCGGTACGGTTACGATCATTACCCCCCATGCTGGTTCTGATCTCGAGACATGTGTCGAAGAGCTAAGACAATTGACAGCTCACTGCGGGCCTTACGATGTGGATGTGCTGGTATCGTCGTCATATGATTATCTGGCAATCACGAAGACTTGGGGTTGCTGTCTGGAGCAATGGTGGTTGTGCAACCAAGGACCCGGCCTATCCAGGTATTGCGGATATAATCGCATGCTGGGGGGGCGCGTAAGTATTCAGATGCTCAATTGCAGCGACGCATTATGTGCCAAGAAGGATCGGAGCACCAGGATAATATACATCACGGGCGATTGGAGCCCGTCCGACTACGACACGACGACGGTCTATGAGCCGGATCTTACCATGGTCACCGACAAGAACTCAGGAACTCCTCCCGCAGGCAGGTGCAACAGCGCCGTGGGCGGCGAGGGCCAGGGAGCAAGATGAAACAACAAAAGGTGTTGCCTGAACTCTATGTAGAAAGAATGATCCCACGAAACATAAGAACACAGGATTCGATTCCTATCGATGGATCCCATAAACCTAAAGGGGGTTAGCCCGTGAAGATGAGGATTGGAACGTGGATATGCATTTTCGGTATGTTGCTGGCAGTTGTCTCCATAGCGATGCCCGTACCGGGTGAAGCCGCGGCCCTGATGCAGGATGCGACCCTTCCGGCGCAGCCCGGCCAGGTCCTCAACCCTGACAAGACCGACAGGAACGCCGGGGGTGTAAGGGAAGGTGTGCCCGCCATGTTTGTGGCCAACCCCGTCAACGTGGGCACGGGCAACAAGTACGAGGAGGCCCTCGATGTTTCCTTCTCTACCCCCGGCATTCCCCTCGAGTTCAGGAGGTCCTACAACAGCAGCATGCTCTCTGACGGACCCCTGGGCTACGGGTGGACTCACACCTACAACATGTCCGTCACGGTCCTGCAGACGACTCCGTTGCGTGTCAAGGTGAAGAGTGGCGACGGCCGCGCCCTGTACTTCTCGCAGATCTACCAGACGTACACGGACGAGATCCGCCTCTACGGGGAGTCGGGGGTCCGTGACCGGTTCAAGAAGATCATCTCCACTGGCCAGTACGTCCTCAGGAAGAGCGACTCCAACCTCACATACACCTTTGGAACGGACGGCAAGCTCGCAAGCATCACTGACCCCAACGGGAACTCCCTCACCCTCACGTACACGAGCGGTCTTCTCACGGACATCACCGACAACTACGGCAGGAGCCTCACGATTGCGTACAACGGAACGAAGATATCCTCCGTCACCGACCCCAAGAGCCAGCAGGTGACCTACACCTACACGAGCAGTGACCTCACCCAGGTCAGCTACCCCGACAGCCGCTCCGTGAGCTATGTCTACTCCAGTCACAGAATGACGGACAAGCGGGACACCTCCTCGAACCTCATCGGCCACTGGGCCTATGACGTCTGGCTCAGGGTCTCCACCTACTACCGTTTCCTTAAGGACACCGTCCCTCAGGAGCAGATAACCTTCACCTACAACGACCCTCTCACCCCCACACAGACGACTCTCACCCGTTCCACGGGGACGACGACGTACACCACCGCCATCAACGACGGCATACGCCTCGTGACCGCCGTGGACGGGTGCGGCTCGACCTGCGGGGGGAGCCTGCACAAGTCCTTCAACTACGACTCCCGGGGTACCCTGACCGACGTTACCCGGACCTCCGAGAGCCAGGCGTACACCACCCACTACACCTATGACGCCCCCACGGACTTCTGGGACTACGTGGGAGAGGTGACGAGCATGAAGGAGGCCTACGGGCTTGCCGAGGAGAGGGAGACGACATACGCCTACACCCACCGCACCGACGACCCCTTCCTTCTCACCCAGAGGACGGAGACGAAGGCGAGCGTCGTGAGTACCGGCCAGTCGAAGGTCATAACGACCGCCTACGACACCGCGGGCAACGTCTCCTCGGTGACGGTAACGGGCTACGTCCTCGTCGACGGATCGCCTGTCCAGAGGACCTATACCACCTCCTACCAGTACAACGCCTTGGGACAGCTCACGGAGATCAACGGTCCCCGTACGGACGTGACGGACACGACGACGCTCGTTTACTACGCCAATGCGCCCGAGGAGGGCAACAACCGGGGCCGCCTCTACACGATTACGAACGCCCTGGGACAGGTGACCACCTTCTCTAACTATGATGCCAACGGCAACGTGGGGACGATCACCGCCCCCGACGGTGTCGTCACGGTGCGCACCTACGACCAGCGGAACCGCCTTCTGACCTCGACGAACCAGTCGACGAACGGTCAGATCCAGTACTTCTACGACGGCAGGGGGAACCTCTCCTACGTCATACCCCCCGAGGGCAACAGGATAGACTACACCTACAACCTCGCCGACAGGCTGACCGGGATACAGGACAACCAGGGGAACAAGATCACGTACTCCTACGACGTGGAGGGCAACCGCACCCGCGAGGAGGTCAGGGACCCCAGTAATGTTCTCAAGAAGTACCTCGACCTCACCTACGACGCCTACAACAACATCTACCAGATCGTGAACCCCGACTCCACCTACACCCAGTACACGTACAACGAGAGGTCGGAAAGGACCGCCGTGAGGAACCCGAGGGACAACACCACCTCCTTTACCTGGGACGCCCTCGACAGGGCCAGGACCATGACGAGGCCGGGGTCGAACCTCACGAGCTACAACTACGACACCCAGGACAACCCCTCGTCCATAGTCGACCCCAACACCTTCACAACCCAGTACGCCTATGACGACTTCGGCAGGCTGGGCCAGGTCGTCTCCCCCGACACGGGGACGACGAAGTACGTCCACGACCCCGCCGGGAACGTGACCCAGATGACGGACGCGAGGGCCACCGTTGTCAACTACGGCTACGACGCCCTCAACCGGATAACCTCCGTCCAGTTCCCCTCCGACTCCACGCAGAACATAGCCTTCACCTACGACTCCACCTCCGTCACCTACGGCATCGGGAGGCTCACGGGACGGACGGACACGTCCGGCACCTACACCTTCTACTACGACGCCCAGGGGAACATGGTGCGGGAGGACAAGGTCGTGAACAGCGTCTCCTACACGACCCAGTACACCTACAACAAGAACAACATCCTCACTTCCATTACCTATCCGTCGGGAAGGGTGGTAAGCTATACCATGGACACGGTGCAGAGGGTATCCCAGGTGAGCATGACGACCCAGGGCACCCCCGTCACCCTCGCCTCATCCATTACCTACATGCCCTTCGGGGGGAGCGCGTCCCTGACCTACGGGAACAGCCTCTCTCTCACCCAAACGTGGGACAACCAGTACCGCCTCTCCTCCATCACCGCCGGCTCCGTCCTGTCCCTCTCCTACGGCTATGACGCCAGCGGCAACGTCACCTCCATAACGGATACCATCGGCAGCGCCCCGGGGCAGTACATCGACTCCACCACCTACGCCTATGAGTCCGGGACGAACCGCCTGACGACCATAACGGGCACCCCCACGGCGACACTCACCCATGACGCTAACGGGAACATCATTACCGAGGGGACCCGCACCTTCACCTACGACCTTACGAACAGGCTCACCGCGGTTACCGACAACGAGACTGAGATCGTCTCCTACGTCTACGACGCACGCAACCTCCGGGTGAAGAAGACAACACCCGCCGAGACGAGGATATTCCACTACGACGTGAACGGACACCTTATCGCGGAGACGGACACCGCCGGGAATACCCTTGTCGAATACGTCTACCTCTCCGACATGCCCCTTGCCATGGTGCAGCCCACGGACACGGTGTACTACTTCCATACCGACCACCTGGGGACCCCGAGGGTGATCACGAACTCCGCCGGCACCGTCGCCTGGCAGGCCGCCTACCACGGCTTCGGACACGCGGAGGTCGATGTCTCCTCCACCATAACGAACAACCTCAGGTTCCCCGGGCAGTACTTCGATGCAGAAACGAACCTCCACTACAACTGGAACCGGTACTACGACCCTAGGACGGGGAGGTACCTCACCCCTGACCCGATAGGGCTGGAGGGGGGGATAGATCCGTATGTTTACACGGAGAATGACCCGGTGAACTATTCAGATCCGGAGGGGCTCCTCGGACTGGCGGTTCAAGCAGGAGGTCAAAGCTCAATGCATTGGGTTGTTGGAGGTTTGAGCGTTTCCTGCGGTGGTGTAATAGGTGGATCGACCACCGAGGGCTCTGGTGGCTGTGTCTTATGCACATTCTGTCTCCGAATAGGCCCTGGGTTATGGGCTGGTGCAGGATTCTTCGCCGGTGCGTCGGTCTATCGTGATTCAATAAAGGACTTGAGTGGTTTGTCAATCGGAGCTGGCTTTGACATCGGGGCAGGCAAAGCTGTTGGTGGACAGTCTGGTGTCGGAATTGGATCGAACAGAGTGAATTCCCTGAGTGTCGCAAGAGGTAAAGCTGGTGGCGGAGCTGGAATATCAGTTGGGATAGATTTCTGTTGGACCGAATTGAGATGCGTAGAGAAGGACAAGAACAAAGATAAGTGCAGGTCAGGTAGACAGAGATGAGTCGCTATAAGCCGATATTGATGGTTCTATTCTTCATTGTTGCTGTTGTTCCGCCCGTTGTTATTTTGGCTATTGAAAGAACTGGAGCAGGGATGGAACTGCCGTTTTGGTCCTATCTTCTGTACTTTGTTCTTGTAGGGCCTCCAGCATTTTACATTGTCATTCGCTACTGGATATGCTTTGTCAAACGGATGAAGGAGAAGGAATAATCTGCGCAATCGACATGTATCAAAAGCTGAATTAGCTGATTAAAAGGGGGACACATGAAAACCACCCAGCTTTCCCATAACATTCCACGGCCAGGGAGACATACCGCATTGAGCAACATCGTCTTCATTCTGCCAATTCTGTGCACCGTTGTGCTTCTCTTCCCCTCTCCATCCTTCTCCTCCGTCACCACCACCTACGAGTACAACGTCCTCGACCGCGTGGGCGTGGTGGGCTACGGAAGCTCCCTCACCGAGACCTACACCTACGATGCCAACGGCAACAGGGTCTCCGTCGCCGTCTCCACGGGAGAGGGCGGGATGATGGGCATGGCCATGAAGACGACCACCCTTCAGGAGCCCGCCTCCGCGAAGGCGGCATCATCATCTCCCTCAAGCACCCTGACAACGACCGCTTCCCTCACCCCCTCGGCATCCACCATCTCTTCCGGCCCTTCCTCCGTCACCGAGGTGTCCTTAAACACCGCCACCCGGGAGACGGCAACGGTCCCACCCGTCCAGGACATCATCTGGAGGGACACGACAACGGGACAGTATGCCATCTGGCGCATGGAAGGGGTGACGGTGAAGGAGGCGACGGGCCTTGCCATCGACCCAGGCCCCAACTGGACCATGGCGGTGACGGGTGACTTCAACGGTGACGGCAAGACCGACATCCTCTGGAGCAACACCACGACCGGGGAGAACCAGATCTGGTACATGGACGGGACGACGATCGGCTCCTCCGCCACCCTCGCCTCCATTACAGACAGCAACTGGACCCTGGCGGCCACCGGGGATTACAACAGTGACGGTATATCGGACGTCCTCATACGGAACACGGCAACCGGTGAGAACATGGTCCTCTACATGAACGGCCAGACGGTCACCGGCTCCGACGCCATCTCCTCCGCCTCCACGAACTGGACCATGGCGGCGACAGGCGACCTCAACGGTGACGGCACCCCGGACATCATCTGGAGGGACTCCTCCACGGGACAGTATGCCCTGTGGTACATGGAGGGGACGACCCCCACGAGTGCCGTCAACCTCACCACCCAGCCCGGAGAGGACTGGAGGATAGCCGCAACGGCCGACTTCAACGGTGACGGCAGGACGGACATCCTCTTCAGGAACACGACAACGGGCGAGAACAGGATCTGGTACATGGAAGGTCCCGCGACAACGGGCTCCCATGACCTTGACACCGTCCCCGACCTCAACTGGTCGGTCACCGGCTCGGGGGTGTTCAGGACGTCGAAGGAATAGGACCACGGCCTGCCGCGGACACGGCAGGCCCGTACCATACAGAAGAATCTGCTCCATCCTGTTAATGCATCACGAGGCCTTGCAGGGAAGGTCGTGCTGGAGTTGTGTACAAAGACGACAGCGCGCAGGGGAGGATGACCCGTGGTGAACAGAATGTCATTAACCCTTGGTTTGCTGATGGTGTTCCTGGGTATTTCATGTTCCTTCACATTCGGGACTGGCTGTGGCGGGACATACGACACCACATAGCCACCAGGGAAGCAGATGAGTCAACCCCGGCAACAGTGCCTTGTCAAGCGAATGCCGGGAGTCATTCAGTCTCAGATATGCCCGGGGGAGGGCATTAGGGGACCTCATGTTCGGAAAGGAGGGGAATTGTAATGGGACGCATGCATGTTCAGTCACTGGCGAGTCTGTGCATTCTCGTCATATTCCTGGTTCTTGTTTCTTCGGTAACAGGCAATGCCTCGGGCATCTTTGAGATGATCACCCCCGTGCCCGGGAGTGATCTCGAAGACGCGATCGCCGAATTGCGGGCAAAGACCGATCCCTGTTATGTGTCATGGAATGAGGACCTTGTTTTTGCCAATTGCGCCCAGCGGGACGCATACCGGACCACATGGGAATATGGTTGCTTTGAAACCCTCACTTTTGCGTGTGGAAGTGGCCACTTCGTCTTCCGCAACGGCAGGTATGTGCATGACAGAATATGGTACCAGCTATACCATGCTTATGATACCTGTTCCAGGATAGGCCAGTCGATTCGCGCGATATGCCTTGGCGGTACCACCTGGGACCCTTCCCAGTACCAGAAGACCACCGTCTACGCCCCTGACGCTTACATGGTCACCGACAAGAGTGCGGGTTCCTGCAGCGGTAACTGCGATGCTATGGTGCCAGATTGATAAAGGTAGTGTCGACTGTAATGGTATCCCCCTATCTTGGAACCGGCGGGGCCGAGGTAATTCTGTACTAGTGGCACGAGGTCAATTTCCGGCCCTTTTGTCCGCTCCGAAGACCCGAACGGCTGATGAAGACCCGACATGAGATTAACTGCAAATCTGACCATACCATGGAAATGTAGTTAAATGGCGCTTTAACGATGCCCTCTCATTAACCACGCTTTTACTGCGTTACAGCGATACTACCCATTTTCGGCATTTACATTTCTTCTACGAAATGTTTAATTTCGGCCATTCTTGACCCTTCTCCAGACCCCACCCCCTGCAAACGCCCGCCAGTCCTGCATCTCCGCGCGCACTTTACAAAACGGAGGATTTTGTTAAATGGGGAAAAACGCAATATCTACAGCGTGCTGTAATGCAATAAATGAACGCGGTGGAGGCCGCAGCCTGTATACGCTTATATCTGGATTTACTGATTCACGTGCGAAGTCTCGGTTTCTCAAAACAGCACTCATTACACTAATTTCGTTCCCGGTTCCGGAGAACCTGAAAATTGTTATACGGCGGGAGACGCACGCAAGTTCCTGAGCTGGAGGGCGTGCCTTTCCGGATGCGGAGAGCAGGATATGACGCAGGGGCCGGCCTGACCATCAGGGGGTCTTTCGAAGAGGTTGTCGCGATGCCCGGGAAAGTACGGAAGAGCCTTAAGGTTCTCGACGGGGTCCTGGATCTCCTGAAGAGGGCTGCCTGATCCCTCCCGGGCCTCTAGCGGTTCTCGATGAGGTCCGTGCGGTACTGGATGTAGATGTCGCGCATGGATACGTAGGGATCCACGGCCGCCTTCTTGAGCGCCTCGTATTCACCGATGCGGAACGACGTGCTGTTGATCTTCTCATGCACGAAGAGGCCCACGTTCTGGTAATCGAAGAACTCCGTACCAACGTATGTCTGCGGCCTCATGGCCCAGTCCACGAGAAAGCCAAATCCGTCGCGGGGGCTGGAGGGGCCGAGAAAAGGCAGGACGAGATAGAAACCGGGGCCCAGACCCCACTTGCCCAGGGTCTGACCGAAATCGGCGTTGCGGCCTTTTATGCCGAAACACTCCTCCGCGCAGTTCCGAAGTCCTCCCACGCCGACCGTAGAGTTGATGAGCAATTTCGCCAGTTCTTCCCCGGCATAACCGACTTCGCCCTGAAAGAGATTGTTCATGATACGGACGGGTGCCGTCAGGTTCCGGTAGAAATTGCTGAAAAGATTCCTGAACGGCCGGGGCATGACATAGGAGTATCCCTTGGCGGCGGGTTTCCACACCCAGAAATAGATTTTGTCGTTGAAATGATACATGGCCACGTTGAATGGCCGCAGGGGATCGGCTATCCGGAGTTGCGGTTTCGCCGCGGCCCCGCTGTCGGGCGCCACATCACCGTACTCATCGGACGACCCCTTTCCGGCGGCGCCGGGAACCGCTTCGCCCACATCCTCCGCCGTCACATCGCCGTACTCATCTGACGGCGGCGGCGCGGCGGCGGCGTGAGCGGTGAAATTCTCGGGTTCGCCTTCGGCGGCCTGGAGCCCTCTCCAGGATGTGTTGCCGGTCGCCATGGTGTAAGCGACAGGTCGCGCCAACCCGTCCCCGGTATCCTGAAGGTCCCGTATCGTGATCGTGCCCACCTCGGGGATGTCCTCTCCCGCGTGGAGCAACGGACAGAGGAAGAGGAACGCCATGGCCACACAGAACCCGGCCATAACCCTCAAGGACATTCGCCCTCGGGCCTGTCCGGCGGCACAGCGGTGCTTCGACATTACTTCCCTACCCTTTTCCGCAAAGTGTCTATAAGAACTTGCGGAGGATTGTTTCCGAGGATCTCCCTGAACTGCGTGCGGTAATTGCTGATGAGGCTCACTCCCTCGATGACGACGTCGTACACCATCCAATCGTTGCCCTTCTTGATGACCCTGTAATTGATGGGTACCCTGGTGTTCCCCCTTGTGACCACACTCTGCACTTCCGTCGTGGTCTCGGTCAGCTGCACTTCCTTCGTGAACTCCACCTTCTCGTTGGTGTAAGCCGTGATCCTGTCTATGTAAGTGTTCCTGAGGAGTGTCTTGAAAAGTTCGACGAACTCCTTGCGCTGGTCCATGCTCAGTTTGTTCCAGTTAAGTCCCAGGGTCCGCTTCGAAAGCTCGACGTAGTCGAAGAGCTTTTCCGCCGCAGCCTCTATCCTCTGTTCCTTGACCTTCTTGCCTGCCTCCCCCTTGAGCTTGGGGTCCCTGAGCACATCGAGAACGTTGTTCGCGTTCGTCTTCACCATATCCAGGACGGACCCCGCAATGACATGGAAGGGTACCATTGATATGATGAGTATCATCAGACCGGCCAGTGTTCTTCTCACTTCCTCCTCCTTGATCACTTAACGGATTGCGGCTCGTCACCCTGCGCGGGTGGCTTCTTGACATCCCCGAAGGCATACCTGCCGATAAGGTCTTCGATGTCCGCCGGCACCGAGGTCTGGGTGATGATCCCTCCGGGTTTCAGGGGCTGTCCCGATCCCCCCGGATCTACTTTCACATATTTATCGCCTATGAGACCCGCGGTCTTAACGATGGCCGACGCGTCGTCATAAACGACCGTTTCCTTGTCGATCTTCATCCCCACCACGCCCATCTGTCTCTCCTGATCGATGGTGAGGCTTGTCACCGTGCCCACCTGGATGCCGTACACCTCGACTGAGCTTCCCACCCTCAGTCCCGCGACGGAGGCGAAGCGGGCACTGAGCGGATAGCTCCTCTCCCCGAAAAGCGACACGTTGCCGAGCTTCACCGTCATGTAGCCGACGCAGATGAGACCAGCCACTATGAAGATACCCACCGTCGTCTCCATGGAATACTTTTTCATTGATCCTCACCTCCAAAATCACACCGGTATGTCGATATGATCTCCTGATTTGCCCGGCCCTTCTCGTAGTTTCATGGCCGTGCCCCCCAGCATTGCGGAATAATGCATCCTGAAGGCCTCCCGCGAGAGAAGGCCCGTCAGCTGGTCCTCAAAACCGTCGAGGCTCCGCAGGAACTCGTCGATCATGGGGACATTCTGCTTGAGGGCCTCCTCGTAAGGTCCCTGGAAACCCACGCCTCCTTCCCATAGGATGATGACCCGGTCGGAGATGAAGAACACGTCGGGGATGTCGTGGCTTATCATGATGGCCGTGAAGCCGTACTTCTTCCTGTAGTGGATGATCATACTCAGGATCATATTCTTCCTGATGGGGTCCTGGCCTGTTGTCGGTTCGTCGAAGAGGACGATCTGGGGGTCGGTGACAAGCGCGCGCGCCAGTGCCACCCGTTTTTGCATGCCACCGGAGAGCTCCGACGGGAATTTCCCGACCGCCTCCGGAAGTTCCAGGTCCTCTATTCTCTTCATCGCCCGTTTCTCTATCTCGGCCTTCGGCAGGTCCGTCGTCTGACGCAGGGGAAAGGCGACGTTCTCGAGCACCGTCATCGAGTCGAGGAGGGCGTTGTTCTGGAACAGATAGGCTATCTTGCGCCTGTGCCCTTCCCATTCAGCCTTTCTCATCTTGTCGATGGGGACACCCTGGAAGAGGATGGTGCCTTCGTCGGGCTTGAGCAGGCCGATGATGTGCTTGAGGAGCACGCTCTTGCCGGTGCCGCTCTTGCCGATGATCGTGGTGACCTGGTTCTCGTAAATGCTCAGATTGACATTGTCGAGCACAGTCCTGCCGTTGAACCGCTTCGTAACGTTCCTGAACTCTATGAGAGGGGTGTCCATACTCGTCCTTACATCAAGAATGATGTCACCACATAATCGGAAACAAGGATCATCACACAGGAGATCACAACCGCCGATACCGTGGCCAAACCTACCGATTTCGCGCCGAACCCGTCACTCCTCATGTGGCAGAAATACCCCTGGAAGCAGCAAATACAGGAGACGATGGCGCCAAACACGAGGGCCTTCATAAACCCCCCCCGAATGTCCACCATGTCGATGGAGGACTGGACGCGGTAGAAATACGTCCCTGCGTTGGTCCCCAGGAGGACGACACCCGTGATATACCCGCCGATGATGCCTATGAGGTCGAAAAATGCCGTGAGCAAGGGGAAGCTGATGATGGAAGCCGCTATCCTCGGGCTGATCAGGTAGCGGATGGGGTCCACACCCATCGTGTAAAGTGCGTCGATCTGCTCGGAATTGCGCAGTATGCCGATCTCGGCGGCCATCGCCGAGCCGGCCCGCGCGGTTATCATGATGGCCGTCAGGACCGGCCCGAGCTCCCGCACGAGAGACAGGGAAATGGCCGACCCGAGGGCGCCCACGGAACCGAACTTCACGAGGGTGTAAAAGAGTTGGAGGCCCAGCACCATGCCCGTGAAAAGGGCGACGAGCATCACGATAAGGGAAGATTTTGCACCGATGTAGTAGGTCTGGTTCGTGATCTCACGTATCTGTCTCGCCCTGAAGATATTGACGAATCCGAGGAAGAAGAAAACGGCCATGGCACCGAAATTCCCAACCATACGGATGGTCCAACGGCCAATCGCCGAAAAAAAAGAGACAAGGATATTCATGGGTTCGGTTATCTCGTAGTATTCCTTCATGTCACAATAGAGAACCGGGCAGATAAGGTCATATTGTCAAACTAGAACTGCGCATCACGAACTGGAAACGGAACACCATCACCACATTCTGTTGAGCCTTTATAAGGTTTTTGGCAGCGCAAAATAGAAAGAGGCTCCGTGGCCAACCTTGCTTTCCGCCCACACACGCCCACCGTGCTGCTTGATGATACGTTTGACTATCGCGAGTCCAATGCCCGTGCCCTCAAACCTCTCAGCGTTATGGAGGCGCTGAAATGCATTAAAAAGTCTGTGCTTGGACTGCATGTCGAAACCCTCGCCATTGTCTCTAACGTAATAAATGACCTCATGCGGTTTATCCAGGGCGCCCACTTCAATTAGTGCCGTTTCCTTGTATTTCGTGAACTTGAATGCATTCGATATAAGGTTTGCAAAGACCTGCCTAAGCATCGTCTCATCGCCATAGATAGGGGGAAGCCTGCCGAAACTGAGAATTACCGTTCTGTTATCCCCATACGCGGCGAAGGTTGCATCCATTACAGACTGCACGACGTCTTTCACCGACACCATTACGCGGTTGATATCCTTTCCGAGAAGTTGCTTGTACGCAAGGGCGCTGTCAATCAGCTTATTCATCGAGGTTATCTGCCCTCCGATCACATCTGTGAGTTCCTCGAACTTCTGATCGAGAAAGGGAGCGTATTCTCCTTGAAGTTTTTGTGTGAGCCGTTCGATTACCACGAGCGGCAGCCGAAGATCATGGCAAACGCTTTCGGTAATAGCCTCCAGTGATTTAATGACATCGTTATATCTGAACCGCATTATTCCAATCTCGTTATTGAGGCGCTTGATCTTCTCCCGAGCGGCTTTCATCTCAGTTATGTCGCGAATAAGTGCCAAGCTAACCCTCTGGCCCCCACAATCTATCCGCTGCATAGAGACCACCAACACTCGAATCAATCCATCGGGCCGGATGATTCGATATTCAAAATAAGTACTGACCTCGTTTTCTTCTTTAAACCACCGAGCCAAGTTCGTCTTCACCCGCTCTTCTTCCTCGGGATGAATGTACTTTTCAAGAGATTGCCTGGAAATGTTGGACCCATCATCGAGGCCGTAAACATTAAGAAAACCCTTGTTTACGAACATGATTCTTTTCTTGGACGATATTACAATGCCATCGGCAACGTTATTCATAACGCTTTCAAGAAAGTCCCCGGCCGCATACGACCCATGAGGGGTTATCGGTTTGCCGGCCTTAGGGATGTCTGGGTGCGATTGCTTACGGCGAACGGTGGCTGTTAGTTTATCTTTCCGTTCCAAATCGTTGCCAGTGAGACGATTTTGTTCTGACCGTGCCATGGATCTCCTCCTAATTTCTACCGAGCATTGATCTAAAGTTTCCGGGCATCTTCCTGTTGTCTCCGAAAGAAGTTTCTTGCGTCCCCATCCGAAGATTTCAATCCGATTGTCGTTGTTAGGGAGGCGACAATCCTCTATCCCGTTTCCTTCCGCGCCGACTGCGAAGGACCGAAATACTGACGACTGAGACAACGAGGAGGGACCAAAAACAAAAACACATCAGCGCCAATCCGATATCCAGGCAACTCTTCGTCTTGTTCACGATAATCTGCCGCAGGTGAGAAATACGCCTTTGCTCCTCATCGACGTCTGGGGACCTACCTAATGAGGTGTTGCTGGTGATCTCATTTTCAGCATCGTGCGCTGGGACAGCTTTCATCCCCTGGCTCAACAACGGGCAGGCAACCGCATCGCAACCAGGGTACCTGCTCTCTATCCCGCAGGTACCCTGCACGGACCAGATCCTGCCGCACCTCATACATTTGTAGTTTCTCACGAAAACGACCTTATCCGGCGCAGATAATTCTCGGTGTCCCATTATGGACCTCCCCATAGTGTTTCTTGTGGAGCCATCTTCTGCAGACTTCTGCCTCCCATAGGGGGCAACACTTGGTCCACAGGACTTTCCACGGTGTACGCGGTAATGCGCAGGGCGTATTCCCGTCGACACGCTGAATGCGAAGCCGTACTCGTATTGCTCATCCCCATTGCACATCCTACGGCGGTTTCCGTCGTCCTGTTGCCAACCCCCCACTTCCTCGGAGCCAGCAACCCGGCACTCCAAATGACGGAGTGTGTCTGACCCGCAAGGTTACCTCATTACTAGTCTCTACCGGGGTTTTTTCAGACAATCTTCCCTCCAGAGGCAGCTGGATTGGCCGCACGCTCTTGGATCTGCTATTCCGAAACACGCATCGTTCCCCTCAAGCCGTTGAATGGCCCTGATAAGCTCAGATTTTCTCATCCACCCCGGATTAATCCCCATCTCCTTTGCGACGACCTTGACTTCTTCCAATTTCATATTTTCCTCCCTATTCGTTTGCGTTCCTCCCTCTTTCACCGCCGTTGTTGTTCTCAATATGTCATAGTGGACCCGCCAGTCCGAAACGGATGCCGAGCGAATCACGATTGCATGCCAATGAACTCGCTGATTTCTTCTGCCGATGTGAGCCCCATAACAACCTCGACCAATGACTGCCAGTGCCTGTTTCTAGATTACGTAGTTGTTGGAGGCGCGGTATTAGCTTCTCAATCAGTCTTCTCTCAATATCCAGGAGGTCTCCGCCGTAGTCCCGCAAATGAGGGTCGACAATTGCAGCGACGACTTTTCTAAACTCATCGACCTGTTTCACTACCGCTGACTCGGCGTTAACCTCATTCTTACGGATATCTTGAACAATCCGGCCAACAAAATAGGGGTCTTTGAGTATCGCGATGTGAGCCAGGATGATCTCTGCCTCTTGCTTTCGTGCACTCTTAGAGACCTCGAAGCTATCGTTTCTCAGCTCGTCAATTAACTCGCGAATCGCACGAGTGACGCGTGAAACCTCCTTCTCTACGTTCCCCTGATGGACATTCCGCCTTTCGACAAGAAGGAGACTGTCTTGAAGGATGAAGACCGTCGCGATGGCGATTCCCGGAGAGGCAGCGATTCCCTTCAGAGAATGTCTGCTAATTTTCTCTTCTAGTGGATCGGTCATCTCTTGTGCTCCGTCACTGATTGCGAAACAACCAGTCTGAATCCTGGGCTATAGAGACCCACGGAATCCCTCTGCTGGACGCGATGTCGCGGAAAAGATCCGTTCCTATGATTACGAGTACCGCAATAGTGTTTAACGCTGGTATTTGTATGCACCACCGACACATTCTCCCACGCGAACGGCCTTTGTGGTGGTTCTTCGCAGCGAAAACCTCCGGAAGACGGGAGAACTCGCTCGCTTGACGACCTCAGAGTTCTTGGAGACCCGATCAGTGGTTTGCGGTGTCCCGATCGACGTGGCAATATCCCACTCGCCGGTAGGTAGAGTTGAGTTTTTCTAGCAGTTTGTTCGAGATTTTTCAGATCGTTCATTTGAGCTATCCTTCTGACCCTCTGCAGTCATAGTGGAGCACGCCATCAACAAGTCACGACGAACCTCCCCCCAATACCTTGTACAGATTGATTAGGTTGGAGAGCTTTTCCAGACGCGTGGTTATGAGGCCTTGCTGGGCGGAGTACAGGCTGCGCTGGGCGTCGAGGACCTCCAGGTAGCTGCTGATCCCGTTGACATAGCGCGCATCGGCCAGACGGTAAGTGTTGGCCGATGCATCGACGAGCGATGTCTGCGCCGTGAGCTGGTCGTCGATGGTCCCGCGCCTCGCGAGGGCGTCGGAGACCTCCCTGAAGGCCGTCTGAATGGCCTTTTCGTATTGTGCCACGTACATTTCACGGGTCGCCTTTGCCGCTTGGAGGTTGGCCCACAGGTAGAGCGAGTTGAAGATGGGAACGTTCACCTGGGGAACGAAGCTCCAGGTTGCGGAACCGGCTTTGAACAAGCCCGAAAGCTCGTTGCTCGTCGTTCCTAAGCTGGTGGTCAGCGTGATGGAGGGAAAGAAGGCGGCCCGCGCGGCTCCTATATTGGCATTGGCGGCCTTGAGAAGGCTTTCTGCTTGGAGTATATCGGGTCGCCTCAGGAGTACCTCGGAGGACAGGCCGGGAGAGATCTCCTTTGGCGCTGCAATGGAATCCAGGCTACCCGAGAGTAGTTCCGGCGGCACGACGGTTCCCACGAGGAGGTTCAGGGCGTTCTCGTCAGCGGCCGTGTAAGCGGTGTAGCGGGCTACATCCACACGTGCTGCTTCGACCCTTGTTCGGGCTTGGTTGAGGTCAAGGTCCGAGGAAGACCCCAGTTCGTTGCGCCGCTTGATCATCTCGTATGTCGATTCCTGGGACTTGAGCGTGGATTGGGCGAGCCTCAGGTTCTCTCCGTCCGCCGCATAGGTCATGTACGCATTTGCGACTTCGGAGATCAGCGCGACCTGCACGCTCCTTCTCGCATGTTCCGTGGCGAAGTATTGTTCAAGAGCGCTCCGGGTGAGGCTGCGGATGCGCCCGAAGAAATCCATCTCCCAGGCGGTGATTCCCACGTTGGCGTTGTACAGGCGCACGTTGGCGGCTTCATAGTTCTCACCGATGTCAGCGGGGGTCCTGTATTCATTCAGTCTCCCCTCGGCGTTGGGCAGAGGGACAAGGACGATCCGCTGGACGCGGTAAACGGCACGCGACCTCTCGATGTTCAGCGCCGCCATTCTCAAGTCGCGGTTGTTGGCAAGGGCGAGCTCGATGACCTGGCGGAGCTTCCCGTCAATGTAAAAGTCGCGCCAATCCAGGTCGGGCACCGTGGACACGCCTCCGCCAGTCTGCTTGTACGCGACGCCGGCAGGCCAGGAGGCGGGCACAGGGGCATCGGGGCGCTTATAAGTCGGGGCCATAGTGCACCCGGCAAAACACGCGATTGTAACGGCAATGATAATCGTCTTTCGCATCATGTCACTGTTCCTCCGAAGGAGTCGTGGGGTTCGCGGGCGGGGCTGCCGGGACAGCAGTGTTCTGCGGAGTTTCCTTGTCCGGTTTCTTTCTCTTGAAGAACTGCGAGACAACCACAAAAAGAAGCGGGATGTAGAACAGGTCGATGAAGGTGGCGGAGAGCATGCCGCCGGTAACGGCTGTTCCGATGGCCTTCATCGCGCCTGCCCCTGCGCCTGACGCGATGGCAAGGGGCAGGACGCCAAAAAAGAAGGCGAGGGACGTCATGATGACGGGCCTCAACCTCACGCGCGCCGCCCCGAGGGTGGCCTGTATTAGTCCCTCTCCGCGGGCTATTCTCTCCCGCGCGAACTGGATGATGAGGATGGCATTCTTTGTGGTAAGGCCCAGTGTGGTGAGAAACCCGATCTGAAAATAGACGTCGTTGTGCAGCCCCCTCGCCCAGGTAAAGAGCGTCGCACCGAACACGCCCAGCGGCAGCATGAGCATGTTGGCGATCGGGATGGGCCAGCTCTCATAGAGCGCAGCCACGCAAAGAAAAATGATGGTAACGGAGAACGCGTACAGAAGCGGTGCTTGGGAGCTGGACATCTTCTCCTGGTAGGAGAGTCCTGTCCACTCAAAACCTATCCCATGGGGTAGTTTCTCTACGGCCTCTTCCATGGCCCGCATAGCCTCCCCGGAGCTTCTCCCCGGAGCCGGCTCGCCTTGAATGTTTATGGACGGAAAGCCGTTGAAACGCTCGAGTCTGGGGGACCCTGTCGTCCAGTGACCTGAGGCAAAGGCGGAAAAGGGAACCATCTTGCCCTTCCCATTGCGCACATAGAGGTTGTCGATATCCTTGGGCAACATACGGAAAGGGGCATCGGCCTGGACGTAGACGCGTTTGACCCGGCCTGCCTGGATGAAGTCGTTCACGTAGGAGCTGCCGAATGCGGTCGAAATGGTATCATGGATCGAGCTTATGGATACCCCGAGGGCACCGGCTTTTTGCCAATCCACATCAACCCGATATTCGGACAGGTCTTCTAGGCCGTTGGGTCTAACCTTTGTGAGGCGCTTGTCCTTTGAAACGATGTCAAACAGCTTGTTTCGGGCATCCATGAGCTTCGCATGACCGAGCCCGCCCCGGTCAAGAAGTTGAAAGTCAAATCCGGTGGCGGTACCCAGTTCGACCACAGCGGGTGGCGGGAAGGTAAATATGAGGGCGTCGCGGTACTGCGAAAAGACCCTCGTGGTCCTTTCTGCTATTGCCGTCACCTTAAGGTCTGACCGGCTTCGTAGCTCCCAGTCCTTGAGCTTGACGAATACCAAACCGTTGACCTGAGACCTCCCGGAAAACCCTATCCCAGCGACTGTCATAGATGATTCCACAGCCTCTTTTTCATTCTCTTCGAAATGACGCTGAAGTTTACTGACGACCTCTTTGGTCTGCTCAAGGGTGGAACTCGGCGGTAGCATTATCTGAGCGAGCATGATCCCCTGATCCTCATCGGGCACATATGATGTGGGCATGCGAAGAAAGATAAGTCCAGCGATGCCGACGATCACAAGATAGGCAATAAAATAGTGCTTTTTTCGAGAAAAGGAACGCTCAACCTGGGTAACGTACAGGTCTCGGGTCTTGAAGAAGTAACGGTCGAACCACTTAAAAAAGGGTCGCAGAACGGGCAGGGCGGCCTCGGCCGGTTCATGACCCTTGGGAACAGGTTTAAGCAGAGTTGCGCAAAGAACCGGTGTCAATATGAGGGCAACGACCACCGACAGGAGCATGGAAGCAATGATGGTCACCGAGAACTGGCGGTATATGACTCCCGTGGAACCTCCGAAAAAAGCCATGGGGCCAAAGACGGCCGAGAGTACAAGACCGATGCCGATGAGGGCGCTGGTGATTTGCTCCATGGACTTAGCCGTAGCTTCCTTTGGTGGAAGGCCTTCCTCGCTCATGATACGTTCTACGTTCTCCACCACAACAATCGCATCATCTACTAGAAGCCCGATGGACAAGACCATGGCAAACATTGTCAGCATGTTGATGGAAAAACCGAACAATCCCAGTACGGCGAAGGTGCCCAGTAGGACCACAGGTACCGCGATGGTCGGGATTAGCGTGGCCCGGATGTTCCCCATGAAAAGCCACATTATCAGAAAGACGAGGAGGATCGCCTCGAAGAGGGTTTTGATTACCTCATAAATGGCTACCTTGACAAAAGGAGTGGTGTCATAGGGATAGACGACCTTCATTCCGGCCGGGAAGTACTGGCTCATTTCTTTCAGTTTTGCCTTTACCGCATTCGCGGTATCGAGGGCATTGGCGCCAGCGGCCTGCCGTATAGCCATGCCTGCGGACGGTTTGCCGTTGTAGAAACTCTCGACATCATACGCGTCGGTTCCCAGTTCGACCCTGCCCACATCGCTTATGCGCACAATGGAACCGTCGGGATTGATACGGACAGGGATAGAGGCAAACTCGTCGGGGTTCTTGAGCATACTCTGCACGATGATAGAAGTGTTGAGACGCTGGCCTTTAACTGCTGGGGCGCCACCGAACTGGCCCGCCGATACTTCCACGTTATAAGCCCTGAGGGCCGCTGTCACATCGCCGACGCTCAGGTTATATGCAGTAAGGCTGTCTGGGTTGAACCAGATGCGCATGGCATACTGGGACCCGAAGTTCTCCACCTCGCCAACACCCGGGACTCTGGCCAATACTTTTTCCAAGTTGGACTGGGCGTAGTCCCTCAGATCGTTCCCGTCCATACTGCTGTCCTCGGAGATAAGGCCTACAACCATCAGGTAGTTCCTGGTGGCCTTGCCGACGGTGACTCCCTGTTTCTGGACGGTCTCGGGAAGGCTGGCCGTTGCAAGTTGAAGCTTGTTCTGTACCTTGGACCAGGCAAGGTCCGGGTCGGTTCCCGGCGCAAAGGTCAGCTCGATGCGGGAACCTCCGGCCGAGTCGCTGATAGCAGACATGTAGATCATCTTGTCGAGGCCCGTCATCTTCTGTTCGATGACCTGTGTGACACTGTTTTCCACAGTCTCCGCCGAGGCTCCCGGATAGAAACTCTGGATGTAGATCGATGGGGGAGCGATGGGTGGATACTGCGATATGGGCAGACTATAGATAGCAAGACCGCCCACGAGCATGATGATGATAGCTATAACCCAGGCGAAGACAGGGCGCTCAAGAAAGAATTTGGATAACATCAGGTGCCTCCGTTCAATCCGCTTTTTTAGTCGGCTGGGTCAGTTTTTGATCTTCTGTGTTTCCCGGCTGATTATTACTTTTCTGACCGGGCCTGAAAGGGATGGCCTTTACCGAGGCACCGGGACGTATCTTTTGAAGACCCTCGACGATTACACGATCACCCTCTTTGAGTCCCTCGGAAACGAGCCACCTGTCGGCGATCGCTCGGTCGACCGTGATCATTCGTTGCTCGACCTTATCATTGGCGTTCAAGAGAAGGACGTACGGGTTCCCTTTGGGGTCTCGGGCAACTCCCTGCTGTGGTGCAAGGATCGCTCGTTCGGCGATACCTTCCTGAACGACTGTGCGGACATACATGCCGGGAAGGAGAGTCTTTTTGGGGTTCGGAAAAACCATCCGCAGGATGAAGGATCCGGTGCTGGGATCGACGGTGACGTCGGAGAACTTCAAAGTTCCTTCTAGGGGATACAGGGTGCCGTCTTCAAGAAGCAGCCTTACCTTTGCCTGATTAGGCGCGCTGCCCTTGATCCTTCCTGCCGTCATGCTCCGTTGGAGCTTGAGCAGATTTGCGCTTGACTGTGTCGCGTCCACGTACACCGGGTCAAGTTTCTGGATGGTTGCGAAGGCTGAAGCCTGGTTCGCGGTGGCCAGCGCTCCGACAGTGACGGCTGACTTCCCGATACGACCCGAGATGGGCGCGCTTACGCTGGTATATCCTAGGTTGATCCTTGCGGTCTCGACCGCCGCTTTCCAGTACTTGACATCGGCCTCTGCCTGCGTGCACGCGGCAGTTACATCTTCAAAATCCTGCTGGCTGACAGCCCTGATCGCGACGAGTTCCTTATATCGCCGCGCTTTTGAGCGAAGGGGCGGTAGGTTGGCCTCGGCCCTCGTGAGTGAGGCGCTTGCGTTGTCGAAAGCGGCCTGATAGGGCGCTGCATCTATCTGGTACAGGGTTTCTCCGGCCTTGACGTCGTCGCCCTCGGTAAAGAGACGTTTCTTGATGATCCCCGTTACCTGGGGCCGCACCTCCGCCACGAGGAGAGCGGATATTCTTGCGGGCAATTCCGTGGCGAGGGGCACACTCTCGGCCCGCATGACCAGAACGGCCACTTCCGGACGGTTCTGCGCCCCCTCCTTTCTTTTGCCGCACCCAGTTGTCATCATGACGACAACAAGAGCAACCAAGACAACAATGAGTCCCGTTTTCCTGAAATCCCGCATACAACACCCCTCTATGTTTGAAATTCTGGTATTCACTTGACATACTTTCGGAGTACACAGGCTCTTGAATCCTTGAGTACTCTTGCCTTTTGTGTCTATGTAGCCCTTTCATTGGCGAGCCTTAGCAGTTCGTCGACGATTACCTCCCGCTGTTCCTCGGTGAAGGGTGATATGTTGAATATTTCCTGCAGCCAGAGACCGTCCGCGGCAAGGGCGATGACAGCCGCCTTTTCGAACGGCATCTTCGAGGATGCAAACCCCGTATAAGTTTCTCTAACGACCTTGCGCACGGGCTCGTTGAGTTTTGGATTATGCGCCATGGCAGCTGAAAGCGAGGCACACAGCCGGTCATGATCCCGGTTACGATTCACTGCCGCGAGTATATAGCCCTTCAGCTCCCGTGAAGGACCTTTAGGCATCACTTCGATTATCTTGTTTTGCGCCTCCTGATGGATTTGTATCCGATGTTTGATCATCGCCTCGAGGAGGGCAATTTTCGAGGGAAAGTGATGAAGGAGGCCGCCCTTACTGACCCCCGCTTTCGCGGCCACGGCGTCGAGCGTCATATGGGACGCACCGGACTCTATGGCGACATCCTCGGCTGCATCAACAATAACATTGTAAGAATTAGATCGTGGGCTCATTATACGGACTCCTTTCAAGTTAGAATTAAACGATGCGGGCCATACGACGTTGACGTCGCATCTTTATTTTAAGAGGCTCTAGCTATCCAACCTCGAAGCACTCTGGTCACTCCTCCGTCAACATCACTAATTGGCATGAACCCGCCCACTGGCGGGTCACGCTATAAGAAATATGCATGCGTCACATACTGCTGCATCATGCGATGAGTATTGAAAAAGGATCCGTTCAGTGCGATACAATGGAGCATAACATTGACGAACCCACGCCGGTCTCTGTAGAAAAGGGGCATGATTGTCTTTTCAAGCTTTTCATAGAGCAACGCCGCATCCTTTGACGAATCGCATATCCCTTGCTTGTCACGCAGATCTTCGCCGACGGACCATCCGGTAATGCCTTCGATCCACCCTTCGATCCACCATCCGTCGAGAATGCTCAGACTTGGAACTCCATTGAGGGCCGCCTTCATGCCGCTCGTTCCGGATGCCTCAAGGGGTGGCACCGGAGTGTTGAGCCAGAGGTCGACCCCCGACGTAATCAGCTTCCCCATCGCCATATCGTAGTTTGGAAGATAAGAGATTTTTATAGCCCCCTCAAGAACCTGTTTCGCATGCCATATACGGGCGATTACGTCCTTTCCTTCCTGATCCTTAGGATGAGCCTTGCCGGCACAAACGAGCTGAATCTGACCGGTCCTATCGACTATTTTCCAGAGCCGTTCTAGGTCAGAAACAAATAGGTCTCCCCTTTTGTAGGCCGTTGCCCGGCGTGCGAAACCGATGGTGAAGACGTCTGAGCTCATCCCCGCATTGGTCTCTCGATTTACATAGTCGATGAGCGCCTTTTTTGCCTCCATATGAGCATTCCAGATGTCATCGGCCGGAATGGAAAGCGCATAACGCAACGCAAGGTTGTCCTGTCGCCATCCCGGAATATACTGATCGTAGAGTCGGCAGAAAGGATCGGAAGTCCAGGTAACACCGTGGACGCCATTCGTGATTGAGTGGATTGTATACTCCGCAAACATGAGTCGTGTAATCTCCCCATGGCGTTTCGCCACACCATTGACATAGTGACTGAGATTGAGGGCCAATAGGGTCATATTCACCGGACTATCGGTGTGGGACAGTTCTTTGAGGTCAGATGTTTTATGGGGAACACCGAGGATACGATCAAGGACTCCCATAACCCGAACATCGTCAATATCCCATCGTCTCTCTGCCTCGCCGATAGTGCGGGACATGAGCTCGACAGGAAACTGATCGTGTCCTGCGAGGACTGGCGTGTGGGTGGTAAATATACACTTTCTTCTGACTGCCTCGATGTCTTCGGCGGTGACCCAGCGGTTGCCGGATTTTCTTGCCCGTTGTTCAAGTAGTTCAAGCGTGAGGAGAGCGGCGTGTCCTTCGTTCATGTGGAAACGCCGGATACCGCGATAGCCAAGGGCCTCCAGCATTCTTACTCCTCCGATACCAAGAATCACCTCTTGGCAGAGTCTGTATCGTTGATCACCGCCGTACAGGTGGTCGGTGAACCTCCTGTCTTCTTCAGTGTTTTCTTCCAAATCGGTGTCAAGCAAGTACACGGGAACGATGAATCCAGTTATCCCCTCAACATGGTACCGCCAGGGACGGATCGAGACGACCCTGTTGTCTATCGGCACCGTCACCCTTTGTGCCAGTTCCTTCAGGTGATCTTCCATCACCCAGTGAACCGGTTCCTCTATCTGTCCTCCACTTTCGTCAATCCTCTGGTAGAAGTACCCTTTTCTGTAAAGAAGCGTGACCGCAACGAGCGGTATACCGAGATCGGCAGCGGAACGTACGGTATCCCCCGCTAACACACCCAGGCCTCCGCTGTACGTTGGTATGTCAGGCTCCAATGCTATCTCCATGGAGAAACCACAGTTGTCTCTTTCTTCATCGGTTCCCCCATTGTGACGGTTCCCTTTCGATTTTCCTTCCTCTCGATCCTGGCGTCACCTAGAAATACCATCCCGCTCTGAGCAAACCTGAATTGATGGAGCGGTTCGGTTTTCCCAGCCCCCCGCTGGAGTAGTGATGAAACTGCGTCTCCACGAAGATCCGATCTCTGCGGTACCCGATTCCTCCGAGCAGTACAAAAAGCCCGTGTGTCTCCTGTTCCTGAAAGTTAAGGCTTGTATAGACAGCCCCCGCTCCAACCGTGAGATAAAACCTGTTACCCGGGCTAAGGTCAGGCAGATAGCTTCTGGCAGAAAAACTAAAGCCAAGATCAATCCCGCTTACAGGTCGGTTCACTACCTTGACGAAGGGTTCGAGTATCACCGAGATGCACTTAAACAGTGGCTTCTCATTAAGGTAAGAAAAAACCGCGAAATCATACGACTGCCCTTCCTCGAGTTGTCCGAAGCCAGATCCATTCCACAAACCGAAACCATATCCAAGAGAAACGGCGTTTTCAGCTGAGCAATTGGAGGCCACAATCAAGTGCAAGCTAAACAGGAAAACAACTGGGATGGTACCGCGCGTCGGAATTCTACGGAGAAGAGAAAAACCATCAATCATTATCGCCGCCCCCGGTCTGAGGTGAACGTCGGTTCGCGAAAAAAGCAGAGGTATAAGGGGGTGGGGTCGGAGGCGGCGACATCATCGCGGTTTTGATGCATCTTCTGAGCATGACCGTTCATGAGTATCAAAGCTTTCCTGGTGTTAGTATACCGTCTAGACGGTCGGTAACCTGGCAGAGAAAAAAAGTAGTTTAATCCCATCCAGCGAAAAAAGCAGAGGTATAAGGGGGTGAGGTCGGAGGCGGCGACATCATCGCGGTTTTGATGCATCTTCTGAGCATGACCGTTCATGAGTATCAAAGCTTTCCTGGTGTTAGTATACCGTCTAGACGGTCGGTAACCTGGCAGAGAAAAAAAGTAGTTTAATCCCATCCAGCGAAAAAAGCAGAGGTATAAGGGGGTGAGGTCGGAGGCGGCGACATCATCGCGGTTTTGATGCATCTTCTGAGCATGACCGTTCATGAGTATCAAAGCCTTCCTGGTGTTAGTATACCGTCTAGACGGTCGGTTACATACTAAAGTCATTATCACAATATTTCGGAGGGTTGTCAAGAAGAAACGTGCTGAAGTTTCTGCACCCTTCTCAGGGCAATACGAAGAAGGGGGATTCGTGTTGTCGGCCCCCCTTGACATACTATAAGACAGTTACTATAGTCTAGTAACTACGATGTAGTAAGAAGGAGAATGGTCATGAGAAACCCTTTCTGTGCGACGGAGCTGCCAGCGACGGCCCCGTTCTGTGACCGGGAGAAGGAGTTGAAAGAACTCGGCTCCCACGCCGTCAACCGGGCCAATGTGGTCCTTTATTCCCCCAGGAGGTACGGCAAGACGTCCCTGGTCAAACGGGTGCAGGCCCGTCTCGCCGGCAAGGGCACCATCACGATATATATCGACTTCTTCGGGGTGGATTCGGTGGAAACGGTGGCGCAGAAGCTTGCCGCCGCTTTGTACTCGCATTATGCCAGGGAAATGTCTCTTCTCAAGAAAGTCTCCCGCGTTCTGTCTTCCTGGCGGCCGGTCATCACCATGAGGCCCGACCCGGATCCCGGTTTCATCATCACGGCCGAGCCGGTAGTTCGTGCCCGGGGCACTGACCTGCTCGAGGAGACACTCTCTCAATTCGGGAAGTTCACTGAAGGACACAAGAAGGGTTTCCACGTGGTATTCGACGAGTTCCAGGAGATCACACAGTTGCCGGATTGGCTGAAGATCGAGGGGGCGATGCGCTCCCACATCCAGGGACACTCAAACGTTTCCTACTTCTTCGTGGGAAGCCGGCGCCGACTTCTGGTGGATATCTTCAATCTCAGCAAACGTCCGTTCTACAAGAGCGCGATCAACTACGAGCTCAGGCCCCTGCCAAAGGTGGAGGCTGTGCAATTTGTCGTGGAAAGGTTCCGAGCCGACGGAAAGACCTGCCCGGAAGAGGTGGCCGCAAGGATTTATGACCTTGTGAGCGGTTACCCGTACTACATCCAAAAGATCCCCTATGCTATCCGGGAACTGACGGAAGGCAGCACAATCACCCACGAAGATCTGGTGAAAGGCCTGGAAGAAGTCCATGGCGAGCAGAAGCCTGTTTACGAGTCGTACCTCCAGACGATCGCTCCCATGCAGATAAGGCTTCTCACCGCCATAGCGAAAGAGCCTACCGTCAGCCCTTATTCCACGGAGTACATGGCCCGTCACAACCTTGGGTCCGTCGGAGGTGTTCAGGGAGCCCTGAGAAAGCTGACCGGTCTCGACTATATCGAGAAGGATGCGCAAGGGACGTTGCGAGTTGTCGATCCTTTGTTCGATCTCTGGCTGCAGGGGTTGTCGGGGGTTGTGGTCAGCGATATGAAGTGGGAGGGTTGATGATGTCCGTTCCGCAACTCATGGACGAGCCTTCGCTGTAGCCTATCTTCCCAGCTCCCTTTTCAACTCATCGATCAGCTGCGCAACCCTGTCAGCCTCTTTGGACCCCTCCGCCCTCAGCCTTTCTATTAAACCCCCGAAGATGTCTTCCCTCAGGACATTGAGTTCCTGCTGCCGTTCGTCAATTTCTCCCTGCAGCAAACGGATTTCCTGCTCCATTTCGTTTTCCAGGGCCTTCAGGTTGTATCCGCACTTCAACGCCAGCCAGAGAAGCGGTATGATGTTCTCGCAGATCTTCATGTAATCGATCAGCTTGTTCATGGGGAAATGCCCATCACCTGACCAGATTGCCACGAACTCCTCCAGGGTCATACCCATCCGTTCCGCGATAACGGTATCCTCGAGCATGGATATGGACTTGCACAGGAGCAGGGCTTCCTGGAAGGTGCCGAGGGAAGCCACCAACTCAATGTTCACCTTGCGTTTCTGGTCTTTGTGAAGAAGGCGGAGCTCAAGGTCTACGAGCATCCATCAATGTCCGTTGCGGTAATTGGAGTATATGATGAGATCGAAATACATCAACCGGTTGTGATGCTTCTCATCTTTGCTCGTGAGGAAATCGAATCCGTTGTCCTTATAGAATTTCAGCGTTCTGGGGTTATTGTAGGCATCGACCGTGATGAACCGGCATCCCGTCTTGTTGTTGTCCAGGAAATACCCTTTTACATAGTCCATCATTTGTCTACCCAGCCCTTCACTCTGGCAGTCTCTGCTGATGGCAAACCGCCCGACCTTGACGGCGGGATGGCTCCGGTACCGCCTTTTTTTGAAAGGGACCCTACGTAACAGTCTCCTGAGCTCACTCTTTGAAGGCGTCTTTGCAGGGATGTCCTTGTGCCTTATGCTGTCATTCAGGACGCTGAAATAACCGATCAGCTTTCCATCTTTTTCCAGCAGATAGGTCACGGCGAGCAACGCCTTGATGTGATCGATGGCGTCGTCGCAAAGGAAGTCATTCAGCTCTTTGTCCGCGCAATCGAAGGATCCTACGGTGTCCGAAGGACTAAGACGGGAAATAGTAAACTGGCCGCTCAATGCCTATTTCTGTTTGAGCTCTATCTTGCGGTAATTCGCCATTACCCTGTCATACTCTTCCCGAGAGGCTTTCTGATGTTTGTTCTCGTTGATCTTCGCTACGAAATTCTCGGCATCCTTACCGCGCAGAAAGGGAGTTTCTTTGATGGGCTTTGCCATTTCTTCCTCCATTTCTCCTTTTCTCGTCTCTTCTGATGCCTTTATTAAGCTGTTTATTAAACTCTTTGTTAAACTATACCAGTGGTGGCAGGATTGTCAACCACTAATGTAACCGATTTCACATGATGTTTTTGCGAATCCCTGGCATTATTGCCTTGCGAAGATTCATACATAAGTTCCGGACAATTGTGCATTGTCTTCACAATCTTCCGTCCTTTTCCAGGAAGGATGAAAGAAGCGCGGACCTTTAAAGGCCTTATGGAGAGGAGGCTACTTCCTTGGCCAGTTCTAACAAATAGTCGCAAATGCAATATTTGTGACTATTTATTGATAATCTCGCCAGGCTGGCATTCCTTTTGGCGGGCTATCGGCAATATCGGACAACTCCGGGACCCTTGCGCGGAAGTTTCCCGTGCCGAGCCCGGTATTCCGCGAAGGCTTTTTCCAGGGGATCATCGGGGTTCTTTGCATCGTCGAAGTCGCCGTGGCATGTAGCACATTTGTAGTATGTGACGGGGACCTCGAAGCGCTCTGTCTCTATCTCGATGGTTTCCACTGCGTGAACCGTTTCCACGTCTCTCATAGCCTCGCAGAAGGGGCAAATGTTCTGATGGGTCTTGGCTTCTACAAGCATTGTGCCGCGGAAGGGTCTCTTCATTTCCTTCTCCTGTTCCCCGAGGCCCTCTGGCGCTGCATCGATTTCCTGTACATCCTCTTCACCATATCCAGAGGACTGATCGAGATCTCCGGCTGCAACGCGTTGAGCCATTCGACCCGGTCCAGGACCTTCAGGACCCGGATGAGGGACTTCAGCGTGGCACCCTTGCCGTGCTCGAGGTTCTTGATGGCGTTCACGGCGACGTTGGCACGCTGGGCCAGGGTGCGCTGGTCGATGTTTCTCAGGAGCCGGAGCCGGCGGAGCTGCTGCCCGATCTCCTGTTCCCATTCCTCCGTTGTACGGAATATATCCATTTTAGCCTCTTTTAGGGTCACTATGTACCATGAGTGTACACTATGGCCCTTAAAAAGTCTATTACTGCAATCCTGTGCTATCGAATTCCTCGCCCAGGGCTTTGGCCAACAACTCCAGTGCCTGCCGGGTAAACATATCCCTGTCGCCTGCGAGCAATCTCGTGATCTCTCTTTCTGACGTACCCATGCGCCGCGCCAGCTCTACCTTGTCGATACCGAGTTTTCCCATAGTGACAATCTTCCGCCGCCGCAAGCCACGCCACTTCAGTGGCCGTGGTCAGGCGGTAACTTTTGCGTGCGGAGATTAATTGCCATATTCACCGCATATTTTGCGGATGACGTTGCTTTTGCGGAGAATATCGATTATAATATCCGCATGAGGTGCGGAGAATGACAACCTATATTTATGATCGGCCGGATTGGCCGAACTTCCGTTGGGACCCGACCGTCTTAGCCTCCAAACTGGCCCAAGTTCGATATAAGCAAGGTGAGCTTACCGGAAGGATGAAGTGCATTGGCTTTGGCCTGCGCGATGAAGCTGTTCTTCAAACGCTCACGCTGGACGTGGCTAAATCGAGCGAGATCGAGGGCGTGAACCTGGACGTGGAACAGGTGCGGTCCTCTGTCGCACGGCATCTTGGGATGGATAGGGGAGGTTTGCCGCGCCCCTCGCGAGCTGTCGAGGGCGTCGTTGAGATGGTGCTTGACGCCACCCAGAACTATGCTGAGCCTTTAACCAAAGAACGGCTTTTTGCCTGGCATGCTTCTCTTTTCCCGACCGGGGAAAGCGACATGTATACGATCAGGACAGGCGCGTGGCGTGACGACGGGTCCGGTCCGATGCAGGTTGTTTCCGGACGAATTGGCCGGGAACGGGTTCATTTTCAAGCGCCGGCAGCGGCACGCATAGAACCCGAAATGAAAGCATTCATAGAGTGGTTCAACCATGACGACGGGAATGACCTCGTTCTGCGCTCGTGCGTCGCACACCTATGGTTTGTCACCATCCATCCTTTCGAAGACGGCAATGGGCGGATCGCCAGGGCCCTTATGGATATGTTTTTGGCACGATCTGAGAAAAGCACCCGGCGGTTCTACAGCATGTCTGCCCAGATAAGAGACGAGCGTCCTGAATACTATGCGGGCATCGAAGCTGCGCAAAAAGGGACCCTGGATATTACAGCCCGATTGGACTGGTTTTTAGACACTCTCGATGCCGCTCTCGACAATGCCGGCAACACCCTCTCCCGCGTTCTCAGAAAGGCCGGTTTTTGGGAAAGATACGCCCAGGAACAGTTTAACCCCCGTCAGCAGATGGTTCTCAACAGGCTGTTGGATCATTTTGAGGGAAAGCTTACCGCCACGAAATGGGCAAGACTAACAAAACGGTCTCCGGATACGGCGTTACGCGATATCACCGATCTGGTCGAGCGCGGCATCCTGGTCAAAGAACCTGGCGGTGGGAGAAGCACCAGCTATTCATTGAATTTTCAGCATCAATCGGAGAGCCAGGGGGAAGACCGGGGCCTGGAAGCCGGTGAGGACTCCGGTGAGACTGTTTTCCGGTCGCCGGGACATTAGTCCCCGACTGCAGGCGATCCTGGCGGGGGTGGAGTATGTCTGAGAGACGGAGGAAAGGGGTCGGGATGCTCGAGGATGACACGGATGTTTCAATCCTCTATCTCCACGACACCGATGAGTCGCCATTCATCGTCAGGGACGCTCTTGCGGGGATCCATCTCATAGATCCGGATATGGATGCGCTCTACGATACATACGGATGGGCTCTGCACGAGCTGGAGTCAATACGTTTCGACAAAGAGGGAGAGGAAAGGAAAGGATGAAGGAAGCACAGGATATGATGGAGCTCATGAGGAGGAAGCTACGGTCATATCATCTCAATTACGTGGCTGGCAATTACACAGAGTGTGTCTCGATATTGTTTTTCGTCATCGAAGCATTGTGCCGTTACGTTTTCGCGGGTAAGGGATATCGTACGTACGCTCACCAGGAGGTCCGCGAACTGATGGCGAGGCATTTCGTGAGCACCGGGGAGGTGGACCAGGCAATATACGACCACCTTTTCCAACTCTATCATCGCCGCAAGGACGTGGATTTCAGCGCGGCGAGCTTCGGCAAGGACGAGGTGGATCAGTACACAGAGATGGTGCGCCACAGCGTTGAGCTCTTGAGAGATCATGTTGACAAAGCGGACAGGGAGGATCTGCTGTCGTTGCTGTCTGTCTCTGACGGTCCCGGATTACTGAAAAATAGGTGAAGCGTCAACTGAAGCGACTACTGAAGTGCGTTTTCAGATAAAGTAATAATATTAGTTATGTCCAAGACAATCTGTACGCGAGAAAATTCCCGTTTTGAGAGTTAGTATGGAGTTATAACAGCTTCAGCTTATATCCCGGGATCTCAATCATTACTGCCTGGAGAATCGCTTCCGTTTGTCCGGGATTGACGCACAGCGTTTCTCCGATCCTGTCCATGACTTTCCCGGACACTTTCGGTGACTCATGGATGTGTCCGCTGAGAACCGCGGGAGGCTGGTGTTGTTCGATGAATCTCCGTACGGCCGCGGATCCAATGTGCCGCCCGTTGAAGAGGAGATCTAGGTTGGTGTCGTAGGGCGGGTCGTGCAGGACATAGACGGTTCTTTTCGGGTCTGACATCTGAGCAAGCTGTTCGAGATCCTCCTCCATCGTGGGATGAGAGGCATACCACTCTTGCTCATTGATATCGATGAGTCCGTTTGCCGTGCTGATGACGGGCTTGTACGGTCCGGGCTGGAGAATTTTCTGCTCGTCATCGTACCGTTCCCAGTCTTTGCACGAAAACGGGGTGGGACGGACACAGCCGTATCCGGCAATTGAAAGGCCTTCGGCAAGGTGATGCACTCTCATATGCAGGAGTTTCAGGAGGCCTTCTTCTTCCATGTCCTCGAGGAGGGGCATGTGGACGGAGAAATCGTCGTTACCCATCATGAGGAGAACGTCCATTCCAAGGTTCTTCTCTCGGAATGAAACCAGCAGCGGGCGGAAAGTATCGGTTATGAACTGCTGCTGCTCCTCGATGAGCGATGTGAAATCTCCTGTCTTCGGAAGAAGATCCCCACCGATGACGATAGCGTCCACCTTCTTCCTGACCGCGATGCTCAAGAGTTTTCGATAGAAACCTCCATTGCCATGCAGGTCCGCTGTATATAAGAGTTTTAGAGCAGCAGCCATTCGTCCCTCACTTCCCAATACCCGGAGTCGCTGTCCACAATCACCATCGGAGAATAATCCATGATCAGTATCCGCACGCCCTCGTCCATCCCCAGGCAGATTTTTCCCCTACTGATCAGTGGTACTGGGAGGTGAAAATGACCGAATACGAGCGTTTTGCCATAATTGAATCTACATTGCAGGAAGCTGCTATCCATACCCCAGACGAAGTCCGTGCCACGCTGCTCATGGAGGGGTGTGGATGGTTCGGCGCCAGCGTGAGAAAAGAACATCGGGTCAGTCTGAAAGTAGTAGCGCGTGTCCTCGATGAATGCCAGGTGTTCAGGCGGTAAGACGCCTCTGAGGAACGCCGGAAGTTCCCGGGTGTCGAGGAGGACCTGTTTCCCGTCACGCAGGAGATAGTGGCGGCCAGCCTGGGAATAGGAGAGGGTACCGGGATCGACACCATAGCTTTTCAAGGTCGAAATGAACCCGTTATCCATGAGGATCCCGTACGCATGTATATCGCCGGCGAGGGCGCGGATCAGGTACTCCTCGTGGTTCCCGCGCAGGAAGACGTTGTCACCGTTCTTGAGGGACAGCAGGAATTCCATGACCTCCCGCGACCGGGGGCCCCTGTCGATGTAGTCACCCAGGAATATAAGTCGATCCCCCTCCCGATAGTCCGCGTTGTGCAGGGCATCGTTCAGCTCCCTGTAATATCCGTGGATGTCCCCTATGACGAGAGTCTTCATCCCAGCTCCGCCTCAAGGTACGCGTCGCCCTCTTCCTTCGTGTTGAAATGCACCTTCCGTCCGTTGGGGAAGAGGTAACACCACTTGTAACCTTCCTTTTCGGATCTGTGCCGGCGCACCCCGGCGTAGAGGGCCTTCTCCGGCATGACCCAGCTGTCTTTGTCATGACGGGCGAAGAGGGGTTCCAAATGCTCGCGCATCTTCTCGACGAGGACGATCTTCTCCTCGAAGGGAAGGTTCCGCAGGCGTTCCCTTTCCGCCTTCTTTGCGGCGATGATGTCCTCCAGGGACGGGGGCGGAACAGGAGGTGAGGGGTTGTCGAGCTGTGAGGCGAACAGCTCTTCCAGCACCGCCCGGTCCGGGATCAACTGGTCGTGAAACTGCGGCAGGTACTCGAGAGTAACGTTGCCGCTCCAGTCCTTGGCCCCCAGGGCCTCCAGAACCTCGATACCGTAAGACTCCACCGGCAGGTGGGGCAGATCATGGCCGGCAGTATCATCGTAACGCATTTCCGAGAGGTGGACACCGACGATGCGAGAGTGGTAAGCCTCGATGACCTGGAAGATTCTCGGGACGAAGAGATGTGATGTGTCCAGAACCATCGGGAGCTTGAAGTCGATGGTCTCCTCGGGGGTGATGATGCGCTTCGCGTTTCCGAAGGTCTCCACGGCCACCGTTACGGAGGCTTCCCTTTTCAGCCTCTTGAGGTTGGCCAGGGCGATTACCTGCAGATTGATGCGGTTGGTTTTCGCGGTGCTCTCAGGATGGAATACGACAACGTGGGCGCCAACGCGCTCTGCAAACTGCACGGTGGAACGGGCCCAGGACATGAAAGCCTCATCGGAAAGACGCCCCTGGGGAGCGTGGACGGAATTGACGATGATGTTGTGGGAAAGGACGAAGGCTGTCAGGTCATCCAGGCGGTCCATCCCGGCGAGGAAGTCCTCGAGCTTGTAAGGTAGGGCGAGCTCGATGGGAACCCCGTCCAAGCTGGAAAGATCCTTCTCGAACGATGAGAAGCCAACGTCTCTGCGGATCGAAAATCTCATGGTGGACAATTATACCAGCTTTCTTGGCGACTGTCGCTCCCGTGTAGTGAGTAGGTATTCATAAACTGATACATGCTCACTACAGCGATTGAAATAATCTGAAATAAACCTGAAATAAAGTTCAGCCTTGACTATTTTGCGAGGCAGCGCATAATTGTCTCACCTTTATTTCAAATTGTTTCAGCCCTGAATTGTTGAAAAACCATGCCTGAGATGTAAAATAAAAGTAAAATAAACGTCAAATAAAAACTGGCTACTCCATGAAGTGGTAGTTTCGCCCCATTCGGGCTTTGAGTCACCCTTCATTCTCTCCGTGCAGAACGTATGTGTCCAAAAAGGCATACATTCGTCCTACGCCGTGCCCTGAATTGTTGAAAACCACGCCGGGAAGGTAAAATAAAAGTAAAATAAAGGTCAAATAAACGGGAGACAACGTCAAATGCAAGTCTGGAACATTCGGGCTTTGAGTCACCCTGGGGGCAGATTCCACTGATATTACGAAGGGTTACCTGTCCTCATGTCTGATCGGCGGCGTCTCCTCCTTTACCAGCTCAAGATTGAAGTTCCCGTCCACCTTCACGGTAACGCCTCCTGCTATTCCAGTGATCCTGTATCCCACAGGGTAAATCCCCGGTGCCGGAAAGTTCAGAATCAGGTTCTCGTTAATGCCACGTATTGTCCCGTTCACGACTGAACCAAAGCCTTCCGCGTGGAAATCCCGGTACTTCCTGCTATTGTTGTGTCTCCACAGAACCCCTTTCTTGAAGCCAACGTTGAGCGGCAGCAATATGGCGATGCTCGGCTCCATCAGAGGTGTCTTTTCATCATCGTTCCTGACGAAAGGAGTCAGCACGTAGTCCTGATTGTCCCTGTAAATGGCCTTAAGGGTTGTCCCGGATAGAGGTATCAGTTCGGTGTCATCGGTCAGCCCATCAGTCTGCGGCCACTCGAGGGGATAGCGCTGAACAAGGGATATCTTGTTTCCCATCTGCGGGTTGGCGGTCATTTTCCCTGCGAACCACCAGTAACCGCTCAGTATTGCTCCACCCAGGACGAAGATAGCAATGTACGATATCACGATAAACCTCTTTGATTTGTTGGCGCGGATTCCGCTCGACAGACCTCTTGCGCCTTTCGTAAAGAGAAGCATGATGGACAGAACGAGGAAAAGCAACGTCCAGAACGATCTCAGGTAGGGGTCAATCCATTCAAGCCCGCCGGTGCCCGTCCTTCTGATTACGAAAGGGAGCACTATACTCATCAGAACAGTCACGAGGATGGTCTTCCCGGAAAAGGTAGGCATTGTAAAGATAATATATTATGTGACCTATGCTGTCAAAACTGCCTTTTGCTCACGAATTGGATGTCATTGTCAAGTTGATCGTGGCGGGTTGAGTAAGATCTTGCAGGGCGGAGCTGGCTGGTTACTCTCCATTGGAATTATTCCAAGTGGATAATGGCTTATAAGATGCGAGAGTCCCGAAGGATCGTCTAGGTATAGGAGGCCGTCACTGTCCTGTAACGAAGCCCGGCGACGATGTGGCCAAAATGGACAGATCATCCGTGCATTTTCACCGCATGATTTGTCCAATTTGACCACATCCTTTGTATGGTGCTGCACTCATCTCCTGTCTCCCAGGGTACACCCGGACGGGACAGTGGGCTAGGGGCAGGATCGGTGTGCCACACGGGTCAGGTGTTGGTATTATGGGACAGGTGTCAGGCAGGGTCCAATATCCCAGAGCGACAGAATCGGATCAGAAACCGAGTTCGCTGTGTGAGCCGAGGCGCACGAGATCCAGATGCTCATCGTCGGGCTTTCGATAGATCAGAATGAGATTAGGCCTGATGTGACAGTCACGGTGATCGGCCCATTCACCAGCAAGCGGATGATCGACACTCTGAATGGACAGGGGTGTGTCTGATGCGAGGAGATCGACGACGTGCATAAGGTTGGCATCAAGGGTCTTGCCGTGCCGCCCTGCTTTCTCACGTTTGTAATCGCGCTTGAAGCGGGACGTGTATCTAATCTCCCGCATTGAGCTTTTCAAGGAGGCTGTCAGGACGGCCGGCGGTCACAAGCTCA